>Ga0137412_10000857_pt1 | contig 22698 bp, 22 predicted proteins | sample CZODoug2_1_16fun_FD_122160 | JGI IMG/M metagenome (GOLD analysis project Ga0137412, IMG submission 122160) | Vadose zone soil fungal communities from Angelo Coast Range Reserve, California, USA - CZODoug2_1_16fungal (Hybrid Assembly) | ecosystem: Environmental > Terrestrial > Soil > Vadose zone... | reverse complement strand
TCGGTGATTCCCGCCCTGCTGCGCAGTAGCGGGTTCGAGAGCATCGCCGAGCTCGGATCGCGGCGTCTGCGCTTCGTGGGGACCGTGCGCTTCTACCGTGGCGTCCGCCCCTTGTAATCACTACGAATGTAGTGGTACCGTCAGGACATGGAAACCACTACGGGCGTAGTACAACGGAAATCCTTCTGGCAGGTCTATCGCGAGCGCGGCTACTTCTTCCGCGAAGCTGCGATGCTGACCATCCTCATCGGCTTCGGCATGCATCTGTACCGGGTGATCTTCGGCGACGAGCTCGCGCTGCAGTACGCCGTCACGACCACGACGGACCACATACTGTTGGTGCCGATGACATACGCCGCCGTCACGGGAATCATGACCCGGCATCGCATGCAGTTCGCGAACAAGCCGCTGAAGATCGCCACCACCGTGGCGATCGCTTACATCGCCCTGAGCGTGCCGCTGCACCTCTACTTCTCCGTGTGGCGCGGCGACGTCGCGCCCTTCATCCAGTTCTTCCCGATGTGGTTCAGCTACCTGCTGCTGTTCCCGGTGTACCCGATGTTCCTCACGATGTTCTGGCGGGTGCGGTACAAGCACTGATGCCGGCCAACCCCGAACGACGAAATCAGATCCTCGACGCCGCGATCGACATCCTCTGTGATGACGGCGTCGGGGGTCTGACGCATCGGCAGGCCGACACCCGCGCAGGCGTCCCCGCAGGCACCACGTCGAACTACTTCCGGACGCGGCAGGCGCTGCTCGAGGCGACCGCCGCGCGGACGGTCGAACTTCACTGGCAGCGCGTCGAGATGCTGCAGTCGGTGATCGGTCCGATATCCCGGGACGCCCTGAAGGCGTTGATGATTCGCATGCTCGATCCCGACGACCAGTTCCGCCGCTGGACTCTCGCGAGGTTCGAGCTCTTCATGGAGAGCACGCGCCGCGAAGAGCTGCGGCCGCTGATGAAGGAACTCCAGGCGGCCGCGGTGAAGTCGGCGACGCTCATGTTCGAGGCCGCCGGCTTCACCCCGACCCCGGAGAGGATCGACGAGCTCAGCAGGGTGCTCAACGGATTCGTGTTCAGCAACCTCACCGTCGCGCCAGAGCCGGGCAGCCAAGATGCCGCCGGTCTGGTGGAACGACTGCTCAGCGCCTTCCTCGATTAGCCCCGCGCGGCCCGGTTGACGGCCGACACCACGGCCCGCAGCGACGCGGTGGTGATGGAGGTCGCGATGCCGACACCCCATACCGTCTGGCCGCCTATCGACGCCTCGACGTAGGCGGCGGCCTGCGCCTCCTCGCCCGACGACATCGCGTGCTCGGAGTAGTCCAGCACCGACACGTCGAACCCGACGGCGCCGATGGCGTCGACGAACGCTGCGAGCGGTCCGTTGCCCGCGCCGACGATCTCGCGCTCGTCGCCGTTGACCTTCACCACCGCGGTGATCTTGTCGGTCCCGCCGTCGACCTCGGCGGCGTCGACCTTCTGCCGCATCCGCTCCAGTGGCCGGATCGGTGACAGGTACTCCTCGGCGAAGACGTCCCACATCTCCTTCGGGGACACCTCGCCACCCTCGCCGTCGGTGATCTTCTGCACCGCCTGGCTGAACTCGATCTGCAGGCGTCGCGGCAGCACCAGCCCGTGGTCGGCCTTCATGATGTAGGCCACGCCGCCCTTGCCGGACTGCGAGTTCACCCGGATCACGGCCTCGTAGGTGCGGCCGACGTCCTTCGGGTCGATCGGCAGGTAAGGGACTTGCCAAAGGATTTCATCAACATCCGAGCCGACGTCATCCGCATCGACCTTCATCTGGTCGAGGCCCTTGTTGATGGCGTCCTGGTGACTGCCCGAGAACGCGGTGTACACCAGATCGCCGCCGTAGGGGTGTCGTTCGTGGACGGGCAGCTGGTTGCAGTACTCGACGGTGCGGCGGATCTCGTCGATGTTGGAGAAGTCGATCTGCGCGTCGACGCCCCGGCTGAACAGGTTCAGCCCCAGCGTCACCAGGCATACGTTGCCGGTGCGCTCGCCGTTGCCGAACAGGCAGCCCTCGATCCGGTCGGCACCCGCCTGGTAGCCCAATTCCGCTGCGGCGACGGCGGTTCCGCGATCGTTGTGCGGGTGCAGGCTGAGGATGATCGAGTCCCGGCGCGCCAGGTTGCGGCTCATCCACTCGATCGAGTCGGCGTAGACGTTCGGCGTGGCCATCTCGACGGTGGCTGGCAGGTTGACGATCAGCGGCCGTTCCGGCGTCGCGTCGACGATGGCGCTCACGGCATCACATACCTCGACGGCGTACTCCAGTTCGGTGCCCGTGTACGACTCCGGCGAGTACTCGAAGCGCCACTGGGTGTTGGGGTACTTCTTGGCCTCGTCGACGCACATCCTGGCGCCGTCGGTGGCAATGGCCTTGACGGCGTCGCGGTCGGCCCGGAACACCACGCGGCGCTGCAGGATCGACGTCGAGTTGTAGAAGTGCACGATCGCCTTCGGCGCACCGGCGCAGGCCTCGAACGTGCGGGTGATCAACTCCGGGCGGCACTGGGTCAGCACCTGGATCGTCACGTCGTCGGGGATCGCGCCCTGTTCGATGATCTCGCGGACGAAGTCGAAGTCGGTCTGCGACGCCGAGGGGAAGCCGACCTCGATCTCCTTGTAGCCCATGCGGACCAGCAGGTCGAACATGCGCCGCTTGCGTTCCGGGCTCATCGGGTCGATCAGGGCCTGGTTGCCGTCGCGCAGGTCGACCGCACACCACATCGGGGCGGTCTCGACTACCTTGTCCGGCCACGTGCGGTCGAACGGAATGGACGGCGCTCCCCCTGGAACTTCGGAGGCGAAGGTGCGATAGCGGCTGACCGGCATCGACGTCGCCCGCTGGGTGTTCCACGCGGGCTGGCCGGGATTGGGGGCACCCGACGGGGTGCTGATGGTGCGCGCCTGCGACGTCCAAGCGTAGGCGTCGGCTTCGTTGGGGTTGTTCACGGTTCTTGCTCCGGATTCGTCTGGGTTTTTACTTCAGACCGGCGCATCGTGAACACCCGCGACGGGAGGCCAGTCTGGATCAGACCCCGTCGCGGCGTCCGAGGAGGAGCACCCGCTGCACGTTCGTGACTGTACTCCGCATCGTGGCAGGGCCAAAACGAGCCTCTGTGCCACACTGACGCGGTGCGGGCCCTGGTCACTGCGCTGGCCGTCTTGATGGTGCTGACCGGGTGTGCCCGGGCCATCGGCGGGTCGCCGCGGGCGCACGAGTACGACCAGTCGTACTTCTTCGCCGGAGACGTGCCCACCTACGGCCAGACGGTCAGCTCCGACGACGTCACCAGACTGGGTTACCTGCGGGCGTTGCGGCGCATCGACCCGTGCGGGCTGCTGACCCGCGAAGCCATGGCCAAGGTCGGCGAAATCGGCTCTGTCGGAACGCTGTTCGCGTTCGATGAGTGCGACCTCGACGTCAAGGTCGCGGGCGAAGCCGCACGCTGGTTCCTCAGCATCCACCTGGAACTCGCTCGTGTCGACGCCGTCCACGAGACGTCGCCGGGATCGTGCGAGTACCTGATGCCGGTGCCGCTATCCCGGTTGCCCGGCGCGCATCCGCTGCCAGGGCCCGAACAGCCCGCGGTTCGGATCGGGCTGATCTCGCAGTACAACTGCGTCCTCGTCGAGAAGGTCGTGCATGCCATGGAACCGCGCATCGCGTCCCTGCAACTACCCATCCGCGATGCCGTTGGCGTGTATCCGGCTCCGCTGGCTGAACGGGACCCGTGCGAGGCGCAGTCGGCGCTGCACGTGGTGCGCTGGGACGTCCGCGGCTCGCGGCCGTACGCGTGCGCGCTCGCACTGCGCGACGGCACGCCTGTTCACGTGGTGCTGCAGCCCCAGCTGTTCGACCTCGCGACCGACACGCGTGCGCGGCGGAGCCGTGACGGTGTGGACGTATACGTCGACACCGCCGGATGCGCGGCGACGGCCTACGTCGGCCCACCGATGCAGCGCAAGCTGCTCGGCGGCGACTACATCAAGTCGGCAGACGTGGTGATCCGGCCCTCCGTCACGGTCGACAGCGCCACTCCGCACTGCGACATCGTCACCGACGGTGTGGTGTCCGCGGCCAAGCTGTTCGGTTGACCTCCCGAACTAGACCTGCGAATCGGGGAACGCGACGACTGACAGGAACCGGATCGGCACCTCGACCAGATCCACCGGGCCGTGGGCGCCCTCGCCGTCGAGTTGCAGGGAGTCACCGGGGTGCAGTCGGTACACCGAACGGCTGTGGCTGTAGTCCATGACGCCTTCGAGCATGTAGATGAACTCGGTGCCGGGGTGCTGGAACAGCGGGTAGGTCTTGCTCTTCGCCGTCAACGTCACCTGCAGGCACTCCAACCGCTTGTGCTCACCGCGCAGCGAGCCGAGCAGTTCGTACTCGTGGCCCTCGCGGGTGCCGTTGCGGACGATGCGCGCACCGGTACCCGCACGCACGAACGCCGCAGGCCGCTCCACGTCGGCGCCCCGGAACAGGCTGGTCACCGGGACGTCGAGGCCCTTCGCCAGCAGCGCAAGCGTCGACAGGCTGCACGACGTCTGGGCGTTCTCGATCTTGGACATCATCGCCTTGGAGATGCCGACCCTTGCGGCGGTCTCCGCCACCGTCAGCCCCTGCTGCTGGCGCAGTTGACGCACGTTGCGCCCGATCGCCGCCTCGAACTCCAGCTCGTCGACGGGCTCGCTGGGATCACGATCGCGTGCGGTGCCGGATTTGTTGCGGAGCAGCGGAATGTCGGTCACGGGTGTCCTGTCTAGCGCATCTCGCCCGCGCCGACATACCGATACGGCGACGTCAGCAGGTCGCCCTCGGCGAAGCGGGACAACCGGAAGTCGGTCTCCGGGATGCGTGGGTCGGCGCTGCGGCCGTCGACCACCAGGTCGGCCACCAACTTGCCGACCGCGGGAGCGATCTTGAAGCCGTGCCCGCTGAACCCGGCCGCCACCACCAGCCCGTCGATCCCGGTGCGGGAGATCACCGGGTTCCAGTCCGGGGTGACGTCGTAGCAGCCGGCGTAGCTGCCGGTGATCGCGGCGTCGGTGAGTCCTGGGAAACGGTTCCCGACCTTGGCGACGGTGAGGTCGACGAAGCCGTCGGTCGCGCGGTTGGAGTAGTCGTCCGGATCGGCTTCTTCGGCATCGGAGAGGTCGCTGTTGCCGAACAGGATGTCGCCGCCGACTTCCGGCCTGACGTATTGCAGCGACACCAGGTCGGAGAAGACGGGCACCGATCCGATCTCCGTACCGGGCGCGATGGTGACGATCTGCTCACGCACCACCCGGATCGGGACGTCGACTCCATAGGGGGCCAGGAACGGCTGCGTCCAGGCGCCGGTCGCAACGACGACTGTGCCAGTGGATATCTCGGTGCCGTCGGCGAGCCGGACGCCGGTCACCCGATCGTCGACGATGGACAGCCCGGCCACCGCGGTGCCCTGGCGGATCCGGACGCCTGCGGCGCGCGCCGAGACCGCGAACGCCTGCGCGGTCATGTAGGCATCGCCGTAGCCGCCGCGCGCCTCCCAACCGAAGGCCGCGAACGGCGACAGATCCGCGAATGGCCACATGCGGGCCACCTCGGACTGGTCGATCTCCTCGGTTTGCACGCCGACGGCGCGTTGGGCGGCCAGGCTCTTGCGCATGGAGTCGACGTTCGGTTCGCCGACCCCGACGACGTATCCGGTCTGCCGGAAGCCGATGTCGGTGCCGAAGATCTCCTCGGCCTTCTCGAACACCTCGAGCCCGACGGTTGCCATCGCCGCAAGCGAGCTGACGCCGTAGTGGCACCGGACGATGCCGCTGGACTTGCCGGTCATTCCCGAGCCGACGGTGTTGCGTTCGGCGACGAAGACGTCGGTGACGCCGCGCTGGGCCAACGCCCACGCCGCCGCGGCACCCTCGATGCCGCCGCCGACGATGACGACGTCTGCGGTGTCGGTCACGAACGCGATCCCGGAATCCAGTCGGTGCCTGCCAGCGGTACCCGTGCCATCGCCGCGGCTTCGATGGTGATGGCCACCAGATCCTCGGGTTCAAGGTGCCGCACGTGTGCCTTGCCGCACGCCCTGGCGATGGTCTGCGCCTCCATGGTCAACACCCGCAGGTAGTTGGCCAGCCGGCGTCCACCCTCCACCGGATCGAACCGCGCAGACAACTCCGGGTCCTGCGTGCTGATCCCCGCAGGGTCGGTGCCGTCCTGGAAGTCGTCGAAGAAACCCGCTGCGCTGCCGAGCTTTTCGTACTCGGCGGCGTACCGCGGATGGTTGTCGCCAAGCGCGATGAGTGCGGCCGTGCCGATGGCCACCGCGTCCGCGCCGAGCGCAAGCGCCTTGGCGACGTCGGCTCCGCTGCGGATGCCACCCGAGACGATGAGCTGCACTTCCTTGTCTGCGCCCGCGCCGGACCTCCTGTGCACCCCGAGTTCGGACAGCGCCTGCACCGCCTGCGGAACGGCGGCCAGCGTTGGGATTCCCACGTGTTCGATGAACACGTCCTGCGTGGCGGCGGTACCGCCCTGCATGCCGTCGACCACCACAACGTCGGCGCCCGCGTGGACTGCGAGCTTGACGTCGTAGTACGTCCTGGTGGCGCCGACCTTGACGTAGATCGGCTTCTCCCAGTCGGTGATCTCGCGGAGTTCGTTGATCTTGATGGTGAGGTCGTCGGGTCCGGTCCAGTCGGGATGCCTGCAGGCCGAGCGCTGATCGATGCCCTCCGGCAGCGTGCGCATCCCCGCCACGCGTTCGGAGATCTTCTGCCCCAGCAACATTCCGCCGCCACCGGGCTTGGCGCCCTGCCCGAGCACCACCTCGATGGCGTCGGCCTTGCGGAGGTCGTCGGGGTTCATCCCGTAGCGCGACGGCAGGTACTGGTACACCAGGTACTTGCTCTGGCCGCGCTCCTCGGGCGTCATGCCACCGTCGCCGGTGGTGGTCGACGTGCCGACCTCGCTGGCGCCCCGGCCGAGTGCCTCCTTGGCAGGCCCGGACAGCGCGCCGAACGACATGCCCGCGATGGTCACCGGAGTATCAAGGTGCAGAGGGTGTTTGGCGTGTCGGCCGCCGAGTACGACGTCGGTGCCGCAGCGCTCGCGGTAGCCCTCCAGCGGATAGCGTGACATCGACGCGCCGAGGAAGAGCAGGTCGTCGAAGTGGGGCAGCGGCCGCTTGGCGCCCCAGCCGCGGATGTCGTAGATGCCGGTCTCGGCGGCCCGCTGAATGGCCGCGATGGTCGGCCGGTCGAAGGTGGCGGACTCGCGCAGGCCCAGTCGTGCTCGCGCGTCGGATGTTTCGGTCATCAGTAGCTCGCTGCGTGGTCGGAGTGGAAGTGGTAGAGACTGCGCGCGGAGCCATACCGGGTGTAGGCATTGGTGTCGTCGTCCTCGTACCCGGCGGACTTCAACAACCTGCCGAGTTCCTCGTGGTGCTCGGCCCGCATCTCCTTGGCCACGCAGTCGGCGCCCAACGACGCGGCATCACCGCGCAGGTAGATGCGGGCTTCGTAGATCGAATCGCCGAGGGCGTCGCCTGCATTGCCGCGGATCACCAGGCGGCCTGCCTGCGCCATGAACGCGCTCATGTGCCCGACATCGCCGCCGATGACGATGTCGACGCCCTTGATCGAAATGCCGCACCGCGCAGCGGCGTTGCCGTCGATCGTGAGCAGCCCGCCGTGGGCGGTGGCGCCTGCGGACTGCGATGCGTTGCCCTTCACCCACACCGTGCCGCTCATCATGTTCTCCGCAACCCCCGTGCCGGCATTGCCGTCGATGGTGATGGAGGCGCGCTGGTTCATGCCCGCCGCGTAGTAGCCGACGTGGCCGTCGACGGTGACCTTGACGTCCGCGTTCATGCCCACCGCGACGTTGTGTGCGCCCGCGGGGTTTTCGATGACGAATTCACCGGTCAGGCTCGGCGCGTGCAGGGCGGCGTTCACCTCGCGCAGGGGAGTGCGACCGAGGTCGTAGCGGGTTACCTCGTCCATGCGTAGACGACCTCCGGCTCGGGTTCCCAGATGGCGGCCTTCTCGACGCCGGGCAGGCCCGACAGCGCGCGGTACTCGCTGCCCATCGCCACCCAGTCGTCGGTCTCGGCGATGACGGCGGGCTTGCACGCGATCGCGTCGCGGACCACGGCGAACGAGTCCCGGTTGGAGACCAGCAGCGTGTAGAAGCCGTCGAAGGTGGCGCACAGTTCCTTGAGCGCGGTCTCCACGTCGCGGCCCTCTGCCAGCCTGCTCGCGACGAACCTTGCGCCGACCTCGGTGTCGTTTTCGCTGTCGAATCGCACACCGGCGGCTTGTAATTCGCGTCGGATGGTGGCGTGGTTGGCGAACGAGCCGTTGTGCACCAGGCACTGTTCGGGTCCGACCGCGTACGGGTGGGCGCCCGACGGCGTGACCGCCGACTCGGTGGCCATCCTGGTGTGCCCGACGCCCTGCCAGCCCTGCGCGGTGGCCAGGCCCCACGACCGGGTCAGCGTTGCGGGGTCGCCGACGCCCTTGAGCACGGCCAGGTCGGCGCCGAAGCCGGCGACCAGCACGCCGGGGTAGGCAGCCCTGGCCGCGGCGAGAAGGGTTTCGGAGTCGGCGTCGGCCGTCAGCAGGCGGGTTGCGCCGAGCGTCGTCGCGGACACCTTGGCGCCCAGCGCGGAACCGACTGCAGCGCTGATTGATTCGTCGTCACCGTCGACTTCGAGGAGCGACACGCAACCCCGGCCTGGCGGGGTCCACGTCGGGTCGCCGTACAGGGCGACGCCTGCGGAGTCGCTGCCCCGGTTGGACATCTCACACAGCATTCCGGTGAGTAGTTCGCCGAGCCGTGGATACAGCTCGGGTGTACGCAGGTGCAACCCCACGATTCCGCACATTGCTTGCCTTCTTTCTCGTCGATTTGTGCACACGGACCCGCGTTCAGCGCGGCCGGGCGTGCACAAATCGCGGGGGGAGTGGGGTTAGAACGCGGTCAGGTACTGCTCGACTTCCCACGGGGAGACCGAGCTGTGATAGGCGAAGAACTCGTCGCGCTTGATGGCGGCGAAGTATCCGGCCACCCCGTCGCCCGCTGCGTCGAGCACGCCCGTGACCACCGCGTCGGCCTCCAACTGGTCCACCGCGTGCAGCAGTGTCGGCGGCAGGGTGGGACGTCCCTCGGGGAGGGCGCCCACGGCTCCGGGGTCGAGGCTGCGTTTGATGCCGTCGATACCCGCGCCGAGAGCCGCGGCGACCGCGAGGTAGGGGTTGGCCGACCCGTCACCGCCCCGCAGTTCGACGCGTTGGTCGTCGGGCACCCGGATGTAGTGCGTCCGGTCGTTGCCGCCGTAGGTGGCCTGCCTCGGCGCCCACGACGCGCCCGACGCCGTCGTGACCGCACCGGTTCGCTTGTAGGAGTTGACCGTTGGGCCGACGATGGCCTGCAGTGCGCACGCGTGGTCGAGGATGCCGCCGATGAACGAGTATGCGGTGGGGGACAGGCCAAGACCCCGTTCGTCCTCGTCGTCGCCGGCGGGGAAGACGGGCGTGCCTGCACTGGTCAGCGAAAGGTGCAGGTGCAGCCCGGTACCCGTGCGGTCGGTGAAGGGTTTGGGCATGAAGGTGGCGATCATGCCGCGCTCGGCGGCGATCATCGACAGGAGATAGCGCAGCGTGACGACGCGATCGGCGGTGGTGAGTGCGTCGGCGAACTGGAAGTTCTGCTCGAACTGCCCGTTGCCGTCTTCGTGGTCGTTGGCGTAGTTCGACCAGCCGAGCTGGTTCATCGCCGACGAGATCGTGGTCAGGTGGTCGTACATCCTGGTGACCCCGCGGGCGTCGTAACAGGGTTGCGCGGCGGTGTCGGCCGCGTCGGCGGTGGCCAGGCTGCCGTCGGGGTTGCGGGTGAGCAGGAAGTACTCCACCTCGGCGCCAACCCACGGCTCGAACCCGGCGTCGGCGGCCCGTTGGATCAGCGACTTGAGGATGATCCGGGGCGCGTACGGCCAGGGCTTGCCCTCGACGTGTGGGTCGCAGTGCACGATCGCCAACCCGTCCTTGATGAAGGGGATCGGCGTGAAGGACGTCGGGTCGGGGATCGCGATGAGGTCCGGGTCCTTGGGCTCCTGGCCCATGGCGCCGACGGCGTACCCGGCGAATCCGACCCCGTCCGTTGCGAGGAGGTCGATCGCCTCGACCGGCACCAACTTGGCGCACGGCTTGCCCCTCAGGTCCACGAACAACGCGAGGATGAACTTGGTGCCTGCTTCGGCCGCGAGCGCCGCGAGGTCGGCGCCGGTCGTGGAGGTTTCGGTCGTCATCGATGCCCCTTGTCTCTTGTTAGGAATCAAAGTATCACGCTGGGAAACTTCTTGCACGACGAAAAGTCCCGGCCGACGCGGGGCGAATCGCGTCGACCGGGACTTGGTCGTCAGGCAGGTAAGAGTTCGTACGCCGCGTCGCGATGCAACTTGGCGTCGATACCGCTTTCCTCGTCCTCGGGAGCCACGCGGATGCCCATCGTCTTCTTGATCGCGAACGCGATGATGAACGCGACGACGAACGAATAGACCATCACCGCGCCGGCTGCCACTGCCTGCCGCCAGAGCTGGTCGAAGCCGCCGCCGTAGAACAGTCCGTTCACCTTGCTCGGCATGCCCGCGCTGGCGAGGAAGCCGATCAGCAGGGTGCCGATGACACCGCCGACGAGGTGCACGCCGACGACGTCGAGCGAGTCGTCGTAGCCGAACTTCGACTTGAGACCCACCGCGAACGGGCAGATCGCGCCGGCGATCAGGCCGAGGATGATGGCGCCGACCGGGGTGACCGCGCCGCACGCGGGAGTGATGGCAACCAGGCCGGTGATTGCTCCGGCTGCGGCACCGACACCGGTGACGTGCCCGTCCTTGAGCTTCTCGACCGCGAGCCACGCCAGGGTGGCCGCACACGTCGCGACGAAGGTCGTGACCATGACGATGGCCGCCGAGTTGCCAGCGGCCAGCGCCGAACCACCGTTGAACGCATACCAGCCGGCCCACAGCAGTCCGGCGCCCAGCAGCGTCAGCGGCACGTTGTGCGGCTTGCGCAGCGTTCCCCAGCTCGCGGACTTGCCGAGCACGATCGCGACGGCGAGAGCGGCGGCACCTGCGTTGATGTGGACCGCGGTGCCACCGGCGAAGTCGATCGCCTTGAGGTTGTTGGCGATCCAGCCGCCGACGGCGTCGGGCGTCACGACACCGTTGAAGGCGAACACCCAGTGTGCAACGGGGAAGTACACCAGCACCGCCCACAGTCCTGCGAAGACCATCCACGCGCTGAACTTCATCCGGTCAGCCGCGGCGCCCGAGATCAGCGCGACGGTGATGGCGGCGAACAGCGCCTGGAACAGGGCGAACAGGCTGACTTGCAGGCCCGCGATGGTGGTCTGGGACTCAAGCAGGTCCTTCATCCCCGCGAACTCGGTGAAGCTGCCGACGAAGCCGCCGTGTGAGGTGCCGAACGCCATCGAGAAACCGAACAGCACCCAGAGCACGCCGACGAGTGCAGCCGCGCCGAACGTCATCATCATCATGTTGGTCGAGCTCTTGACCGAGACCATGCCGCCGTAGAACAGCGCAAGCCCGGGAATCATCAGCGTGAGGCCGATGATGCAACACAGCATGAACGCGGTGGTTCCTGTATCCATCAACATCTCCTGCGAGTGGTGCGGCCACCAAAGGGCCGATCACTGGCAGTAACCGATGTTTCTGTTACGTAGACAGGATTGCTGTGTTGCATCCCGGTAACGTCGTCGAGATCACACTGGGCCGCTCGTGCCAGCATCAAGGCATGAGACGAGTAAAGCCACTGACGACTGTCGTGGTGCTGGTGGCCATCCTCATAGGGACTGGCATCTGGTGGCTGTTCTTCCGTGGCCCGTCCTCGGCCGACTGTGCGCCCGTGCGAGAGCTGCTGTCGTTCAACAAGACTCAGATCGACGCGATGAACGCCAAGACGCACATCCCGGAAGCGGGGTCCTACGAGAAGGAAACCGGGCCAAGCGCGGCCGACTACCGGGGCTGGGCGGACGGGCTGGCCGACCGGGCGGCGAAGGTCACCGCGGCCGACCTGACCGGGCCGGCGAGCGAATTGGCGAAGACCGCGGATCGCCTCGTCCGTGCGCGCATCGACTTCGACGATCAGAGCGCGCACACCGCACCGGGGGCTGCGATGCCCCCCGCGGCGATGGCGGTCAAGGCGTTCAACGACCAGTACGAAACCCAGGTCAAAGCGTTGGCGACGACGTGCCCGGCGTGAACGCCGACCCCCACGTGCCCACGAACGCCACGTCCTCGAGCGCGAGCCGCTCACGCGGGAGCGCGTCGCGTTCGACGATCTCGGGGAGGGCCGTCGAATAGTCCCCGAGGATGCCGACCGCGACCACCGCGAGCGGACGGACCTCATCGGGAATGGCGAACGCTGCGCGGGCCGCGTCGGCGTCGAACCCCGCCATCGGGTGCACGATCAGCGACCGCGACACCGCCTCCACCGCCATGTTGGCCATGGCCGCACCTGCGTCGACCGCCGAGTACAGCGCGGTCTTCTCGTCAGGCCCCTCGTCGGCGGCCACCAGGATCAGCGCACCCGCCGCGTGCGCGTAGCGGTTGCCGCGCTTGAGCACGCCGGTGAGCGCGGTGAACGTCTCGTCGCCGCGGAACCCGACCAGGAAGCGCACCGGCTGGCGCTTTCCCCACGTCGCCGCCCAGCGGGCCGCCTCCAGGAGAGCGGTGACCTCGACGACCGTCACGACGGCGTCCGGATCGAAGGCACGCGGACTCCAGCGATCAGCGATGTCGTCATGAATGGGAACCCGGGTGTCTGCCCGCCGGTCGGTCACGGTGATTAACGCTACGGACAGGGCTACGGACGGGACGAGAAAACCGCGTGCGCAGACCGCTTATCCTTTGTATGACTCCGTTGCGAAAATACCCAGAAAGGCGGACGGGTGGCGCTCGTCGTACAGAAGTACGGTGGATCCTCGGTGGCCGATGCCGATCGGATCCGCCGCGTTGCCGAGCGCATCGTCGAGACCAAGAAGGCGGGCAACGACGTCGTCGTGGTCGTGTCCGCGATGGGTGACACCACCGACGACCTGCTCGACCTGGCTCGCCAGGTCAATCCGGCCCCGCCCGCCCGTGAGATGGACATGCTGCTGACCTCCGGCGAGCGGATCTCCAACGCGCTGGTCGCGATGGCCATCTCCTCGCTCGGTGCCGAGGCCAGATCGTTCACCGGGTCGCAGGCCGGCGTGATCACCACCAGCACGCACGGCAACGCCAAGATCATCGACGTGACGCCCGGCCGGTTGCGCGAAGCGCTCGACGAGGGCCTGATCGTGCTGGTCGCCGGGTTCCAGGGCGTCAGCCAGGACAGCAAGGACGTCACCACGCTTGGCCGCGGCGGGTCGGACACCACCGCCGTCGCGTTGGCCGCCGCCCTGCACGCCGACGTGTGCGAGATCTACACCGACGTGGACGGCATCTTCACCGCCGACCCGCGCATCGTGCCGAACGCACGGCACCTGGACACCGTCAGCTTCGAGGAGATGCTCGAGATGGCGGCCTGCGGGGCCAAGGTACTCATGCTGCGGTGCGTGGAATACGCCCGCCGTTACGACGTTCCGATACACGTCAGGTCGTCGTATTCCGACAGGCCGGGCACGCTCGTCAAAGGATCGATGGAGGACATCCCAATGGAAGACGCGATCCTGACCGGAGTTGCTCACGACCGTGGTGAGGCGAAGGTCACCGTCGTCGGTCTGCCCGACGTTCCCGGCTACGCCGCCAAGGTCTTCCGCGCCGTGGCCGATGCCGACGTGAACATCGACATGGTGTTGCAGAACGTGTCCAAGATCGAGGACGGCAAGACCGACATCACGTTCACCTGCTCGCGGGAGAGCGGGCCGGGCGCGGTGGAGAAGCTGACGTCGCTGCAGCACGAGATCGGCCACAGCGCAGTGCTCTACGACGATCACATCGGCAAGGTGTCGCTCATCGGGGCGGGCATGCGCAGCCATCCGGGTGTGACGGCCACGTTCTGCGAGGCGCTGGCCGCCGTCGGCGTCAACATCGACCTCATCTCGACCTCCGAGATCCGGATCTCGGTGCTGGTCAGGGACACCGAGCTGGACAAGGCGGTCCTGGCACTGCACGAAGCCTTCGGGCTCGGTGGCGAGGAAGAAGCGGTCGTGTACGCGGGAAGCGGGATTTAATGGTTTCGATAGGTGTAGTTGGCGCGACCGGACAGGTCGGCCAGGTCATGCGGAAGTTGTTGGAGGAGCGTGACTTCCCCGCCACGTCGGTGCGGTTCTTCGCCTCCGCGCGTTCGCAGGGCAAGAAGCTCTCGTTCCGCGGCCAGGAGATCGAGGTCGAGGACGCCGCGACCGCCGACCCGTCGGGTCTGGACATCGCGTTGTTCTCCGCAGGCGCCACGATGTCGCGCGTGCAGGCACCGCGATTCGCCGCCGCGGGCGTCATCGTCATCGACAACTCGTCGGCGTTCCGCAAGGACCCCGAGGTGCCATTGGTCGTGTCGGAGGTCAACTTCGAAAGGGACGCGGGCCAAAGGCCGAAGGGCATCATCGCCAACCCGAACTGCACCACCATGGCCGCGATGCCGGTGCTCAAGGTTCTGCACGACGAAGCGCAGCTGGTACGCATGATCGCCTCGACCTATCAGGCGGTCTCCGGCAGCGGGCTTGCCGGTGTTCAAGAATTGTTCGGCCAGGCACGTGCGGTGGTCGAGGACAGCGAGCAACTGGTCCACGACGGCTCGGCGCTGACGTTCCCCGCGCCCGAGAAGTACGTCGCACCAATCGCCTTCAACGTAGTGCCGTTGGCCGGGTCGTTGGTCGACGACGGCTCCGGTGAGACCGACGAGGATCAGAAGCTGCGGAGCGAGAGCCGCAAGATCCTTGGCATCCCCGACCTTCTCGTCAGCGGAACCTGCGTGCGGGTGCCGGTGTACACCGGGCACTCGTTGTCGATCAACGTGGAGTTCGCCAGACCGATCTCGCCGGCGCGTGCGACCGAGATCCTCTCCGGTGCACCAGGTGTGACGCTGGTCGACGTGCCGACGCCGCTGGCCGCAGCGGGTGTGGACGACTCGCTGGTCGGCCGGATCCGTCAGGACCCGGGTGTCCCGGACGGTCGCGGGCTTGCGCTGTTCGTTTCCGGCGACAACCTGCGAAAGGGTGCCGCACTCAACACCATTCAGATCGCCGAGCTTCTCGCCGCGCAGTTGTGATCCGCGCTGCGGTCGGCATCGCGGTAGTCGCATGCCTGGCCGTGGCTCCTGTTGCCACCGCCGACCCTCCTGCTCCCGCGCCTGAACCGGTGCTGCCGCCGCTGGCGCTCGGACAGGTGATGCGCATGGGTCCGACTGCCGGAACCGGAACGCCGACAAGCGATTACGGCATCGGTGCCACGGATCTGTGCGAGTTCATGGAGTTCCCCAGCCGCATCCTGCAGGTGTGCGGTGACAGCTTCGCAGGCCAGGGCGTTGGGTTCGGCGGCTGGTACTCGCCGGTCGCGCTGCACGTCGAGACCGACTCGATCGACGAGCCGACCGGCGTGCGCTACACCGGTGTCACCGGGACCGACAAGCCGCTGCTTGCCGACCCGACACCGCCGGGCTCCTCTCAGTTGCCGGCGGGCATCGTGGCGATCAACCGCGAGAACTACATGCTCGTCACCACCACCAAGGACCTGGTGCCCGCGACGTCGCGACTGGTCAAGGCCGATGCGGCGAGGGGGAGCTGGCCGACGGTGCCGAAGTCGGAGCGACCCGGCGACTACGCGGGCGGACGGCAGTCGCAGATCAGTGGCTACTACGACCCGGTCCCGACGCCCGACTCCGCGAGCGGCTGGGTGTACATCGTGGCCAACGACTTCGACCGCAGCAGCCCGGTGGAGCTCTACCGGGCCACGCCGCAAGCCTTCACCGACCGGTCCAGCTGGCAGCCGTGGTCCGCGTCCGGCGGATGGAACAAGCCGCCGACGCCGCTGTGGCCGGACAAGGTCGGGGAGATGAGCATCCGCGAGATCGACGGCAAGCCGGTGCTGTCCTACTTCAATGCCAGCACCGGCAACATGGAGGTCCGCGTGGCCTACGACCCGACCAAACTGGGCTCCGCGCCGGTGACGACGGTCGTCGTCGCCTCGGCGTGGCCCGACGTCGCGGACGACCTGCCGCCGCCCCAGGACAACCAGCTGGCCCAGCCGTACGGCGGCTACATCTCGCCGGGGTCCACGCTCGACGAGGTCCGGGTGTTCATCAGCCAGTGGGATACCCGCCCCGGCGGTGACCGTGCGCCGTATCGCGTCGTCCAGTTCGCGGTGAACCCGTTCAAGCCCTGGTAACCCCGCCGCCGAACCCCTCCCCGTCGAGCCTGCCGTGAGATCGCGATTCGGCGCCGATTTGCGATCTGGCAGCAGTTTCGGCGGGCGGTGGGAGGGTGTCGACGGCCAGGAGCTTCATAGCCGATTCATAGGTGTTTCTGGACCAACACCTCAAAACCGCGACGATCATCGGAAACATGAGCGAAACACCCACGTCCACCGAACCAACGACCGGTCCCATCGAATCGGCGGCGCCGCCGGCCGATCCCCCGACACCGCCGCCACCGCCTGCGCCACACGAGCACAAGCGCAGGCCGAGCAGGCTCACCGCCGTCGCCGCGTGGGTCGGCATCGTGGCGGGCACCGTGTTCGTCGTCGCCGTCATCTTCTTCAGCGGCTTCATCCTCGGCGCGCACGCCGGGGGCGGCCATCACGGGGGTGGTGGCGGCCGCGGCGACCATCGCGGTGGCGGGCAGATGCACGAGGACGGCCAGCACATGGGTCCGATGTTCCGGCCGGGACCCGGCTTCGTCTTCCCCGGCGGACCGGGTGGATTCCCCGGCTTCGGGCCCGGTGGACCCGGCGGCATGGGACCGGGCGGTCAAGGTGCACCGGGTCAGCCCGGCGCGCCGACGACAACCCCAGGTCGCTAACTCAGGAAATCTTTTTCTTGACTCATTCCAGAATGGGCGCATACTGAGAGGCGTCAACTCAAAGTCTCTGCAGCCCAACGTGTTCGCCCAGGACGGGCGAGCCATTGTGCCGGGTCGCGACGCGGTCCGGACGTCGATTCAGGCGTCCGTGCCTCGTCGCCCCCGGCACTATCTGCTTCTCAATGGCCGGCCGTAGCCGATTTGGCTTAGTGAGCCCGCGGCTGGGTATCCGAAGCTCCAGTGGAGACAGCCCACCCCACTAGAGGAGATGAGTCAGGACATGACCGAGAGTTTCACGACGAACGACGCAGGCAATCCGGTACCCAGCGACGAGCGGTCGCTCACCGTCGGCCCCGATGGCCCGATCCTGCTGCAGGATCACTACCTGATCGAGCAGATGGCCAACTTCAACCGGGAGCGCATCCCGGAGCGCCAGCCGCACGCCAAGGGCGGCGGCGCGTTCGGTCACTTCGAGGTGACCAACGACGTCAGCCAGTTCACCAAGGCGGCGGTGTTTCAGCCAGGCGTCAAAACCGAGACGCTGAGCCGGTTTTCGACGGTGGCGGGCGAGCGCGGCAGCCCAGACACCTGGCGCGACCCGCGCGGGTTCGCCCAGAAGTTCTACACGTCCGAGGGCAACCTGGACATCGTCGGGAACAACGTCCCGATCTTCTTCATCCGCGACCCGATGAAGTTCCAGCACTTCATCCGTTCGCAGAAGCGCATGGCGGCCAACAACCTGCGTGATCACCACATGCAGTGGGACTTCTGGACGCTGGTGCCCGAATCGGCGCACATGCTGTCGTGGCTGATGGGTGATCGGGGCATCCCGAAGACCTGGCGGAACATGAATGGCTACTCCAGCCACACCTACAGCTGGCTGAACGCCGCCGACGAGCTGTTCTGGGTGAAGTACCACTTCAAGACCGATCAGGGCATCGAGTTCCTCACCCAGGACGAGGGGGACGCGATGGCAGGCAAAGACGGCGACGCCCACCAGCGGGATCTGTACGACGCGATCGAGCGCGGCGAGTATCCGACGTGGTCGCTCAAGGTGCAGATCATGCCGTTCGAGGACGCCAAGACCTACCGGTACAACCCGTTCGACCTGACCAAGGTGTGGCCGCACGGCGATTACCCGCTGATCGACGTCGGCACGCTGACGCTGGACCGCAACGTCACCGACTATCACACCGAGATCGAGCAGGCGGCGTTCGAGCCGAACAACATCGTGCCCGGCACCGGGCTGAGCCCGGACAAGATGCTGCTGGCCCGCGGTTTCTCCTACGCCGATGCGCACCGCGCCCGGCTGGGGGTCAACTACAAGCAGATCCCGGTGAACACGCCAAAGGTGGAGGTGCACAGCTACTCCAAGGACGGCGCCATGCGGATCCGCAACGTCACCGACCCGGTGTACGCGCCGAACTCGATGGGTGGTCCCAAGGCCGACCCTGCGCGTGCGGCCGAGGTGCACTGGGTCTCGGACGGGGACATGGTGCGCTCGGCGTACACGCTGCGTCCCGAGGACGACGACTGGGGTCAGGCCGGCATCATGGTTCGCGAAGTGCTCGATGACGAGGCGCGGGAGCGGTTGGCCAACAACGTCATCGGGCACGTATCCCAGGGCGTCAAGGAGCCGGTGTTGTCGCGGGTGTTCGAGTACTGGAAGAACATCGACCCCGATCTGGGCAAGACGATCGAGGAAGGCGTGCGGGGCAAGAACGGCGCGTAGCCGGATCGGGCCACGCGACACGACACGCCGGAGAATCACAGTCTTGTGATTCCAATGGGGTCTGTGGGACTATTGAGAATTTTGGGGAACATGTGGCGGTCGCCGTTGAATCGTGACAGTGTCGCTAACCATGACTGGCCCGCGTTGTGCCCGATGGGCGCTCGTCGTGCTGATGGCATTGGTGGCAACGCTCAGCGGGTGCGGGCTGCGCGGTGAGCCCTTGGCCCGCGAAGGCGCCACGGTGTTCTCCGTCGGCGACTGCGTCGCGATTCCCGACCACAATCCCGGGAACGGCGAACTGAAGGCGACCAAGGCCGGCTGCGGTGCCGACCCGAGCTACACCGTCGGCGCCCTCACCGACAAGGCCGGCTCATGCCCGAGCAACGAGTATCAGCATCTGCCAACGCAATTCGCGGATCCGTCGACGTCGCGGCTGTGCCTGGTGCCCAACCTCGTCGCCGAGCACTGCTACGTGCTCGACATGCCCATCGGTGTGGTCCAACTGGCCGACTGCACCGATCGGCGCCAAGCGGGATTGCTCGTCCAGGTCACCCAGCGGCTCGACGTTCGCGACCAACAGGCGTGCCCGTCGGACGTCGGTCAGTTCGCCTGGCCGTACCCCTCGCCACCGCGCACGTACTGCACGCTGACGATCTACTGACGCCTCATCCGTCGGCATGCTCGACTGGCATGATCGAGCCATGACCATCGAAGTCGATTACACCGCAGAATCGACGGCGACCGGCGGCGGCCGCGACGGCCACGTCAAGTCCACTGACGGCAAGATCGACCTGGATACCCGCCCGCCCAAGGAGATGGGTGGCAGCGGCGAGGGAGTGAACCCCGAACTGCTGTTCTCGGCCGGCTACTCGGCATGCTTCCTCGGTGCGCTGCGGCTGGTCGCGCGCAACGAGAAGATCGCCATCGACGACGCCAGCGGCATCACTGCTCAGATCGGGTTCGGCAAGGATGTTGGGGAGGGCTCAGCGGGGGGTTTCGGTTTAACCGCCACCCTGATCGGGTACCTGCCGGGCCTGGAACAGAGTGTCGCCGACGACCTGATGCAGAAGGCGCACGGCGTGTGCCCCTACTCGAAGGCCACCAGCGGGAACATCGACGTCACGCTGTCGGCGAAGGTTTGACCGCAATGCGGCTCGCAGGGGTGGAGCGCAGCGACCGGGGATTCGGTGTGGCCTCCGCGTTGATGGTCGTCGGTCTTGCCGTCGCGCTGGCGCCACCCGCTGCCGCACGCCCGTCCGATCCTGGCGTGGTCTCCTACGCCGTGCTTGGCAAGGGTTCGGTCGGCAACATCGTCGGAGCCCCGATGACATGGGACTCCACGTTCACCGCACCGTTCCAGGGGTTCTACGTCGACGCCCCGAACTGCAACAACTGGGCCGACATCGGGCTGCCCGACGTCTACGCCGATCCCGACCTGGCGTCGTTCAACGGCGCCGTGGCGCAACGCTCGGCGAACGACGACACCAACCTGGTCAAGCAGGCCGTCGGGGTGTTCGCCACCAACGACGCAGCCACCAGGGCGTTTCACCGAGTGACCGACAGAACCGTCGGTTGTGATGGCACGACCACCGTGATGCACCTCGACGACTTCGTCACCGAGACGTGGTCGTTCGAGGGGGTTCAGCCAACGGCGACCGACGCGGTGTGGGTGAAGCAGGAAGTGGGTATTGACCGACGGTGCTTCACGCAGACCCGGTTGCGCGAGAACGTTCTGCTGCAAGCGAAAGTCTGTCAGCCTGGCAACGGCGGGCCCGCGGTGAACGTGCTGGCCGGGGCGATGCAGAACTCGCTCGGTCAGTAACGGTCGGGCCACCGGGGAACACCCAGCCCCGAGTTACGGGAAATTCGCGAGACTTTGTCGGTGTCCTCTGGAAGATGGAGGGGGTGTCGGCGATCTTGAACGATCCGTGTCCGAACGGGAGGGGATGGTTGCGATGACTACCACCGCGGCAGACCTTCGCCCGATTCCACTGGCGACATCAAGTGCCGCCGAAGTCGCCAGGTACGTCGGCGGCGCATGTCTGCGCGACGGGCCCGTCGGCAACGTCGGTCTGGAGATCGAGGCGCACTGCTTCGACCTGGCCGATCCGATGCGCCGCCCCGGCTGGGACGAGCTGACCGAGGTCATCGCCACCGTGCCGGAACTACCCGGTGGCAGCGTCATCACCGTCGAACCGGGCGGCGCGGTCGAACTCTCCGGCCCGCCGTTCGACGGTGCCGTTGCCGCGATCGAGGCGATGCGCGCGGACCGGGCGGTGCTGCAAGAGGCCTTCGCCCGCCGAGGGCTCGGCCTGGTCCTGCTGGGCGCCGATCCGCTGCGGCCCGCCAAACGGGTCAACCCCGGCGCCCGCTACCACGCGATGGAGCGGTTCTTCAAGGCCAGCGACACCGGCGTTGCCGGGGCCGCGATGATGACCTCGACGGCATCGGTTCAGGTCAACGTCGACGCGGGCCCGCGCGACGGCTGGGCCGCGCGGGTGCGACTGGCCCACGCGTTGGGCCCGACGATGATCGCGATATCGGCCAACTCCCCACTGCTTGCCGGTGAATTCTCGGGGTGGCGCAGCACCCGCCAGCGGGTGTGGAGCCAACTCGACTCGGCCCGCTGCGGCCCGATCCTCGGTGCGGATGGCGACGATCCCGCCAACGACTGGGCGCGGTACGCGCTGAAGGCGCCGGTGATGCTGGTGCACACCCCCGACGCCGTCCCGGTGACCGAATGGGTGCCCTTCGCGGACTGGGCCGACGGCACGACCCTGCTGGACGGGCGCCGCCCGACGGCAGCCGACGTCGACTACCACCTGACCACGCTGTTCCCACCCGTCCGGCCGCGGGGATTCCTCGAGATCCGGTACCTGGACAGCGTGCCCGACGACGTGTGGCCCGCGATCGTGTTCACCCTCGTCACCCTGCTCGACGACCCCGTTGCGGCCGACATCGCCGCTGAGGCAACCGAACCCGTCGCCACTGCGTGGGATCGCGCCGCGCGCATCGGGCTCGGTGACCAACGGCTGCAGGAGTCTGCGATCCGCTGCGTGCGGGCTGCAGCCGAGCGCGCACCCGAGGGGTTGATCGACGCCATGGAGGCACTGGTCGCGCAGGTGGAGGCGGGACGCAGCCCCGCCGACGAGTTCTCCGATCGTGTCGTCGACCGCGGCGTCGTCGCGGTGGTGAGCCAATTGGCGAAGGGTATTTCGTGACGACGCGTGAGCTGCTGGCGCGGGAGCTGACCCAGGCGCGCGATCGCACACTGCGATTGGTCGAGTTCGACGACGCCGAACTGGTGCGCCAGTACGACCCGCTGATGAGTCCGCTGGTCTGGGACCTCGCCCACATCGGCCAGCAGGAGGAGCTGTGGCTGCTGCGCGGAGGCGACCCGCGCAGGCCCGGCATCCTGCCTGCCGCGGTGGACGGTCTCTACGACGCCTTCGTGCACTCGCGGGCCAGCCGCGTCGACCTTCCCCTGCTGCCGCCCGCCGACGCCCGCTCATACTGCCGCACCGTGCGATCCAAGGCGCTCGACGCGTTGGACGCACTACCCGACGACGACGGCTCGGGTGTGGATCCTGCGTTCGTCTACGGGCTGGTGATCAGCCACGAGAATCAGCACGACGAAACGATGCTGCAGGCGCTCGGCCTTCGGTCGGGCCCGCCGATCCTCGGAACCGGCGCGCCGTTGCCGCTCGGCCGCCCTGGCGTCGCGGGTACGTCGGTCCCGGTACCCGGCGGTCCGTTCGTCCTTGGCGTCGACGCGGTCACCGAACCGCACTCGCTGGACAACGAACGCCCTGCGCACGTCGTCGACGTGCCCAGCTTCCGGATCGGGCGTGTACCGGTCACCAACGCCGAGTGGCGCCGGTTCATCGACGACGGCGGCTACCGCGAGCCGCGGTGGTGGTC
>Ga0137412_10000856_pt1 | contig 22731 bp, 16 predicted proteins | sample CZODoug2_1_16fun_FD_122160 | JGI IMG/M metagenome (GOLD analysis project Ga0137412, IMG submission 122160) | Vadose zone soil fungal communities from Angelo Coast Range Reserve, California, USA - CZODoug2_1_16fungal (Hybrid Assembly) | ecosystem: Environmental > Terrestrial > Soil > Vadose zone... | reverse complement strand
CCAGCAAGCCAAAGAATTGCAGTGGGCGCGTCGAATAATCCAGCAAAAATTTTACGATCAAAAGGTCCAGGAACACGCGAATGGTGCGGCCGATTCCGTAATTGGATTTGCCGCTCTTGCGATCCAGGTTGGTGATGGGCACTTCGGCGATTTTCGCGCCCGTGGAGCTCGCGAGCGCGGGAATGAAGCGATGCAATTCTCCGTACAACTGAATTTCCTGAATAATTTCGCGCCGGTAAGCCTTGAAAGTGGTTCCAAAATCGTGCAGGTCGATGCCCGAGAGTTTGGCCATCATCCAGTTTGCCGCGCGGCTGGGAACCTGGCGCATCAGCCAGTGATCTTTGCGTTCGTGGCGCCAGCCGCTGACCAGGTCGTAGCCTTCCTCGATTTTTTCAAGGAAGCGCGGTATTTCTTCAGGATCGTGCTGCAGATCGCCGTCCATGGAGATGATGACTTCGCCCCGGGCGAAATCAAAACCGGCCTTCAACGCCGGCGTCTGCCCGAAATTCCGCCGCAGTCGCACCAGGTTCACGCGCCGGTCATGCTCATAAATTTCAGCGAGCACCTTGAACGAGTCATCCTTGCTGCCGTCATCCACAAACACCAATTCGTAAGGCTCGCCGATCCCGTCCATCACCTCCGTAAGCTTCATGTAGAGGAGTGGGATGTTTTCCTGTTCGTTGTAGAACGGAACGACGATGGAATACTGGATGGGCGAATCGCTTGCCATTCTTTCTCGCGAAGTCCTTTTCTAAGCTTCCTGGGTTACAAAGCCATAGTCTATCAGGCGAATCCCCAGCGATGCGACAAGATTCCGGATCCCGGTGTCTGTCAGGATTTGCAGTTCGGTCTGCCGCGAATCCTGCAGCCGGGTCTGCGTTTTCTGCAGCGCCACATCCGCGTAGCCAGGGTGGCACATCAGCTCGGTCGTGCCGTCTGGCAGGCTCTTCACGAATTGTGCCACACCCTCGCGCGTCAGCTCGCCGGTTTGAGCAATCCCACAAAAATAATCGGCGGTAGAGATACCCGCGCGCCCGGCTTGCTCACGCGCATCGCGCGCCAGCAGTTTCAATCCGCGCGCCTGCACTCCTTGTTTCAAGAGCACAGCGGCGTGCTGTTTTTTGCCCGAAGAAAGAGCCGCGCGCAGGCTCGATGCTTCCAGCGAAACCCGAATCGCGCCGATGTCATGGCGCTTCGCAAGCTTAAGGGCGATCTCAAACAGCCCGGGCAGCATGTGTACGTGCTTGTGCCCGTCGAGGTGCGTCGGCGCGAGACCAGCATCGCGGACTTTCTGAATCTGCGCGTCCCACTCGCTCTCCACTTCCGCAAGCCTGAGCCTACGCCGTGCCCGCCGCAGAAGCAGGCTCTCTGGTCCGCCCGCGAATTTGCCATCTTCATTCAGAAGGCTGGTGACGGTTTCCCGATCGGCCACCGGGGGGCCGTCGCTCAAGTTCAAATGCACGCCGACACCCAGCCCGGGCGCCGAACACGCGGCCTGCACTCCCCCTGCAAACGCGGCGCCGTTGGCCAGCAGCGAAGTGCTGGTCACAATCCCGTGATGAAACGCCTCGAGGATCCCGCGGTTTACGCCATCCGTCCATCCCAAGTCATCCGCGTTGACGATCAGATTCTTCACAGCCTGTCCCGCTCCCGCGGGCACACCTGTCCTATTGGACAGCTACTCTTTCGTCCTCCCACCCGCATTCGTACCATTGACCACTTTGACCCTCAACTCTAGCATGGCGTAGTAGAGGCGAAAATGACGGTAAAGCTGCGTGAAGCCAAGCGCATTGGTTCGCGGCACCATGAGAAGCGGCGTGGTCGCCGTATGAACTCCCGCGTGCCCGTACGCCTCGAGTGGGACGACGAGTCCGGGAAGCGCATCCGTGTCGAAGGGCATACGCGGGTCGTCAACCCTTACGGCTGCATGGTGGTTCTCGCGGAGTCGCTCGATCTCGAGCACCGCCTGGCCCTCAGCAACCTCGCAACCGATACCAGCAATGCTGCGATCATCGTGTGGAAGGGCAGCCAGCGGCCCGACGGTTGGGAATACGGCGTTGAACTTGTGGCCCCGGAAATGGATTTCTGGGGACTCGAGCTGTGAAACCCATTTCCCACGTGAAACCTTCGCCGTACGCGAAACCCGGTTCGATAAGTGGCGTGCACTCGGCCTTGACGACGCGCCAGCCAACCGCCGAGCAACGGCGCCGCGCCCAGCGCGTTCTCCTGCGCATGCCTGTGCTCGTCCACGTCGCCAAAAACCCCAAGCCTATCCAGGGATTTACTCATACGGTCAGCGCTACCGGCGGCATGATCATTCTTCCCGAAGGCTTTGCCCAGGGCACCAAGTTCACTCTGGAAAATCCAAAAACGCAGCAGCGCGTCGAAGTGAACGTCGCGCGTTCGCCACAGATGAATCAGGAAGGCTCACTCATCCCTGTGGAGTTCCTGTCCCCCGCGCCCCTGTTTTGGAATATCGTTTTCCCCCCGAATATCAACTGACGATCCGAGAAGAGCCGGCATCCTATTGGCCCGGGGCTCGTCCGGAATGCCCGTCCAATCTGTCTTGGTATGCGCCCGGTCCGTACCAGCGGAAGAGGCACTCCCCCCGTCAAAATGCATCGTTATCAAAACAAAGGAGTTGGATGAAGAGCAGTACTTGGCAGTGTGTCACCGAATGAATTGGAGTTGGGAGATGTTTGCTGGGGGGAGTGGGGGCAAAAAAGAGCGGCCCCGGATGGGCTAGGGGCCGCTCGGTGTTTTTGGCTTGTTGAGCCGACGAGGCTAGTTGATGGTGATGTTGACCGTGGGCGAGCCATTGGACGCTGCCGGCGTCGCCATGATCGCAAACGTGGTCGTGCCGGTTGAAGTGACATTCAGCATGCCGCTCTGGGACGCTAGGGTGTAGGTGTCACCCAAGTAGTGCGCGCTGATTGAGTGCGTTCCCGGCAGTAAGCCCGCACTCGTAATCATGGCCGTTCCATTTGAAACAGTCACCGATGTGCCCAGTGTGTTCGTTCCGTCAAAGAGCTGCACCTGCCCATTCGCCCCAACGGACGCTGTGACGTTGATTGTGAACTTGAAGCCTGTGGGATCATTGGACGCCAACTTGGCGCTGCTCACAATGATCTTCGTAGTCGTGGCGACGGGGCCGCCTCCACCCCCGCCACCGCCGTAGCCGCTGCAACCGAGAGTGAAACGTAACACGCACACCAGGCCAAGGCCCAGCGCGGCGCGATAGCGCTTCCGCCTAGGCAGTACGAGTAGGAACATCGCAGCAAGGCCGGTGCTGGCGCTGAGCGTCCACCAGCCCTTGCCTCCGGTCGCAGGAATCGTCCCGGCTGCATGGAGCACGCGCTCTGCCGGTGCCGCCGAAGCCGTCAGCGTCGTCGATGGCGGCGCGACCGTTAAGGTCAGTTGGCCAGTCACCGCTGATGTACCTGACACGTTGATCGCCAGCGGATTTGGTGAGCAAGTTACGCCAGCAGGTAATCCAGCTGCCGGACAAGTCACATTGACGTTGCCGGTGAAGCCGGCGGTCGGCGTCACCGTGATGGTGGAAGGACCGCTGGCCCCGGCGGTTGCCGTGGCGGCGGTCCCGCCGATGGTCAAGCTTCCGCTGCCTGCCACGTTTATGGTGATCGCCGTTGCGGACGAGAGAGCGTAATTCGTGTCGCCGTTGTAAGTCGCGGTGATTGACTTTGTGCCTGTCGTGGTAAAGGACGTTATCAATGCGGCGCCGCCGCCGGCTCCTACCGACGCCGATGCCGCAATGGGAGCAACAGCGACGGGGCTTCCAATTTGCGTGCCGCCACTGAAAAACGTCACCGTTCCGGTCGTACCGACCGCACTATTGCTCGCGGATGTGATGGTCGCAGTCAAAGTAACATTGGTGCCGGTGGTTACCGATGCGGCGCTCGCGGCCAAGGCTGTAGCTGTCACCGCTTTCGACACCGTCAAGACATCCGTCACCGGCGTAGTGACAGGGTTGTAGCTTATGTCTCCGGAGTAGGTCGCCGAGAGGTTGTGGGTTCCGCCCGTAAGTTGAATCGGCCGGTCTTCGGCGCTTCCAGCGCTGTTGATCGTAAAGGTTCCAGTGTCGAGTGGGCTTCCGTTGTCCGTGATGGTCACTGTTCCCGTTGCGTCGAAGGCACAACCAGCTGTCGCAGGAGGCGTCGCGAGAGGCTGGCAGTTCGTAGTAGTGCCCAAACTATTTAGGATGTCCATCCTCAGAATGTAGGGTGAGCCGTATACAAAGGAAGTTGCATTCGTGGTGGTGGGGGTGACAATCCCGTATTGGAGGCGGCTGTTTTCTTTGCCGACTACGACTGGCACGCCGGGGGAGGTGCTTGAAGCAAAGGTGGTGTCGCCGCCGTAGCGGGCGTTTACGTTGTAAGTGCCTCCGGGAAGAATGACACCAGTGATAGATACCGAGCCGCCAGACAGCGGGGCGTCACCGATGCCAGCGTTCACAGCTACAGTGTTTGGCGCGATGAGCCCGACATCCCCTGTGGGTGTGCCGGCGAATGTCGAAGTCACAGTGACTCCTGCTGTGACCGCGGTACCATGCGTGATGTTGACCGTGGATGTCCCGCCGTTCAGCGTGAGGCTGGTCGTTGTGCCGTGGAAATTGCCAACCGCCAGCGGCCATTCTGTAGCCAGGTTGGAAACGTTTACGGAGCCCAGCCCTGTCGCCAAGTCGTATCCGGTTGCCGTCGTCCATGCTGGGGTTGTCGGAGAGGCCGTGCTCACTACAACGCCATTGGCGCCCGCCGTCTTACTGCTACAATTCGTGGAATTTGCCGCGCACGGGACCGAGTTGTTCCCCTTGGTGATATCGTAGAAAGAGCAGGTCGCCGAACCTGTCAGAGGTGTGGTTGAGGAATTGCAGCTCTGGTTGGCGGTCGCGGCGATTTTATACAGCACGGGGTTGGCGTTGCCTTGACGCCCGTTGCTTTGATTGATCAATGCCATGATGGCGGCGAAAGCGGGGGACGAAGCCGAGGTGCCTCCTGCGCCCCCAAAACTGAAGGAACCGCTCGTTGCGCACGAGGGTGGATGGCCAGCGGGAATGGTATCCGCTTGACAAACCAGATAGAAGCTCAAGCTTTGCGGTCCGTCGCTCGCGAACAAAGAAATATCGGGAATGTAGCGATGGTTGTCGCTTACGGCGATTCCGCTCGGTGTGATGCCGCTCTGCCAGGATGGTTTTGCATAAATGGCGCTAGGCCCGCCGCTGCCGCCAACGATGTTATTGGCGGTTGAGCAAACAGTGTTTAGGGTCGCGCTTGTGGCTGTTGCCGCGCAGGAATCATTCCAAGTCATTTCGTGGATATATCCCAGAGCGGATTCTCTACCAACTCCGTTTGTCGAGCTCCAGAAGGTGGATGGTGTTCCCACGTCGTCGAAATCCGTTCCGCCGACGGCAACGTTGAATGGAGTAGTAGCAAACCCGCTCACAGCAAGGCCGAGAGTAGCTACCGTGGCCGCATTGAAATTGTCGCACCCCGCGGAACCCGGATCGCCTGAAGCGATCATGACAGTGATTCCTTGCGCTGCGGCTTGCTCCCAGAGAGTGTTGTAGAACTGGTTGCCCGCCGTCCCTAACCCGGCTTCGCAGTCGCCGAAACTTTCGCTCATCACCGGTGCGATATTGTTATCGATGATGTAGAGCGCAGAGAGGTCGATCCCGAAAGCGGTCTGGGTGTCTCCCGACACCACTAAATCAATCGTCGCCTTTGGGGCCACCATCCCCGCTACTTGCACGTCCAGATCGGCCTCACCCTCATCCCCTAACGGTGGCCCACTGATTCCGGGATCGGGGCCGTTCAGTATGACCGTGGGTCCAGTCGCAGGCGTCAGCCCGAATAGGTTGCGGAAAGCGATCGCGTCGTTCGGGTCGATGTTTGAATCAGCCACGATCGCGATGTGCTGACCTGTCCCATCGAGCGAGGCAGGAATGTTGTAGATTTTCGCGAAATCCGCAGGGCCTAGAACGTAACAGGGTTGTGTCCCGTTCGTTCCGCACCCCGAGGACGTCGTGAATTGCGGGGTGCCGTGACTATCCCGGGTCACGGTGTGAATCCCAGCATCGTGCCTGAAGGACTTTCTTGGGAAATTGTGCAGGGACACGATACCTGCCACGACAGGCGTTAACGCCGTCGGAATCTGCGGATCGTTTACGTTGGCCTGGCGGGATTCGCCGTTCGCATTGAATTGATGGATTTCCGTGTGGAAGGCATTCCGCACCTGCCCTACGTTACCGGAAAACTCGATGGCCGTGCGTCCCCCTCCCACCTTAATTTCCTGGAATCCCTGACGCGTGAGCCAGTCGGTCACCGTCTGGATGTCCGCGTCCGCCGGCCCGAACTGTTTTCCAAACTGTTCCGGGGTGAGCCATTTATGAAAATTGGGCGAGTCCTTGCTCAATTGTTCGTCCATAAACTTGCTGAGCGCTGTTTGCTGTTCGGGACTGCGCTGCAAGACGAGCATCATCCTTTTCATGGGTGTGGCGTCAGAGACGATTCCCCGATCGAATTCGAGTCGCGCGAGCGGATGCACATTGCCCTGGAGGCGCACGAGTTGCGTTTCATCAATGGCCTGGGTGATGCGGGCGGGGATGGCCGCGGCCTGAGCGGCAGGCGCGCTATCGGGCCTGGATTGCGCGGCGGCACGAAGCGCCGGGAGCGCCAGAATCAAAGTAAGAAGGAAAAGGGAATTGCGAAGCATCAGAGATTGAAGTTTCATATCCCGTCCACGCTGCAGATTTGAATTCGATTCCCACAAAACGCAACCGGCCTGAAGGCGTGGCCATGCGGACAGAGGAACAACGTCCACAAATGGCTTCTCGCGGACTGGGGCTTGGACCGGAAACGACTCACCGTTGAACGTTTAAAGGCTATCACAGGCGATTAAAATACTCGCTAGTACTCCGCCGGCGGATTGCGCTCAGAGATAGACCCTTAAACTGGGGCATCGCCCGCACACCGAGCCCGTGGCCATTCTGATGCACCGAGGATTCCGCAGGATGCTTTAGACGATTCTTGGTGAGCGCCGCGTTTCGAGGTGATAGTTCGCGCTGCTCGCCTTCGCAGAAACTATCCCTTTGCTTAAATCCTACCACTTCAGTGCCACTTTTATTCCACGTGAAGCACCGCGGGCCTTCCGGATTTTTGGAATGAATTATGAAAGGGCGCGCTTGCCATTTCCGTTTTCGCATCAAGCCAATTTAGCAAACTCAGCGACGGAAACCGCGCCGGCCATAGAAACCCGAGCCATAGCCCCAGCCATATCCGCTATAGAACCCAACGTACCCTGGATAGGCGTAGCAGGGACCGTAGTAACCACACGGATAGGCCGGGCCCGGATAGCCTCCGGCAACGTGGCGTGGCCCCCTGCGCTCCAATCTTCCGCCGTCAATGTCCGGCTGCGTGACGGGCAAGAAGGCTTGCTGGCTTTGGGTGGTGTCAATCCTGACGGGATCGACGAGGCGGAAGCTCAATTGTTCCTCGGGATGGAGAACCGTGGGGCGGCCTCTTGTGAGGAGCACTGCGCCGATGCCTACAGCCGCACCGGCTCCTGCACCAATCGCGGCGCCTTCGCCCCAGTCCGCAGCGGCGCCGATCAATGCGCCGAGCCCGGTGGTGGTGGCAACCGTCGCGGCGTCCTGCCCGTGCGAAGTTCCGCTCGAGCCTTTCCATAGCTCGGTAAGAATCGGGACTTGACGGCCATCCACGACGGTCAAGTCCGTGAGCTCGACTCCCAACTCGGAGGTGCCCTTGATGCGGCCGGCTTTGCGCACGTCTTTGACGTGGCCAACGATCATTTGGCCGCGGCGGGCCACGACCCAGCCGTTCACGACGAGCGGGTTTTCCAGCACGGCGGTAAACTGGTCGCCGATCTGGTTGCGGTCGCTGGAAAGGAAATCATTGATGCGAATGAGAAGGATCGTTCCGGTAGGTATGGTGAGCGTTCCGGGGACTTGTTGGGCTGGCTGAGCCAGTGGCGCATTCTGGGATTGTCTCTCGGGTGGTGGGTTTTGGCGTGGCCGGTCATGCGAATAGGGTGGCTTATCGGCGTCCTGTGGGGCGTAAGCTGGCTTCGTCCGATCTGGCGTTGGCTGCGGCGGTTGCGCGCGCTGCTGATCGGGCTCTGGCCCCTGCTGCGGGTCTTGCTGTTGCTCCTGCTGCGCGTAGGCCCCTGCACTGAGGCACAATGCCAGGGCTGCCACCCCGGTTGCGCACCAAAATTGTCCAAATCCCTTCAAAATCGCTGGGTGCTTGCTCATGATCATTAGCCTCCCTCGACCTGTGCTTCCCGCGAATCCTCCGGATCTCTCGCGCCCTGCTCGGTTGGATGGCATCCCTTCTACATCGGGATGTCCAAGTTCTTTCAACTGTACCCAAGGTAGTAACCCCGCGGCGTCATTTAAGTTGCGCGAGGAGATCCCTCGGTATCGTCATTTTTGCGGCGTTCGAACGCATCCCAATATTCCTCGCCCATCTTCAGGAGTCCAGCAATTCCTAGCTCCTGCCCATCGCCCCTGGAAAGCGTGAGCCGCTCCGCGCGCAGAAATAACTCGCGGTATTCCGTGTAATTCAGAAGCCCGCTGATGCGCAGCGCCACGGAATTGTCTACCGAAGTAGCCAGCGTGGCATCCGCAATATCAAGCACCTGTTTGCATTCCAGCGATAGAGCGCTCTCCAATTCGTTCCAACTTAACGACTCTTCGCGCCACTTGGATTGGTAGACGGCGATCAAACGAGCTTCCTCTTCGCGCGGGACGCCAGCGGGAACGGAAAATTCTCCCGGCCACACCGCATAGTGAACTACCCGTGCCGATTGCACTCCCTCCAGCCGCAGAAGGAATTGCATATCCAGTCGCAATTTGTGGAATTCAAGCAAGTGATCGCTTTCCAGGTGCAGAGTAACCGTGCGCTCCAGCAGATTGGATTGGATCGACACAATTTGCGCATCGTGCAAGCCTGCCCACAGAGAAACCTCCGGCACGCCATGCGGCAGGTTCATCCAATCGACGATCCCCGATTGTTCTTCAGGCATGCATCACCGTTTTACCGAGATCGCGGGCAGAGTATAACCCGCACCCCGGCAAATCGAAACGCATTGTATAATCCTGCCTCTATTCCATCCACTGCAGGAGGCACCATGGCCGAGCCAACCTACGAAGAACTCAAAGCAAAAATCGCGGAAATGGAAAAACAAGGAGGCGGACGCCGCACCGGCGCGCTCGAATTTCGTGTCGGCGAGAAAGGGGGCGTCAGCGTGTACGGCCTCGGGCGCTTTCCCGTCACGCTGTACTACGAACAATGGATTCGGCTGCTTGAAGCAACGCCGCAACTTCGTACGTTTCTCGAGGAGAACAAAGCCGCCGGAAAGCTGAAGCTCAAGGAAAAATAATACTTTGCGGCGCGGCCACCACTGTTTGCCTTGAGTTTGTGGAACGCGCCGCGCCTTCATGCTTTCGCTGCCGCTTTTCTTAGCGACGTCCGGCCGTTGCGGCTTTATCGACACGTCACAATCCCTTGCGACGCGTATTCCTCCCTCTGAATTTCCCCCTGCACTATCAGAAAGATCTCTCGTTCTTGCGAGAAATCCGAAAATGAAAAGACTAGCTATTCGTGCAGGCCTCGCCGTGCTCGGCATGGCTATCACATTGACGTGGTGGACCATTCACCACGATGATTCGCACTCGCCATCTGCTGACTCCGGAATGGAGAACCGCCGTCCAGCCTTATTTCTCGAAGGCTTTGCTTACCACCGTCAGGACCGTGATCCTCAAGGGAGCCCGCAACCGCATCCCGCCCCCGCCTTTTTATACCGAAGCCATAGTCTTGAGCTCAGGCCCTTTTCCTGACTTCCTGCATCTGGCTTCCGTCACTTACTTGGACATAGTCGTTTTTCATGACGAAATTGCGCCTCGAACGCTCTTTCACGGGCTGGTCCATGCCGCGCAAATGGCCCTTCTCGGAATGGACCGTTACACCGAACTTTACCTTCGAGGTTTCGTGAAGACTCGTTCCTGGATGTGTCGTTCCTGGATGGCCATACCGTTGGAAGCTCAGGCCTGTCAGTTGGCCTCCCGTTTTGCCAGGCCTTCGACAGCCATCTTCTCCGTTGAGGACGAAGTAAAATCGTGGGCTGAGTATGGCCGGTGCTAGCCAGGATCGCTTCTCGTCAACCTCAAGTTGGAAATTCAAGCCGAGAAAGAGGAAGGCCCCGGGTGCCTGTGGGGAGGTACCCGGGGCCGGGGGGGAGTGAGGAGGAGTCGAGGGAAGCTCTTTGCAGGGCTTGTACTACTTCGAAGATTGTGCGGCTAGCAGGCAGAGTCTCTGCAGTTCGTCGTACGTGAAAACCACATGCTCGCCTTGGTCACCTTTTTCCAGGTGTCCCAGGCCAGATATACGCGAAAAGCGCCGGATTTCTACCATGGGGAGTCCCAGCAGCACTGCAGCCCGGTCCTCCTCAACTAGCTCTTGGCGATCCATTCTTATTCGTAAATCCATTCCTTCCGCGGGTTATGGGAGCATGCGGTTGTCCAAACCTCCGGCAAGGTAAGTCCTGTTGTTTCTGCACGAAAGCTTTCATCGGGAGGGGTCCTTGCACAATCTGCCTATTTCCTTGCACAAACAGTGCACGGATTTAGCACAGATTCGGAGTTGGCAGGAGGGGGAGGTGGCTGAGTGTCGGCCTGAGTTACTTCCACGGCAGGGAAGAAAAGTCCACGTTCCCGCCGGAATGGATTACGCCGAGCTTCGGAGCGCTTCCGTCGGGGCGTTTCGGCAGATTCAACGACGCCACGACGCCCGGCTTCAGGAGCGGGGCAATGGCCACGGCACTCGAAGGCTCAATGATGATTTTCATGCGCTCCCAGACCAGTCGCGCGGCCGAGATGATCTCCTCCTCGCTGACCAAGAGGATGCGATCCACATGACGCCGCAGGATCGCAAACGTCCGCGGTGACAGCGATGCGCGCAACCCATCAGCAATCGTGTCGCTGAAGTCCAGCGATTGCAAAGTACCGCTGGTCAGCGAGCGGTAGGCATCATCGGCGCCCTCCGGTTCGCAGCCAAACACCCGCACATCCGCGCGAATCCCCTTGGCGCCGAGGCACGTCCCGCTGAGCAATCCCCCGCCGCTGACCGGCGCAAACACAGCATCCAGGTCGCCTATTTCTTCCAGCAGCTCCTTCGCTGCCGTGGCCTGTCCGGCAATGATGCGGTCGTCATCGTAGGGATGCACCAGGTAAGCGCCCGTTTCTCTCTGGACACGGCCGCAAGTTTCTTGGCGCGCTGTCACCGTCGGCTCGCAGAAAACAATTTTTCCGCCGTAGCCATCGATGGCCTTGGTTTTCACGACGGGCGCATTCTTCGGCATGACGATCCACGCGGGAACTCCACGCCACGCAGCCGCGCATGCCACGGCAGCGCCATGATTGCCACTGGATTGCGTAACAATCCCACGCGCAACCTCTCTCTCAGTCAGTGAGAGGATTGCATTCGAGGCCCCGCGAATCTTGAATGAGCCGGTCTTCTGCAAGTTTTCGCACTTGAAGAAGAGCTGTGCACCGGTCATGGCGTTCAAGGATGCGGATGTCAGGACCGGCGTGCGGTGGATCCTCGGGGCGATGCGCGCGTGCGCCGTGAGGATGGCCTGCCAACTAGGTGGCTGGTAGCCGGCAGCTTCGACGGATGGGGCGGTATGCATGAGACTCACTTTTTGGGTTCCGGAAACGCTTGCCGGTTCTTCACGTTCAACACGCCCCCTTGTAATGCGTTTGTCGCCGCTGTTAAAGAGGCATTATGGCATGCCGATAGCGGCTACGCCCGCGCGGAGGATGTAAGACTGCGGCACTCCTGGCCGGTACTGGTACTTCTTGGCCACTCCAAGTTTGATGCTTGACCGCCTGGCTGGCTCTGCTACGCTGGAAGTCCCCTTCACCGAATTCGCAAGAGTCCGCGCCAGATACTTCGTCGGGCAGGGGCACAAAATGAAAGTAGCTGAACGCCGGCAATTGACACGCCTCAATCTTCGGACGCCCCTGCGCTTCCGCGCACTGGGCGTAGCTGCGGACGAGACCGAGCATTTTACGGAAGCTCTGAACGTCTCGCGCGGCGGCTTTTTCTTCGCCTCATCGGCTCCCCTGCAGGTTGGCATGCCCATCGAAGCAACCCTCCGCATGCCCGCCGAAGTGACCGGGAATTCCGCCCAGGAGATGCGCTGCACAGCGCGGGTTGTCCATGTCCGCAACGAGCCCTACGGAGATGGCCGCATCGGTTTCGGAGCGGAAATCGAAAAATTCCAAACCATCCCCGCCGTGGACCGCTGGGTGAGCTGAAAGGCAGTTGCTAGTTTTCAGTTTTCGGTAATTAGTTAAAACACGGACAGAAAAGGCTTCGATTGTGACCGAGGCTGGGCTTCCTCTAACTGAGGTATACAGCAGCCCCCACTTGAAAGCGTGGGGGCGTGTCAGCTGAGATCCTTCGCTTCGCAAACCCATCCGGAACGCAAGACACACGCGCGGCTCAGATGACAAAATTTTGCCTCGGGCCGGAGGCTAGGGTCTTGCGACTGGCACCGTGAATGTGGTTTTGCCACTGGCAATATTCTCAAATCGGTCATATACACGCACTGCAATCGTATGCTCCCCGGGCGTCAAGGATGGCAGGCCGAAGTCGTAGTGCTCGACCAGCGCGTCGCTGATACCCGTGCTTGGAGCTACAAGAACCCAATCGCCACCGTCCAAGCTGTACTGCGCTCGCTCTATTGCAGAAGTAGCATCGCGCGCCGTGAAGGAGGCAGGATGGCCGCCGGTCAGTTTTCCAGAGGCCGGAGCTACCTTGACGTCCTCGACCACAGGCGGAGTGTTATCGACTTCGAAGCGCTCGCTTTCGCGTTCGGTCTTGAGCGCGATGGCGGGGGGATTCGAACCTGCATCCGTAGCAACAACCTTTAAGTAGTAAGCCCCATCGGGGAGCGCGGTGGTATCCCACGAATAAAATTTCTGCTCGAGGTTTTCCTTCAATAATTTCCATTCGAGTTCGTGTTCACCGCGAAAGTAAACCGCGTAGCGCATTTCGTCGTCGTTTTCGTCATGCGCGGTCCACACTACGGATTGATAACCTTTCTGCAGCGTGCCTTGTGGTGGCTGTTCGAACCGCGGAGGTGCGCTGCTCTGCGTGATTACCATGCCGGAAATATTCGGCGACGGCGGCATCCTGAGCATTACCGTTGTCGGCTGGCCCGATGACATGCCGACAATGCTCTGCGCCCGCACGCCGGGATCTTGCAGTGCGATTCCGTCGATAATTGGCGCGACGTTCCGAGGCAGATACGCCAGGCTGACCCAATCAAAGCCGCCCCCCGGGCGTCCGTCGTGGATGACGGCTTTCCACTGAACGAAGCGCGCGGATGGCACTTCCATGGCATTGCCCGATTTCGTATAAGGGCCGTGCCAGGGGGACCACTCGCGGCCGGGATCTTCCGTATTTCCCGAGCGTACAAAGAATTCCAGGCGTGGTTCACTCGAATTGGCTGAAGACTTGGCGGAGGCAGCCGACGGAGGACTCCACCACTCGAGGCGACCCCACTGCGAGAAAAGTTGCGCGTCGAAAGAGCGGGATTCGAACGTGCCTTCGGCTTCGTATTCGGGGCCGGCGGAAAAAATCTTTCCAGGATTTGCCGTGCACAGGAAAACTTTGCCGGAGGAATTGCGGGCGATGCCGGTGATTTGCCCGGAGCCGGACTTGGCGAGATGGGCGAAGACGCCGTGCCCATCGACGGCGAGGAGAGCGCCTGCGTTGCCGGTACCGGCAAGGAGGCGTCCGTCGGAAGCGAGTCCAAGGGCATAGACAACATCTTCGCGCGAAGTCCAAAGCTCTTCCGGGGCGCCCTCGGGGCTGATACGGTAGATGCTGCTGGAGAGAAGAGGAGGAAAGGGGACGAACGGTTGTTGCTGGGGAGGAACCTGCCCGGAAGCGGCTGCGCCGCCGGGGGTAATGGTTGTCGTGCCTTGTGCGGTGGAGATGATGGCGCTGGGAGCTTGCCCGGCGCGTGGCTTCTCACCAATCGCGGAGACGTAGATGGTGCCGTCGGCGGAGACGGCGAGAGAAGTGACTTCACGTCTGGAAGTTTCGTAGAGAACGAAGCCTTCCGTTTTCGGCGCGGCAGAATCCTTGGAGTCCTTAGCGGATGTCTTCGAGGAACTCCGGGAGATGCGCAGAATGCGTCCGCTGGGTTCCGTGCCGGCGATCAGGTTGCCTTTTGCGTCGAATGCCAGAACGCGAATGTGGGCTTCGTCGCTGGAGTAGAAGAGCTCGCCCTTGCCGTCGGGCGCGACCGCGAAGACCTGCCCTTTGTCACCGGTGGCGACATAGAGAGTCCCGTCGGGGGAAAAAGCAAGGTCCCAGATGTATTTCGTTTTGGGATCGAAGAACACGGATTTCTCGCCGGAAGCAGAAACCCGGTAAACCTTGCCGTCGGGAGAAGTACCGACGTAAAGAGCGCCTTTAGAGTCAAAGGCGATGGCTTGCGCGGAAAGGTCAGTGGAATCGAAGAAGACAGCAGGTTTGCCGTTCGAATCGAAGCGAAATACTTTCGCTGGCGAGCCCCCGGCAGCGTAGAGCGTCCCCTTGGGATCGAGGCGGACGGACCAAAGATAGGAAGCATCCGCGTCGGCAAGCAAGGTGACTTTCGGCGCGAGTTCGAGGCGGCCGTCGCTGCGCACCGCCACGCCATGCGCGGTGCCTTTGAGGAAATCTTCGTAGGTAGACTGGCGCCAGCGGCGGGTGTGCTCGGCGAAGGAGGCCGGGAGGCCGAGGACTGAAAGGAAGCAAAGGACGCTAACGAAGTAAAGGATGTGGAACAAGCCTGCTCGAGGTAGCAACATAGGCATCGTGGTTTTCACCGGATTTGGAGATTTAAAGAAATGACGCCGGAAACAGGGCCTCCGAGCGGGATGGAAGCCTCACTGGCCAACGATTCGCGCAGCACTTGGACGCTGCCCGGAGTGGGGCGTCCGTCGACAACGTTGATTTGCGAGAACGGGATGTTCGGCAGTTCCTTGTCATCCCAGAGTAGCGTCGGGGCCGGAACGAAGAGTCCAACGTAAAGACGGTCGTTCCTACGCTCGCGATTCAAGAGCGCGATGAGTTGATCCAGGCTTGTCGGCCCGCTGCCGGGACCGGCAAAAGCGAAGCCGCGGGAAGCCCGATTCAGCAGATCGGCGTCGCTGACAAGGATGCGGAGCATAGTGCCGCGCGCCACCTGTTCCGGGACGCGAACGGTGGTTTCTTCCACGCGGGCGGCGCCGCGATACGGGCGTAGCAGCACGCGGACGCGAATCGTCTCGCCGGGCGCGGCTTCGCCTTTTTCGAGCCAAGCGCTCTCAATGATGAATGATTTCCGGCCCGGAGCGCTTTCGACTCGGAGGGCGATGCGGTCCACCTTGGCGGGTTCGAAGGTATTGACGAAAAGTCGCGTAAAAACATTTTGCATCGTGGCGGCGATGGGGAGGCCATCGGGAGAAAGAGTATCGCCCGGAGCGAAAGTGTTTTCGATTTGAACCGGCGCGTGACCTTGCAGGCGAATCTCGCCGGAAAGATGCAGCGTGGTGCCCTCGCCGTAGAGCGAATTCTGGGTCAGGCCGTTAAAGGTTGTAATGGCGACGAGAAGCGGGGTGAACTTCGGATGATTGATGAGTTCGAAGTGGAGTTTCTTTTCCCTGACAGCGCCCTTGGAGGAATCGTCCCCGGGGACGAGCAGTGTGAGATCGAGAGGAATCATGGCGGGAGCAGCGCCGAGTTTGCCGGTCACAGCAGTGAGGTGATCGCCGGTGATGGTACCGATGGCGCCGCCGACATTGACGATCTTCGTCGAAGCGAGATTGGAGGAAAGCGTGGTGACGACGCGGCTGCGGGCCATCGGAATTGCTACGTTGCCAAGGTTCATAAGAGGGTGGCCACAGAGATAGACCCGGTCGCCTTGCACCGCCGTGACGGTACACGCGGAATTGATGGAGGCGTCGCCCTGGACCAGAACCATGCCAGCCATGTCACCCGGAACGAGATGCGCATCCTCCGGTCGCGCTGCCGCTGTGCCGCCTTGCGCTGCGACGAAGCCATAGGCCTGAAGCTGATTCGAGAATTGCTGAATCGCGGCGGGCTGAAAACCAGAGAAAACCAGTGGAGTCTCGATGCGCTCAAGCGAGGAGCCGAACGGCAGGCCGGTGCGCGAGTTGGATTCGGCGGGCAAAGAAAATTGCTGAACATCGGCTTGCGCCGAAGAACTTTGCAAAGGAGGATTCAGCATATCGGCAATGGGTGTGACGCCGGCGATGGCCTCCTTGGTAAATATTCCAAGTTTCAGGGAGAGCGCGCCAGCCAGTTTGCCATCGAGATAGACGGGGCTGCCGCTCATACCTGCCACCACGCCGGTGTGCTCCACTTTGGGTCCTTTAAGCTGGACAAGGATGATGGCTTGCTTAGGACCGAGAAAATTCTCCAGCACGCCAATGACTTCGAGGTCAAATTTTTCGATTTGGTCGCCCTCGAAGATGGTGTAGGCGTACCCCTGCATGCCGGGATGGACCTGGCTCAGGGGAAGGAGTTCATTGGACTGCGGACCAGCCGCGAGACGAGCCGGCAGGCACATGGCAGCCGCGAGGGCGAGGAGAGCGCCGAGGAAAGAGCGACGATAGTTCAACAGCTGACACCGATCCATGACCATGAACCACCCATGATACGCGGCGGGGTATCGAGAAGCAATCCAACCCAGCGAGGATGTCTAGTAGAATGCACTAGCTGGACGTCCTGGAATCGCACCGCATTTTGATTGAACTCAGCAAGATATTCCAACACCTCGACTATCATCGATAAGACTGCAGTCTTCTTACTCGCGATGGTGCATGGCGAAGATTTTGTCGAGCGAGTCTTCGTACGGGTACACGTGGACCATCCAGCCGAAGATGACGGGCTGGAAGCGGCCACCCGCCGCGTCGCAAGCTTGCTGCGTGGTGATCGCGCCCTTGAGGCCAAACTTGCTCCAATCGGCGTTGCGGAACTGCCCTTTTTGCGGCATGCAAAGATTGATGTGCAAATGCCACATGGCCATGCTGAGTGGCACGCGTGTGTTGAGCTGCTCTACGGTCGCGCGCTTGGGCATGGTGTACATGGCGCCAACGAGCTCGTACCCGTCTGAAGTTTTCTTGTACAGCAGGGAAGTGGGGCGCGCGGGATCGAAAGCGAAGGTTTCCAGGAACCCGTTCCAGTAATTCGTGAAGTGATATTCGGGCTGCGGCAGATTCGGGAGAAAGATTTTGTAACCGTCGTTCAAGGCGGCGTGGTAGTCCTTGTATTTCTCGATGCCGGAGCGGAGCTCGGTGACGACCTCGTTGGCCCGTGCGGCGTCCTCTGGTGTTTGCGGGCGCATCGCCGTCATGTGCAGGTGGAGATTGTGCGCGTCCATGTGCCCGGGCGTCATATCGTGAACGGCGTGAGCTTCGTTGGCCTTGGCGTCGTCCATATCCATTCCGGACATTTTGCTGTGGTCCATCGGCTGCGATTCCTTCGACGGCGAGCTGGACGACTCCTGGGCACCCTGCATTGCTACAGCGGGTGTGCGGTGGCCGGGAATGGCGGCAAGAAGGACGCTTACAAGAAAGAGTGCGCCGAACAAGATTCCGGCTCGGGTGGCGAGATGAACAAACGTGCTGCGGGCTGACATGACAATTCTCCTCAGCTAATCATACGCATTGCAAAGCCGCGAGATTTCAGCGCGTGGTACAGGGCGTGCCTCTCGAAAGACTGGCCGGGAGTACAGGAGCTAAGGGAGGTAAAGGACGTCAAGGGAAGCAAAGGAAGTAAAGGAAGGCGCGGTAGATTTGGCGTGAATTGGCGGAGCCCCGAAACGAAGATAGGCAGCGTGCTAAAATCTTCGCCGTGAAAAAAGAAACCATTCAACCCGCGAAGCACCTGACCGGCGGACTGGACCTGCCGGGCGATAAGTCCGTTTCCCATCGATACGCGATGCTCGCCGCGCTGGCCGAGGGCGCCAGCGAACTGCGGCATTTTTCGGCGGCGGCGGATTGCCGCAGCACCTTGGCGTGCATGAGCGCGCTGGGCGCCGGAGTCAAGACCGACAAAGACACGGTTCGAGTGACCGGCCGCGGGCCCCACGGCTTGAAGAGCAGTTGGCGCGCGCTCGATGCAGAGAATTCCGGAACGACCATGCGGCTACTCGCCGGAATTTTGGCCGGCCAGCAATTTTCGTCAAAGCTGACGGGAGATGGCTCGCTGCGGAAGCGGCCCATGAAGCGGGTGATCGGGCCGCTGCGGGAAATGGGCGCGGACATTCGCGCGCGCGACGATAATTTTGCCCCGCTGGAAATTCGCGGCGCCCCGCTCAAGGCCATCGAATACAAAATGCCCATGGCCAGCGCGCAGGTAAAATCCGCGGTCTTGCTCGCGGGACTGTTTGCGGATGGCGTGACGTGCGTGACGGAGCCGGCGCGAACCCGGGATCACACCGAGCTGGCCCTCGAGGAATTTGGCGCGGCCATCGAGAAAGACGGGCGAACGATTCGAATTCACGGACTCGGCAGCGCAAATGGCGGCGGCAAGCTGCTCGCCAAGTCGCTCGATGTGCCGGGAGATTTGTCTTCGGCGGTATTTTTTATTGCCGCGGCATCCCTGTTCCCCGATTCGAACGTGCTGATTCACAATGTGGGATTGAATCCGACGAGGACCGCCATTCTGGATTTATTTTCTTCCATGGGCGCCGCAATTCAAATCCTCGGGCTCAAAAGCGCGCACGGGGAAGTCGTCGGCGACCTGGCAGTGAAAGGAGCATCGCTGAAAGGTGGCGTAATCGCGGGCGAACAAATCCCGCTCGTGATTGACGAGTTGCCTATGCTCGCCGCACTGGGCCCGTATACGGAAGAGGGGATTGAGATTCGCGATGCGGCAGAGCTGCGAGTGAAAGAGAGCGACCGCATCGCCGCGCTCGTAGAGAATTTGCGGCGCATGGGCGCCTCGGTGGAGGAGCGGCCCGACGGACTGAAGGTGGAAGGCCGCCGCGCCGGAAAGTTGCGCGGTGCCGAAATCGAGCCGCGCGGGGATCACCGTATCGCCATGGCGTTCGCCGTCGCGGGCCTGGCAGCCGGGGGATACACCATGATTCGCGACGCCGATTGCGCCGCCGTTTCCTTTCCCACATTTTTTCAGGAATTGAACCGTCTCGCAGAGCGTTAGGGTAAAGACCCGACGCTGAACTCAGGTATTTTTTTCAGCATTTTTATTTACTGTTCACATGCGCGGCGCTAGCTTGGCCGATCGTAGAGCGCGCAATTCCCAGCCTGCTCGTGGACTCCGGCTGTAGCTGGAAGAGTCCGAAGTGCAAATCATCCAAATCAGGGAGTGACATCATGAAGGTAAATCGTCGCGAGTTGTTGAAGAACGCCGCATTCGTTTCAGGAGCCGCGTTGGTTGGCGCGTCGTGGGCCTCGAGCAAGAAATCGTTTGCGCAAGATTTTCTTCTGAATTTACCTAATCTACCGAGCCCGCAGAATTCGGGCATCGAACACATCGTCGTGGTGACGATGGAGAACCGGAGTTTCGACCATTTCCTGGGATGGCTGCCGGATGCGGACGGCAAACAAGCCGGATTGTCGTATGTGGACAGCGCGGGCGTGAGCCACGCGACTCATTCGCTCTCGGGCGACAACACCGGTTGCCCCCATGCGGATCCAGACCATTCCTACAGCGGCGCTCGCGTCGAGTATGACCATGGATTGATGGACGGCTTTCTCCGCGCGGGTAGCAACGACGTTTATTCCATCGGCTATTACGGCGAACAGGACATCCCGTTTTACGCGGCACTGGCCCGGAACTACACCGCTTGCGACGGATACTTCGCCTCGATCCTTGGGCCGACCTTTCCGAACCGGCTCTTTCTGCACGCCGCGCAAACCGACCGCTTGACCAATAGCACCAACATCAGTTCACTGCCTACAATTTGGGACCGGCTTGCCAGCGCCGGAGTAACGGCAGGCTATTACTTTTCCAACGTGCCGTTCGTTGCCCTGTGGGGCGCGAAATATCTCGGCATCTCGCGTCTCTACGACGAGTTTCTCGTGGCGGCCAGCACCGGGACACTGCCGGCGGTTTCCTTCGTTGACCCTAGGTTCACCATCCTGGATGACGGTACGGGCAACGACGACCATCCTCACGCCGATATCCTCAAAGGTGATCTCTTCCTTTACGAAACATTCAAGGCCGTGGCCACAGGGCCGAAGTGGGCGAACACCGTGTTCATTGTGAATTTTGATGAATGGGGCGGCTTTTTTGAGCACGTCTCGCCGCCGCGCGCCGCGGCCGCTAACAATGTGGATACCGATCTCGTTAATGGCAAAGTGCTTCTCGGATTGCGCGTGCCTACAGTCGTTGCGTCGCCCTTCAGCCGGGGAAATCCGGTTGATTCCAGAGTCAGCGCCCAGGTGTTCGATCACACTTCGGTCTTAAAGTTGATTGAGTGGCGCTGGGGCCTTGCGCCCTTGACTCCACGCGACGCGAGCAATGACGTGCAGAACCTCGCGTACGCTCTGAATTTCAGCGAGCCCGACACAAGTGTAGCGAGCCTGCCGGAGCCTCAAGCTCCTCTCATTGCGGCTCCCTGCCTTGCAAATTTAGGCGGCGGAATCCTGAACACCGGTTCGACATCAGCTCCTCCCGCCGAATGGCAAGAACTCGGCAAACTGGCAACAACACTCGGGTTCACCGTGAATTGATGCGTTCGGAGTAAGAGGCGCATCAGGCCCGTGCCTCGCGTCGAGCGCGAGCCGCCTCACTCCTCTGACATCGCGCTCAGTTTACTTCTGACTTCTCCAGTGCCGGAGGCGTCTTTACCCGCGGCGGTTTCGGTGGTACGGGAATATCGGAACTCGTCCTGCGCAGCGAAATCGACCCATAGCTCGTCTTCAAAATAATCTTCGGCCCGCGCCCGCTGCCATACTTTCCTTCCAGGTGCGCATCCTTCGATCCCGTCCCCGGAGTCAGCTTCAGCGAATCCGCCTGAAACTCGCTGTCAATATCGCCGGAATGGCAATCGGCGAGAATCTCAAAGCTTGAGGACTCCGGCAGGCTCAGAGTAATTCCCGCGGAAGAATTGTTGATCTCGATGTCGTCTTTCGGCGGGGCCGAGAAGCGAACTTCAACGTTTCCTCTGCGATTGTCCACTTTGACTTTGCCGCCGGCGTTCTCCAGCGTGATGTCGTCCTGCGAGCGCACGCTGAGGTTCCCGGGAGCGTCAAAGATTTCGAGGTTGCCTGGGCCGGCCTCCATATGGCCGGCGAGCTGCGAGAGCGTCAGATCGGTGCGGTGTGAAATGAAGCGCACGCCCTTGGCAACTTTGTCTACCCGAATGGCCCCGTAAAATTCGCCGTCGATCGTAAGCCCGCCCGTGGCGCCCGATACATTTATTTCGCCGCCGTGGCCGGAAATCTTGATGTTGCCCTTCGTGTCCGAAACTTTGATGTCGCTCTTCCGGGTGTCAATACCGACGTCTCCCGACGTGCCGCGAATCTCGATGTCACCAACGCCGTTCGTCACACTTACGGGCTTCGCCATGCCGGCGACGGTGATGTCGCCCTTCTCGTTCCGGATCGTCAGCGAGGCCTTCTTCGGAACCGCCACGTCAAGATCCAGGCTGATGCGCGATTCGCCCTTGCTTACGCTCGTTGGATGTATTTCGTAGCCGTCGCCATTCTGCACGATTTCGACCCCGACGCGCTCGGCAACTTGCTGGGCATCGTTCTCGTTCCAGGCATTGGCCTTCTTCTTGCCGGAGATTCGAATCTGCGCGTCGTCCGAAGGACGCACGCTGATGTTGCCGCGTCCGTTGCGGATCGTGATGCGGGCATCCGCGGGAACGGATTTGGGCGCGACTTCCAGGTCGAAGTCGAAACTGTTTCCCCACTCCCGAAAGTGACCGGGGATATTTTCCCTGCCGTAGTCGATTGCGACCACTATGCCAAGAAGACTGAGAAGTCCCAGAACTAGAAAAACCTCACCCGGGGTGATGCTTGCAGCGCCCGGATCGCCCGAGCGGCTGGCAGCCGTGCGTTCATACATTTTGATGGCGCCCCAAAAAATCAGGATGAGCGGCCACCAATGCCCGAGCACACCGACAATGCCGAGGCCCCGATAGTTGTGAAGGAGCAGCAGCATTCCAATGAAGAGAAGGAGAAGGCCAGGAAAAAGTGAGCTGCCGCGCCGACGGAGATTCGCCATAGCGTCCTATTGCCCTTGTTCCTGACCGGGAAATTGATTTTGCGGAACAGTTGGCGCGGAGCCCGGCGCGCCGGGAGCTGCGGGAGGAACAGGCCCGGAAATGTGGCCGTCAGCCGGCGAAGCAGCAGCCGCAAGGCTGATTGCACCGATCACGATGAGAATGAGTGGATAGGTGTTGCCGAAAGAAAAATCACCGCCGCGCATCTGATCGAGGAGAAAAAGAACGCCGACGGTAATAATGACGGCGGGGCCCATCAGCCCGCGAATCGTGCAACGCCGGCACGCGCAGCGGATACGGTCACTCATCGAAAAAAGCCTCCTAGGAACGGCGGTCGAGCCTTTTGCGCATCATCAAAACTCCCGCGGCAATCAGAACCGCCGGCCAAAAAAACTGTGAAATCCGGTACCAGGGAAACCAATCAAAATTGTG
>Ga0137412_10000855_pt1 | contig 22750 bp, 23 predicted proteins | sample CZODoug2_1_16fun_FD_122160 | JGI IMG/M metagenome (GOLD analysis project Ga0137412, IMG submission 122160) | Vadose zone soil fungal communities from Angelo Coast Range Reserve, California, USA - CZODoug2_1_16fungal (Hybrid Assembly) | ecosystem: Environmental > Terrestrial > Soil > Vadose zone... | reverse complement strand
GAAAACCCGCCCGCGCCAACGCGTCAAGGCCGTGCTCGGTCTGCGCGATCGGCTCCATTAGCGCGGCGGCCGACTCGTCATCGAGCTCTTGGAGCTCGGACTCGATCTTGGCGTCGAGGAACACCGCGTCGGCAGGCGCCACGAGACCGCGCAGCTCGGCCTTGCGGGCTTCGTCGGTGAGCACCGACTCGTCGGCGTTGAAGGCGTACAGGAAGGGCTTGATGGTCAAGAGGCTCAGCTCGCGAAGCAGCGTGAAGTCCACGGCTCCCGACGACGCGGAGAACAACGTCTTGCCACCGTCGAGCAACTGCTGCGCCGCCACCGCCGCCTCGTGGACGGGCTTGCGGTCCTTGTTGGTCCGCGCCTCCTTCTCCAGACGCGGCACCGCCTTCTCCAGCGTCTGCATGTCGGCCAGGATCAATTCCGTTTCGATGATCTCGATATCGGCGGCCGGATCGACCTTGCCGTCGACGTGCACGACGTCGTCATCGGCGAACACCCGCACGACCTGACAGATCGCGTCGCACTCACGAATGTTTGCCAGAAACTTGTTGCCCAGCCCCGCGCCCTCGGACGCGCCCTTCACGATCCCCGCGATGTCGACGAACGTCACCGGCGCGGGCACGATCTTCTCCGAGGTGAACATCTCGGCCAGCTTGGTCAGCCGCGGATCGGGCAGTGCCACTACGCCTTCGTTCGGCTCGATCGTGGCGAACGGGTAGTTAGCCGCCAGCACGTCATTGCGAGTCAACGCGTTGAACAGGGTTGACTTGCCGACGTTCGGCAGTCCGACGATTCCGAGGTTTAGGCCCACGGTTGCAAGAGTCTAGGGGCTCACACAGGCGCGTCAGAGCGCGCTGGCAGCGCATCCCACCGGATTGCCGGTACGGTCAAATGCGTGTTAGGACAGCGCGCCGATTCGGCGCTGGTGCCCGATCACCGCTCAGCCCTCCCCCGAGTGCCCGGAATTCCCTGGTGGGGCGCGGTGATCCTGGCTGCGACGGCATCCGCCGTTGGCTTTGCCTACGACGCTGGATCCGGTGACAAGACTCTCAGCGCCGTGTTCTCGGTCTGCTACGCCGCGGGCTGCATATTGGCCGTGCTGGCCGTGCGTCAGTCGGGCGTCTTCTCCGCCGTCATCCAGCCGCCGTTGATCCTGTTCTTCGCCGTCCCGACGGCCTTCTTCGTCTTCCACGGCAGCAAGATCACCGGCATCAAGGACACCTTGATCAATTGCGGCTATCCGCTCATCGAGCGATTCCCGCTGATGTTCTTCACCTCGGCGGTCGTGCTGCTCATCGGGATGGGCCGCTGGTACTTCGGCATGGCCGCCCGCCGGGCCGCATCGCACGACGCCGAGACCCCCGACGCCGCGACTGCCGACACCGGGTTGGCGGCGGCCGCATTGGGCGCGACCGAGAAGCCGGCAGCGCGCAGAGGCCGTCGGCACTCCATCGAACGCCCCGGACGCGACGCCGTCGTGGAGGAGGAGGCGCCGCAGCGCCCCGCCCGCAAGCCACGGACGACGGCCGGATCCGCGCGGGCGTCGCGATCACGGCACGCACGTCCGCCGGAGACCGAGCTCATCGAGCCCGTCGTCGACCGCCCACGTCGGCCACGGCCTGCCGGCCCACCCGCCGAACCCGAACCCCGTCGGCGCACCCGTGCCTCCCAGCCCCGCGAGCGTGAGCCCCGCGAGCCTCGTTCGCGTCGCACTCCACCGCCCGCCGACCCACGCGAACGGTCCGAGCGATACGACCGCCCGCAGCGGCAACCACGGCCCGACCCGTACGAACGTCCAGAGCGGCGCCGCCGCCCATCCGACTACGAGCCCTACGAACCCGGTCCCGCCAACGGCGTGCCCCGCAGCCCCAAGCCCAATGATTCCGGGTCGCACCACCCGGTGTCGCGTGTGCGCTACCGCGCCGCCGACGACGGCGAATCGCGTACCGAGAACCGCACCAGGCCGCCGCGCACCCGCAATCCGGAAACGGATTCCTGGCAGTACGACGTCTAACTAAGCGCTCATCGCCGCGCGGGGCGGAACTCCCGCGGCAGTGCGAACACCAGCGTCTCGTTGGCCGTGGTGACGGGCTGCACCGTGCCGAAGCCGTACTCGGCGAGACGTTCCAGCACCCCCCGCACCAGGATCTCGGGCACCGATGCACCCGAGGTGACGCCGACGCTCGTGACGCCTTCCAGCCACGCCGGGTCGATGTCCTCGGCGTAGTCGACGAGGTAGGACGCATCCGAACCGGCGCCGAGCGCCACCTCGACCAGGCGCACTGAGTTCGACGAGTTCTTCGAGCCGACGACGATCACCAGCTCGCACTCCGGTGCCATCGCCTTGACGGCGACCTGACGGTTCTGGGTGGCGTAGCAGATGTCGTCGCTCGGCGGGTCTTGCAGCGTCGGGAACTTCTCCCGGAGGCGGCGGACGGTCTCCATGGTCTCGTCGACGCTGAGCGTGGTCTGGGACAGCCAGATGACCTTGTTGACGTCGCGCACGGTGACCTTGTCGACCGCTTCCGGGTTGTCGACTATCTGGACGTGATCGGGCGCCTCGCCTGCGGTGCCAACCACTTCCTCGTGGCCCGTGTGGCCGACGAGCAGGATGTCGTAGTCGTCGCGGGCGAAGCGCTTGGCCTCGTTGTGCACCTTGGTGACCAGCGGGCAGGTGGCGTCGATGGTGCGCAGATTGCGCTCGGCCGCCTCGACGTGGACCGTCGGCGCCACGCCATGCGCGGAGAACACCACGATGGCACCCTCGGGAACCTCGTTGGTCTCTTCGACGAACACGGCTCCCGCCTTGGCCAGCGTTTCGACCACGTGCACGTTGTGCACGATCTCGTGCCGGACGTACACCGGGGCGCCGTGCTTTTCCAGCGCGCGTTCGACGGTTTCGACGGCGCGGTCAACGCCCGCGCAGTAACCCCGCGGTTCGGCGAGCAGAACTCGCTTGCCGGTTGAGGGGGTGACGACCGAGCTGGCGGCACCTGGGATGCCCATGTTGATCGTCGGTGTCATGGCTCAAGGGTACTGACCCACCTACCCGATCGCCCAGCCGTAGGCTTGCACGCATGGCTACTGCACCGTACGGGGTCCGTCTGCTGGTGGGGGCGGCGGCGACCGCGCTTGAGGAAACCCTCAAATTGCCGCAGACCGTCCTGATGTACCCGATGACCGTCGCCAGTCAGGTCGCGCATCTCGTGATGAAGGTCCAGCAGGACGTCGCCGACTTGGTGATCAAGGGCGACGAGACGCTTGAGCAGCTGTTTCCGCCGAAGGACGAGCAGCCGGAATGGGCGACGTTCGACGAGGACGAGGGCGACTCCCCCACCCCGAGCACCAACGGGGAACGCCTGACCGAGGGCCGGTTTGCGCTGTACAGCACGGGCGAGCCAGAGAGTCCTGCACCGACGGACATCAAGTCCGCGAAGTCCGTCCCGCCCGACGTCGTCGGCGAACTGGACTACGAGTCGCTCACGCTGGCTCAGCTGCGCGCGCGGCTGCCATCGCTGAAGGTGCCCGACCTCGAGGCGCTGCTGGCCTACGAGGATGCGACGAAGTCGCGTGCGCCGTTCCAGACTCTGCTGGCCAACAGGATCACCCGCGCGACCGCGAAGTGACCCAGCCGAGCTCACCGGAGAATCCCTGGCCCGTCCGCGCGGTCGCCATCCGGGTGGCCGGCTGGATCGACAAGCTCGGCACGGTGTGGGTGGAGGGTCAGCTGACGCAGCTCAACATGCGCCCCGACGCCAAGACGGTGTTCATGGTGTTGCGCGATCCCGCAGCCGACATGTCGTTGACGTTGACGTGCCCGCGCGACCTGGTCCGCAACGCCCCGGTCAAGCTCGCCGAGGGCACCCAGGTGGTGGTGTGCGGCAAGCCCAACTTCTACACCGGTCGCGGCACGTTCTCGCTGCGCGTCAGCGAGATTCGCGCGGTCGGTCTCGGTGAGCTGCTGGCCCGGATCGACAGGCTGCGTCGGCTGCTGGACGCCGAGGGCCTCTTCGACGTTCGGCTGAAGCGGCCAATTCCCTTCCTGCCCAACACCATCGGACTCATCACAGGGCGGGCGTCGGCGGCCGAGCGTGACGTGACATCGGTCGCGGAGGCCCGCTGGCCCGCGGTGCGATTCGCCATCCGCAACACGATCGTGCAGGGCCCCAACGCCGTAGCCCAGATCGTCGAGGCGCTGCGCGATCTCGATGCCGACCCCGACGTCGACGTCATCGTGGTGGCGCGGGGCGGCGGCAGCGTCGAGGACCTGTTGCCGTTCTCCGACGAGACGTTGTGCCGCGCCATCGCCGCGTGCACGACGCCGGTGGTCAGCGCCATCGGCCACGAACCCGACAGCCCGCTGTGCGATCTGGTCGCCGACCTGCGGGCCGCGACGCCGACCGATGCGGCCAAGCGCGTCGTGCCCGACGCCGTCGCCGAGCAGGCACTCGTCTCCGATCTGCGCCGTCGCAGCGCACGCGCGCTGCGCAACTGGGTGCACCGCGAACAGCACACGCTGAGTCAGCTGCGCAGCAGGCCGGTGCTCGCACAGCCACTCGCTGCACTGACCGCGCGGTCCGAGGAGATCCACCGCGCCCGCGCCGCCGCGCGCCGCGACGTCACCCGCCTGGTCGCGTCCGAGACCGACCGGGTCGGGCACTTGTCGGCACGCCTAGCCACACTTGGTCCTGCGGCGACGCTGGCGCGCGGGTACGCCGTCGTGCAGGTCGTGTCGGATTCCATGGCCGTGCTGCGTTCCGTCGAGGACGCTCCCGCGGGCACCCGGCTGCGGATCCGCGTCGCCGACGGTGCCGTCACTACGCTCAGCGAGGGGTCAGATGAAGCCCATTAGTCAACTGGGATACGAGCAGGCGCGCGACGAACTGATCGAGGTAGTGCGCGCACTCGAACAGGGCGGCCTGGATCTCGACGCCTCCCTGAAATTGTGGGAAAGAGGCGAAGAGCTGGCCAAACGCTGCGAGGAGCACCTCGCAGGCGCACGCGAGAAGGTCGAAAAGGCGCTCGCGTCGCGAGACGACGAAGATAGTTGAGAGCGCAACCAGCCGGGCCGTTTCGAACCCAAACTGGAACACGTTACAGTTTTCTGGGTATGATTCGGCGCCATGGGTGACTCAACGCTGACTCCTGATCCCTCCGCTCCTCGCGTCCGCACCGACCTCGGCCGCGTCCTGGTGACCGGAGGCTCCGGCTTCGTCGGCACCAACCTGGTGACCGAACTTCTCGACCGCGGGCACGAGGTCCGCTCCTTCGACCGGGCACCGTCACCGCTGCCCGAGCACGCGAGGCTGCAGACCGTCGTCGGCGACATCACCAACGTCGACGACGTCGCCTCCGCCGTATCGGGCATCGACACCGTGATCCACACGGCGGCCGTCATCGACCTGATGGGCGGCGGTTCGGCGCCGGCCCGAGAGCGCAGCTTCGCAGTCAACGTCGGCGGTACCGAGAAACTCGTCACCGCCGCTCAGGCGGCCGGGGTGAAGCGGTTCGTCTACACCGCGTCCAACAGCGTCGTGATGGGCGGCCAGGTGATCTCCGGCGGCGACGAAACCCTGCCGTACACACAACGATTCAACGATCTCTACACCGAGACCAAGGTCATCGCCGAGAAGTTCGTGCTATCCCAGAACAACGTCGATGGACTGTTGACTTGTTCGATCCGGCCCAGCGGCATCTGGGGCCGCGGCGACCAGACGATGTTCCGCAAGTTGTTCGAGAGCGTGCTCGCCGGACACGTCAAGGTGCTCGTCGGAAACAAGGACGCCAAACTCGACAACTCCTACGTGCACAACCTGATTCACGGTTTCATCCTCGCCGGCGAGCACCTGGTGCCCGGGGGCTCTGCGCCCGGTCAGGCGTACTTCATCAACGACGGCGAGCCGGTCAACATGTTCGAGTTCTCCCGCCCGGTGGTCGAGGCGTGCGGCGAGCAATGGCCGCGCTTCCGGGTGTCCGGCCCGATGGTCCGATTCGTCATGACGCAATGGCAGCTCCTGCACTTCCGGTTCGGCCTGCCCAAGCCGCCGCTGGAACCGCTTGCCGTGGAACGGGTCTACATGGACAACTACTTCTCGATCGCCAAGGCCGAACGCGACCTGGGGTACCAGCCGTTGTTCACCACCGAGAAGGCGATGGCGGAATGCCTGCCGTACTACACCGATTTGTACGCCCAGATGAAGGCCGCGGGACGAGCCACGCTCGCCTAGCCCCTACTCGCAGCTGCGTCGCGGCCGGGGTTGTCGATACAGGCGGTCGGCGAGTGATCATCGTTGTTGGCCTGTTGGGCGGATCAACAATTCACTGACCGCGACGTGGGCGGGGCGGGTGACGGCGTAGGCGACGGCGTCGGCGACGTCGTCGGCGTGCAGCGGCGGATATCCACGGTCGGCCCGGCGTTGTTCGCGTACGTCGACAGGGAAGAGCTCAGTCTCAACTGCGGCGGGTTCGAGCACCGTCACGCGCACCCGGTGCTCAGCCAGCTCTTGGCGCAGTGATTCGCTGTATGCGTTCATCGCATGCTTGGTGGCGCAGTACACCGCTGACCCCCTGCGGGAGATCCGGCCCGACGGCGAACTGATGTTGATCAGGTCTGCGACCCGTCGCGGCTCCGTGTCCCCGGCCTCCACCAGGTGTGGCAGCGCGGCGTGCAGGCAATACAGCGAACCCGTCAAGTTCAGCTGCACCATGTCCTCCCAGTCCGATATTCGTGCCTGGAGTGCCGGGGCGGGCCGCGTGATGCCAGCGTTGTTGACCAGAATGTCCAATCGGCCCCATTGGCGTACGGACCTCTCGACCGCGTCCTGGGCCTGGTTTCGGTCGGACACGTCGCTGATCACCACCAATGCCGTGCCGCCGTCGGCGATGATGCGGTCTGCGAGCCGCTCGAGCCGGTCACGGCGGCGGGCGACCAGGGTTACGGCGGCACCGTGGGCGGCCAGTTCCCGTGCCGTCGCGGCGCCGATGCCGCTGGAAGCGCCCGTCACCATTGCTGCGGTCCCCCGCAAGCTTCTCGTCATGTCAATCCTCCGAGTCTGCTGTGAATACGTTGCGATCCCTTGGTGGAGTTAAACCTACCAAGTAGGTTGTGCAATTGAGGGAGCGCAGCACAACATGGAGGAGGAAGGCGATGAAGGTCGTACCGTTTGACGAGAACGCGTTTCACATGGACCACCCGCGGGGAACGGTGTCGTTCAACTACCTGCTGATGGGTGGTGAGCCGGAGTCTCTGGAGAATTTCCGCTACATCCTGGGGCGGCAGGAAGGCGATTTCTCGATGCCGCGGCACAGGCATTCGTTCGAGCAGATTCGCCTGCCGCTGATCGGCGACATGAATCTCGGTGAGCAGGGCATCCTGACCGAGGGTGAGATCGGGTACTTCCCGGAGGGAGGAACCTACGGTCCACAGGACGACCGATTGGGGGACCCCAGGCAACTGCAGCTGGTACTGCAGTTCGGTGGCGCGTCCGGGCTGGGGATGCGCGCCGGCCGCGGCCGAGGCCCCGAAGCGAAGCGGTCCGCAACCGAGCGCCGCGCGGATCGTGACCAAAAGCTGCCACGCCCGCGCTACGACGGCGTCATCAAATTCGACCCAGCACGATTCAACTTCTTGCCGGTCGCGGGCGCGGTGGGTGTGAAGCGGAAGTTCTTCGGCGCCTTCACCGAGCGCGCCTTCTGGATCGAGCGGATCAAGGTCGCGGCGGGTGCTCGGTGGGTCTCCACCGAGGACAACGCGAGGCGACTGATCGTGGTGCTCGCTGGAGCCGGCGAGGTCGCCGACGTGGAGATCGGCCGTTTGGCGGCAATCCAGGCCGAGGCCGGTGAGGTGCTGACCGTAGCCGCTGCCGAGGAACTCGAGCTGCACGTGGTCGGCATGCCGCCGGTACAACTGCCGCGAGTGCCGCAAGAGTACGACATCGTCGTGGGCGACGGACCGATCGAGTTCGAAAAGCCCAAGCAGACCGTCGGATCCAGCGAAGGGATCTGATCGGCATGCTGTCGTTGACACAGGCATCGGCCATCGTGGACGCGGTCCTGGTGACCGCGCGCGAGCTTGCATTGCGGCCGGTAGCGGTCACCGTGCTCGACCCCGGCGGCCATCCCATCGTGCTCAAACGAGAGGACCAAGCCGGAATACTGCGACACGACGTTGCCCACGCGAAAGCCTGGGGCTGTCTCGGCATGGGCCAAGGCGGCGGCACGCTGGCCCAGCACGCCGACCGCTCGCCCACCTTCTTCACCGCACTGGCCGCCATCTCGGGCGGACGCATGGCTTCGTCCCGAGGCGGCGTCTTGATCCGCGATTCGGATGGCACCCTGCTCGGTGCGGTCGGCGTCAGCGGCGACCGGCCCGACAACGACGAACGGGCTGCCACCGCCGGGATCGAAAGCGTCGGCCTCATCGCCGACGCCGGCTGAACGCCATGCCGAAACCGACCGACACCCTGCCCGCGATCCCCGAACGCACCCAACGCGTGGCAGTGACGATCTTCCTGGCCACCGTCTGCATGTCGCTGCTCGACGTCAGCATGGTAAAGATCGCGCTCCCCGCGATCCAGGAGACACTTCATCTCAGCCCGACCGCCGCCACCCTGGTTCTCGCCGGGCCATCGCTGGCGTCCGGCCTGGCGCTGATACCCGCCGGCCGATTGGGTGACGTCTTCGGACGCCGCCGCCTGTTCCTCCTCGGCCTGTGGTTGTTCGCGATCACTGCCGTCGCCTGCGCCGCCGCACCCAACGCCACCGTGCTGGTGATCGGCAGACTGATTCACGGCCTCGCCGGCGGCCTGTTGGCGCCTCAGACCATGGGAATGATCCAGAGCATGTTCCACGGTCGCCGACGAAGCAAGGTCTTCGGCTACTTCGGTGCGACCGTCAGCCTGTCCGCCGCCACCGGACCATTGCTGGGCGGCGTACTCCTGCAGGCGTATGGGCCCGACCTTGGCTGGCGACTGGCGCTTGCCGCGACGGCGCCCGTGGCGCTGGCGGCCATCGCCGCCGGCCACCGGGTGTTGCCGCCCGATCCGCCCCGCGCCGCGTCACACCGGCTGGACCTGGCCGGCACCACGCTGCTCTGCGTCGGAGTCCTGCTCATCTTGCAACCGATCATGCAGATGTCCTCGGCCAGAGAACGGCCCCGGTGGTGGATGCTCGGGCTCGGCCTGCTCTGTTTGGGCCTATTCGCTTGGTGGGAACGCCGACTCGATGCCCGCGGTGGCGAACCAGTGATCCCGATGTCGTTGCTGCGGGTACGCAGCTTCTGCGTCGGCGCGCTCATCGCGACGGTGTTCTTCGCCGGGTTTACCAGCACCGTCGTGGTCATGTTGCTGTACCTGCAGCAAGGCCTGAACTACACCGCATTGCAGACGGCGGTCGCCATGCTGGTCTTCTCACTCGGGGCTACCGGCGCCTCCGTCGTCAGCGGCAGCCTGGCTGATCGCCACGGCCGCTGGCTCGTTGTCATCGGAGGGGCCATCGCCGCCGTCGCGGTGACCGCCGTTGCAGTAACCGGGTATTGGTGGAGCGGGGCGCACGCCGCGGTCGTCCTCGCAGCCCCGCTACTGGTCGCCGGCATCGGCTGCGGACTGCTCATCACCGCCAACCAGACCCGGTCGCTGCAGGAGGTCCGCCACACCGACGGCGGCGGCGCCGCAGGCGTGCTCGAAACCAGTCAACGCATCACCACCGGTCTCGGCACCGCGGCAACGACCTCCTTGTACTTCTTCGCTGCCGGCAGCACCCACGATTTCCACGGTGCCATCGGCTACGGCTTGGCTGTGCCGATCCTTCTGTTCGCCGCCGCTACCCTCATCGGTCTCACCGACCTACGGCGACCCCGACCAACCACGGCGCGCCCGACACTCGCAGGCGATCCCCGCACGTCCACACGTCAATACGAATCCCAGCAATGACCCAGAGTCCAGTGACGTGGTCGCTGGTGCGGTCGCGCTTTCTCGCCACGGCGCCTACTTGGTAGGTTCTGACGGAGGTGGATACCCTGTGTGGGAACTGTGCTATCGAACCCGGCCGGGCGGAGCACGTAGGAGGTAACCGTGTCGCGACCAGCAGAGCGGTTGTTCCGCGGCCGAGTCGCTGACCAGATTGTGGCGGATCTACGGCGCCAGATCCTCTCCGGCGAGCTGGCGGACGGTGCGCGGCTCCCGTCCGAACGTGAACTGGCCGCCCAATACGACGTCAGCGCTCCGACCGTCCGCGAGGCCATCCGCGTGCTGGCCGCGATGGGACTACTCAACACGCGCAACGGCAGCCGCACCACCGTTGTTGCCAACGGCGATGCGCTGCTGCGCATGTCGATCGCCTCGGTCGTACAGTTCGAGAAGATGCGGGCCGGCAACGTCCTCGGCCTGCTCGGTGCCCTCAACGCCTACGCCGCCGAGCTCGCCGTCGACCAGGCCACCGACGACGACATCGGACGGCTGCGTGCGTCGGCCGAGCGGACAGCGGACACGACCGACGTGACATCCAGCGCCGCCGCGTTGTGCGAGTTCTTCGCTACTTTGTCCTCGATCTCCCACAATCCGCTGCTGGCCGCGTTGTCCAAGGCGATCACCGAGATCCAGATCGGGATGGCAGTCGAGTTGTCCGGCGGTGAACGCGGTGATTTCGGCCGCGTGGCGGGTTCGATGTACGACGCGAGAATCGACATCGTGGACGCGGTCGCCCGCCGCGACGCTGCGGCTGCCGCCGACAGTGTCCGTGCGTATCACCGTCGTGTCATCGAACGCACCCGGGCCCTGCCCCGCGCCAAGCAACTCGCCAAAACCGATCCCGGCCTGTCTGCCTTCTTGTCCTCCTGGTTGGGCACCAACGTCAGCGTTGGCTCACCCCCCATCGGCCGGAGTGATTCCTGATCTACCCACCAACCAGCGAGAGGGCGTGCGCCCGCCGTAGCCCGAGGGCGTCTTCGGGATGGGCCCCGGGGTGGAACCGGAGGTCAACTGCAGCAACGGATGTCGTCCTCGTCGGTGTCCAACGGGTCGATGTCCTCGGACGCCAACAGATCGGCGATCACGAACACATTGACACCCCGCTCGGACAGCACCGGCGCGACGGCCAGGAACGGATCGAAGACGATCACCGCAGCGGTCCCCAGCGCGTCGACCACCCTGCCGGTCTCGGTGGCCAAGAACAGGAAGTCGTTCCGGGGTGTGGGCTGATGCAGCATCGTCAGGCTGGCACCGCGCATCCAGACGCCTTGCGCGGTGGGGGCGATCTCTGTGCATGCGGCTCGCCGGTGACTATGCCCCTGCTGCTCGTACGAGCGTTTCGTACATGACATCGCAGAAGCGGCTCACCCAGCCGCCTTCCTGGCGGCCAAGGCCGACGCCTTCTCGGCATCGGCGAACTGTCCGAGCATGTGCCTCAGCACGTAGGCACTCATCGGGCCCGCGGCCTCCGAGACGGCGCCGAGGACGCGATCGACGACCGCGACCGCGCACGACGGCGGAACGACGAACAGCACCGCGTCGCGCGAGTGCGTCCCGATCAGGTAGATGGTCTCGCTGGTCACCATGTTGTACGGGTCGACGGAGATCGCGACGCCTCTGCGGATGATGCGCGACGGCGTGGTCGGCCAGATGCTCGGGTCGTAGACCACCCGACGGACCTCACCGATCCTCGAGCCGAGGACCGCCAACACGTCGGGCAGTTCAGCGCCCAGGTTGGTGCTGCTGGGCCACCACGCCCCGTCAACGCTGCCGCGCGCCGTCGACCTGCTGCAGAACGCCAGACGCGGCGCCTTCGTGCGAGGAGAGGAGATTGGCACCATGGACGGTGCTCCCGTCGCTATCCGAGCAATCGCAGACGGTAACCCTGGTTGCGGGAACGCGAGATACCTACGATCTTCTGACACTAGACCACTGCCTCGACCTCGGCGCTGGTAACCCCGCCGCGTTATCGGGCGATCGGGTCCGCATCGTGATCGTATTGGTATGAGGTGAAATGCATTTGCTCCTGCACGCGGGCGGACTCCTGTCGAACGCCCCCAACGAAGTACGTCGGCTCCTAGCATCGATTCCGGACGGGGAATCAGCGGAAGGAGTTCGACCGTGCCGAACGGCAAGCCCAACATCCTGGTCATCTGGGGTGACGACATCGGGATCTCCAACCTCAGCTGCTACAGCGACGGCCTGATGGGGTATCGCACCCCGAACATCGACCGCATCGCCGCCGAGGGCATGCGCTTCACCGACTCCTACGGCGAGCAGAGCTGCACCGCGGGCCGGGCCGCCTTCATCAGTGGGCAGAGCGTCTATCGCACCGGGATGAGCAAGGTCGGCGTACCCGGCGTCGACATCGGCTGGGCCGCCGAGGACCCGACGATTGCCGAAATGCTCAAGCCACTCGGCTACGCCACAGGGCAGTTCGGCAAGAACCACTTCGGCGACCTCAACAAGTACCTGCCGACGGTGCACGGGTTCGACGAGTTCTTCGGCAACCTGTATCACCTCAACGCCGAGGAGGAGCCCGAGCAATTCGACTACCCGCACAAGGACCAGTTCCCGCGGCTCTATGAGTTGGCACTCCCCCGCGGCGTGATGAAGTGCGAGGCCACCGCCGAGGTGTCAACCGAACCCGACGACCCGAAGTTCGGCCCGGTCGGCAAACAGACCATCGAGGACACCGGCCCGCTGACCGCCAAGCGCATGGAGACCATCGACGACGACATCGCCGCCGCGACCGTCGACTTCGTCAAACGGCAGCACGAGGCGGACACGCCGTTCTTCGTGTGGTGCAACTTCACCCACATGCACCTCTACACGCACGTCAAGCCCGAGAGCAAGGGTCAGGCGGGAATGTGGCAGTCGGAGTACCACGACGCGATGATCGACCACGACCGCAACGTCGGCACCGTGCTCGACGTGCTCGACGAACTCGGCATCGCCGAGGACACCATCGTCATCTACTCCACCGACAACGGTCCGCACCGCAACTCGTGGCCGGACGCCGGCACGACGCCGTTTCGCAGCGAGAAGAACACCAACTGGGAAGGCGCGTACCGCATCCCGGAGTTGATCCGGTGGCCGGGAAAGATCAAGGCGGGCAGCGTCTCCAACGACATCGTCCAGCATCACGACTGGCTGCCCACGCTGGTGGCCGCCGCGGGCGATCCCGACGTCAGCGACAAGCTGAAGAAGGGCTACAAGGCCGGGGCCGATGGAGACACCGAGTACAAGGTGCACATCGACGGGTTCAACCTGCTGCCGTACCTGATGGGCGAGGTCGAGCACAGCCCGCGGCGCGGGTTCTTCTACTTCAACGACGACGCCGAACTGGTCGCGATGCGCTTCGAGCACTGGAAGATCGTGTTCGCCGAGCAGAGGTGCCAGGGGACGCTGCGGATATGGGCCGAGCCCTTTACCGAGCTGCGGGTGCCGAAGCTGTTCAACCTGCGCACCGACCCGTTCGAGTACGCCGACATCACGTCGAACACGTATTACGAGTGGTTCCTGCGGCGCGACTTCTTCGTGTTCTACGCGACGGCGATGGCATCGGCGTTCCTCGACACCTTCAAGGAGTTCCCGCCGCGGCACCCACCAGCCAGCTTCAGCATCGATCAGATCGTCAAGAAGCTCGAAGCATTCCTGGCGGCCGACTAGATGCTCGACTCCTGGAACGACGGGCCGACGAAGTCGGCGATCCTCGACTTCGTGCAGATGGCCATCACCCACCTCGCCCCAGCGGATCGCGTTGCGGTCTTCGACAACGACGGCACGCTGTGGTGCGAGAAACCGGCATACGTCCAGCTGGACTTCCTGGCGCGTCAACTCGCCGCAAAGGTCGCCGCGAACCCGTCACTGGCTTCGCAGCCCGCGTACGCCGCGGCATCATCGGGTGATCTGACGTGGTTCGACAAAGCCGTCACCAAGCACTATCAGGGCGACGACACCGCCCTCAAAGAACTTGCTGTGGCTATCCTTTCGGCCAGTAGTGGGGTCAACGTCGAGGAACATGCCGCGCACGTCGCCGATTTCTTCGCCTCAGCCCGGCACCCGACGCTGGGTCGTCCCTACACCGCATGCGGTTACGCGCCGATGGTCGAGTTGCTGCACTATCTGGAGGCCAACGGGTTCACCTGTTACATCGTCTCCGGTGGTGGACGCGATTTCATGCGGCCGATCACCGTCGACATGTACGGCATCCCGCCGGAGCGCGTGGTGGGCAGCTCGGTGGGGCTCGCCTTCAGCGACGGCACCCTCGTCACGACGGGAGTCACCGAGTTCCTCAACGACGGCCCGGTCAAACCGGTCCGCATCTGGGGCAGAGTCGGGCGTCGCCCGATCTTCGCGGCGGGCAACTCCAATGGCGACATCGAGATGCTGGAGTACACGCATGGCATGCGGTTGCTGGTCCGACACGATGACGCCGCCCGCGAATTCGCTTACGTGGCAGGCGCGGAGAAGGTGTTGGAGCTGGCCGCGGCACGCGGATGGACGGTCGCCAGCATGCGCGACGACTGGACGCACGTCTTTGCCGACTGACCCACCCCACCACCATCTCGTCGAGACTGCTGACAGATCGCGTTCTCGGGCAGATTCCCGATCTCACAGCAGTCTCGGCGGGTAGGCGACGATGTTGACTGACGACTTCGTCTGGATTCCGCCGCAGACCACGATGTTGGGATCGGACGCGCACTACGCCGAGGAGGCGCCCGCCCGCGAAGTGGGCGTCGACGGCTTCTGGATGCAGACCCACCAGGTGACGAACGTCGAGTTCGCCGAATTCGTGGATGCCACTGGCTATCTCACCGTCGCCGAGCGCCCACCGAACCCCGACGACTATCCCGGCGCGCCACCGGAGAACCTGCAGCCAGGGTCGATGGTGTTTCACCGCACGCCCGGCCCCGTCGACCTTCGCCACCTCAACCAGTGGTGGACGTGGACACCGGGCGCCTGCTGGAACCACCCGCGCGGCCCGCGCTCGTCGACCACCGGCCGCGAGCACCATCCCGTCGTGCACGTCGCCTTCGAGGACGCGGCGGCGTACGCGCACTGGGCGGGCATCCAGTTGCCGACCGAGGCGCAGTGGGAGGTGGCGGCGCGCGGCGGCCTGGCTGCGGCGGCTTACACCTGGGGCGACGAGCCCGAACGCCCCGGTCAGCGGCTCGCCAACTACTGGCATGGCGAGTTCCCCTATCTGCCAGACACCGGCTACGGCACCACCTCCCCCGTCGGCAGCTTCGAGCCGAACGGCTACGGCCTGCACGACATGGCGGGCAACGTGTGGGAGTGGACCACCGACTGGTGGGGAGACACCCGAGCGCTCGAATCCTGCTGCGCCGCTGACAGTTACGATCCTGCCCAGCCGCAGTTCCCGGTCGGCCGCAGGGTGATCAAGGGCGGCTCGTTCCTGTGCGCCGACAGCTACTGCCTGCGCTATCGACCCGCCGCGCGTCGTCCTCAGGCGGTCGATACCGGGATGAGCCACATCGGGTTTCGCTGCGTCATGCGCTGACGCCCAGGAGCCCTTACGATAAGTGTCACTTACGGCTCTAGGAGTGACCATGGCGTTTCGCGTCCCCTCATCCTTCGTTCCGGAGCAGTTGCTCTCGAACATCGACCCCGCGCTGGACCAGTTCTGGCATCCCGTCGCGCCCATCACCGAGTTGCCCGCCGACGGCGCCCCACTCAAGGTCGAACTCTTGGGGAAGTCGTGGGTACTGGTCACGCTGGCCCAGCGCCTGGTGGCGCTTTGGGACCGGTGTCCGCACCGGCTGGTGCCACTGAGCGAGGGGGCAGTAGTTGGCGATCGTCTGCAATGCCGTTACCACGGCTATGAATTCGACGCCGACGGGGCATGCCGCCACATCCCGGCCCTTGGCGACGTGACCCCGCCCGCGCACATCGGGCTGCCCCGCGCCCATGTGCGGACGGCCTTCGGACTCGTCTGGCTGTGCGCCGCGGAGCATCCGGCACCGTTCCCGCTCGACGAATCCCCCTACCTCGATCCGGATTTGGACGCGTTCATTGCGGGACCGTTCGACACTCCGGTCGGCGCGGGCATACTCACCGACAACTTCCTCGATGTCACGCACCTGGCGTTCCTGCACACCGAGACGTTCGGCGAGTCGACGCCGCCAATGCACGAGCTAAACATCGACCGGCACGACTGGACCGTGCACCAGGCGACGGAGTCCATCACCTCTCAGTACGGCGCACCGGTGGCAGTCCGCTACGAATACGAGCTGCAGGCTCCGTTCGCCTGCGAACTGAAGATGACGGCCATGGCCGGGCCGATGGCCGGCAAATCGGACTACGTCTGGTCGTTCTGCCAGCCGCAGGCCGCCGACCGGACCAGGTGGTACATGGTGCAGGCCTACCACGGTCTCGGGCACGACCAGCGGAACATCGCTGCCGCCAAGGACTTTCAGATCAAGATCGGCCTCGAAGACCTCTCCATCCTGGAGCCGATGCCGCACCCCCACCTCCCCCTGGACAACAGCGAGACCCATACCCGCGGCGACAAGGGATGCGTCGCGTACCGGCAGATCATGAAGGCAATCGTCAGCGGGCACACCCGGGTCACCCACGAAACAGGATCGAAACAGAGCGTATCCCGGGCGTCATAAGTGACACTTACGATAAGTGTCACTTACACACTTGCGGGTGCGGCGTAGCCGGCCGCGCCGAGCCTCGGAGCCACCAATGACAGCCACCCCCGTCGGTCTGACCAACCATGTTGAGCAGACTGGGATTTCACTGATTCCCGACCACGAACGCCGCGGCCGCGCCCGCGACCTAGGCTGGCTGTGGGCGGGCAGTACCCTGACCATGCAGACGGTGCTGTTCGGCTCCTTCCTGCCCTACCTCGGGTTGTCGCTGCCGCAATGCGCGATGATCATCGCGGTCGGAAACCTAACGTGGGCCGTCGTCGGCTATGCGAGCCTTCAGGGCCCGGCTGCCGGTACGTCCATCTTCGCGATCACCCGGGCTTCCTTCGGCGTCCGGGGCGGACGCATACCCGCGTTCCTGAACTGGGTGACGCAGGTGCTGTACGAAACCCTCGGCCTCTCGATCATCGCGCTGGCGGTGATCGCGCTGTTCGACCGGGCCGGGCTACCGACGGGTGGCACGGGGCAAAAGGTCGGGATCGTAATCATTGCCGCCGCAGTGCAATTGGTACTGCCACTACTCGGCCACGCCGCGATCATGCGGGCAGTGCGATGGATGACGATCCCGTTCCTGGCGTTGTTCGTCATCTTGACGGTCTTGACCGTCCCGCACGTGTCGACCGGCGGCGCATCGGGCGGCATCGTGCCCATTCTCGGTGGCTTCGCACTGGTGCTCGCCGGTGGCAGCTTCGGCTGGGTGGTCAACGCCTCCGATTACTCGCGGTACCTGCCTGCCGCGACACCACGACGTGGGATCATCGCCGCGGTCAGCGTTGGCGGCTACCTGAGCACCACACCGCTGATGATCCTCGGCGCCGCGGTGGCGTCGATCCCGGATTTCGGCGGCGACGTCATCTCCGGGCTAACCGCGATCTTCCCGGCCTGGTTCGTGGTCCCCTATCTCATCTTCGTGATCGCCCAGTCCTACGGCGTCAACTCCGTCGACATGTATTCGTCCAGCCTGACCCTTCAGGCGGTCGGGCTGCCCCTGCGGCAATGGCAAGCCACCTCCATCGATTGCCTACTCTCAGCGACTTTGACTGGTGCGGTGCTACTTTCACCGTCATTCAATAGCGCGATCGCCGGTATCGTCCTGTTCGTCATGGTGTGGATCGCACCATGGTCGGCAATCTTCCTGACCGACTGGACGCTCCGCCGACACACCCCCGGCCGCTACCATCGTGAGGCGCTGTTCTTGCACGGCCCCGGACCGTACTGGGGCACCGGCGGCTACCGCTTGCCCGCGCTCCTCGCCCTGTTGGTCGGCGCGGCCGCTGGTCTGATGTGCATCAATACTGCCGTCTACGTTGGGCCGATCGCCCAGGCTTTGGGCGGTGCGGACCTGAGCATCCCGGTCGGCTTCGCCGTCGGCGGGGTCCTCTACTGGGTGACTGCCCGCAGTCAGATTGCCTTGGCCAACACCACTCATCCGTTCACACCACACATCCCAACCAGCTTCTCGGAGGCCACCGCATGAGTTTCGCAGTACCCATCGTCGATCTGAGCAGCTACACCGGGAGCGCCGATCCGGCAGACCGGCACGCAACGGCCAACGCACTCGACACCGCCTGCAGTGATGTCGGTTTCGTCCAGATCGTCGGTCACGGCATCCCCGATCCGGTGATCGAGGGGCTGGCGTCGGCGATCGACGAGTACTTCGCGCTGCCCCGCCTCACCAAGCTCCTGTACCGCTCGCCGGCCGTGAACCGCGGCTACACACCGCCCAAATCCGAGGCGCTGAGCCTCAGCGCAGGCATCGCACCGGCCGACCGAATGAACGACTTCTTCGAGGCCTTCAACGTCGGAGCCCCGGCGAGCGACTACCCGGACCTGAACATGCCGCACGAGCACTACGCCGAAAACCTCTGGCCCGCAGAAGCCGTCGGCTTCGAGAGCGGTGTCGTCCCGTACTTCCGGCACGCCCAGCGAGTGGCCCGGGTACTGACGCACGCGTTCGCCGATGCACTGGGCCTGCCGTCGACGTTCTTCGGACCCCACACCGACCACTCGATCGAGGTACTGCGTCTGAACAACTATGCGCTCCCCCCTGGTGAGATCGACCTCGATGACGACCTCACGGGGATGGGTGAGCACACCGACTTCGGCATCGTCACCGTGCTGTGGGCCGATCGCGTCGCCGGCCTTCAGGTGCTCGGACCCGACGACCATTGGCACGACGTGCAACCCGAACCCGGCGCGCTGCTGGTCAATCTCGGCGACTTGATGGCCCGGTGGACGAACGACCGATGGGTCTCCACACTGCACCGCGTCAAGCCTCCCGTCGTCGACGGGAGGATCGTGCGGCGTCGCTCCGCGGCCTTCTTTCACGACGGCAACAGCGAAGCGGTGATCCAAGCGCCGACGGAAGTCGTTGGCAGAAGCAATGTCTCGTACGAGCCAATCCGGGTCGAAGACCACATCGCGGCGAAGCTGCGCGGTTCCCGTGGCGGAGTGCTCAACCCGTCGGCCGCTGGGGAAGCGGCGCGGATCCGGGCGGCGGCGTCGCGATGACGACGCCAACCGCCGAATTCCTGCGCGAACTGCCGAAGGTCGAACTCCATTGTCATCTGGAGGGATCGGTCCCCGCCGCGACGGCGATCGCCCTCGCCGCGCGCAACGACGTGGCGCTCCCGACCACCGATCCACACCGACTCTACGAGTTCTCCACCTTGGAGGGCTTTCTCGACATCTATGTCGCGGTGTGCCAGGCGATGGCGCGGCCGGACGACTTCGCCACCGTCGTATACGACTCCCTGGCCGACGCGGCGCGCACCTCGAATCTGCGGTATCGCGAGTTCGCCTTCAACCCCACGAATCATCCGGGGGTCGGCCTCGGCGACATGCTGACCGCAATGACGGACGCGGCGCAGTCGGCGGAGTCGGAGTTCGGCGTCCAGACCCGGCTCATCGTGGCGATCAACCGCGAACAACCGCCACTGGTCGCCTTGGACCTGGTGCGTCGGGTGCTCGATCTTCAGCATCCGCTGATCGTCGGTATCGGCCTCGACCACAATGAATTGATGGGTCCGCCAGCGGCTTTCACGGAAGCCTTCGCGCTGGCAGGCGCAGCGGATCTGCACCGCACGGCACACTCCGGCGAGCGCGGCGACCCTGCCGAGGTGCGCGAATGCATCGAGCGTCTCGCGGTCGATCGCATCGACCACGGCTATGCGGTGCTCACCGATCCCGAACTGGTGGCGGACAGCATCGCCCGCGGGATCCATTACGCCGCATGCTGGTCCACTGCGGGGTTTCACGCCGACACCCCCGCGCACTCCCCGATCGGCGACATGATCGAGGCCGGACTGAACGTGTCGATCAGCTCCGACGACCCGCCGATGTTCGGTACCGACATCGGCAGGGAGTACACCCTGGCGGGTCAGGAGCTCGGCTGGGATCTCGGCACGGCGCGGGCGTTCGTGTTGAACAGTGCCGAGGCAACATTCCTCCCGCACGACGAGCGACGGGGTTTGGCCGACCGGCTGGCGATCGAGATCGATGCGATGTACGGCGACGTCACGACGGCACCGTCACCACGATGACCGCCTCCGCGGGTTCATCACCGACCAGCCGCCAACGATGTGGCACCTCACCGTCGTGGTGCAGGGCGTCGCCGGGCCCGAGATCGACTTCGCGGCCGTCCTCGAATTCGACGACGATGCGGCCGACGATCACGTAGACGACGTCCTCCCCTCGGTGCTGGTACCACTGTTGTTCGTCGTCGGACGGCGTGATGACGTAGTGGTAGCCCTCGAGGGCGACGCCAGGACCGGTCCGCGTGATCAGCCGAGGCTCCTGGGGAGAGGGTGACTCGGTCGCAGGGATGACCATTCCGTGGCCGGCCCGGGTGACGAGCTGTTGGGTGCTGGCGCCCGGCAACAATGCATTGGGCGAGACGCCGAGTGCCTCGGCGATCCGATACAGGGTCGGGATGCTCAACGACGAGCGGCCTGCCTCCAGCTGGCTGATGAACGGACCCGAAACCCCGGTGCGGCGAGCGAGTTCGGCGATCGACAGTCCGACTTCCGTGCGGCGGGCGCGGACGGTGGCGCCGACGTCCCTGGCCAAATCGTCAGGCCGGTCCGATCCACCCGATGGCGACGACTTCATGGCTACACCCTCTCAGAAAGCTCGGCATTCGACGGGTGAGGACACGAGACCCCCGGGGTAGGGTCTAGAACACGTTCTAGTTCTGAGGAGACCCATGTCGGACGCCGTACTGGTGACGGGCGCCTTCGGGCTGGTCGGTTCGGCGACCGTGCGGCGCCTCGCCGCCGACGGCCGCCGCGTCGTCGCCACTGACCTCGACGTTCCGGCCAACCGGAAGGCCGCCACCAAGCTGCCGTCGGGCGTCGACGTGCGCTACGCCGACCTCACCGACCCCGCGGCAGTCGATGCCCTGATGGCCGCCGTCGCACCGAGCGCCGTCATCCACCTGGCCGCGATCATCCCGCCGTTCGCCTACATGCGCCGCGAACTGGCCGAGAAGGTCAACGTCGGCGCCACCGCCTCGCTACTCGCGGCCGCGGCCAAGCAGCCGAGCCCACCGCGGTTCGTGCTCGCCTCCAGCATCGCGGTCTACGGACCGCGCAACCCACACGCGCAGCACGACCTGCTGACCGCCGAGACCCCGGTCAATCCGGCGGACCTGTACGGCGCGCACAAGGCGGAGGCCGAGAAGCTGGTCCGCGCAACATCACTGGACTGGGTGATCCTGCGCCTCGGTGGCGTGCTCACCGTGGATGCGGGATCGGCCATGAACCTCGACAACCTGTACTTCGAGGGGCTGCTGCCGAGCGACGGCCGGATCCAGACCGTCGACGTGCGCGACGTCGCAAGGGCATTCGTGGCCGCCACCACCGCCGACGCGGTCGGTGAGACGCTACTGATCGGCGGGAACGACTCGCACCGGCTGGTTCAGGGCGACATCGCCCCTGCGATGGCTGCCGCGGTGGGCCTGGTCGGCGGTATGCCCACTGGGCTGAAGGGCAACCCGGACAGTGCCGACGCCTGGTTCAGCACCGACTGGATGGACACCACGCGGGCACAGGAAGTGCTTGGCTACCAACATCATTCGTGGCCAGACATGCTGGTAGAAGCGGCCGACAAGGCGGGCCTGAAGCGCCACCTGCTGAGGATCGCCGCTCCGCTCACCCACGAGATCTTCAAACGCCGCGCCGCCTACTACGGCCGCACCGAGCCATACGCGGACCCGTGGGGCGCGATCACGACCAAGTGGGCGGACCCCCGTCCTGAAGGGAGCACGAAGTGAGCATCGCGATCGTCGTCGGCGCGGCATCCGGCATCGGCTGGGCGTCGGCCCGGGCCTTGGCCGCCGACGGATACCGGGTGGTCGTCGCCGACCGCAACCTCGACGGCGCACAGGCCAGAGCGGCGGAACTCGGTGCGCCCCATACCGCGTCGTTCGTCGACGTCAGCGACGAAGCCTCCGTCGCAACCCTCTTCGAACAGACCGGCCCGGTCGACGCCGTGGTGAGCTGCGCCGGCTTCAGCAATGTCGGGCTCATCGTCGACATGCCGGTCGACGACTTCCGCTCGGTGATCGACGTCTGCCTCACCGGCGCGTTCATCGTCGCCAAGTACGCAGGCAGGCGCCTGACCGACGGCGGCTCGCTGGTGTCGATCAGCTCGCTCAACGGCCGCCAACCCGCCGCAGGGATGAGCGCCTACTGTTCGGCAAAAGCAGGGCTGTCGATGTTGACCCAGGTCGCCGCACTGGAACTCGCGGGCCGTGGCATCCGGGTCAATGCCGTCGCCCCCGGATTCGTCCACACCCCGCTGACCGAGGCCGCAGCAGCCATTCCCGGCGTCGTCGAGGAGTACGTGGAGAACACACCGCTCGGCCGGGCTGGCACACCCGAGGACATCGCCGAGGCCGTGCTGTTCCTGACCAAGGCCGCCTGGTTGACCGGCGAGGTGCTCGACATCAACGGCGGCGCCCACATGAAGCGCTATCCCGACATCATGGGTCACCTCAACAGATTGATGGCGACGTGACCTTCGAGGGCAAGCAGGCCATCGTCACCGGCGCGGGCTCTGGCATCGGCGCGGCACTGTGCCGGGCCCTGGCGGCTGCGG
>Ga0137412_10000854_pt1 | contig 22772 bp, 23 predicted proteins | sample CZODoug2_1_16fun_FD_122160 | JGI IMG/M metagenome (GOLD analysis project Ga0137412, IMG submission 122160) | Vadose zone soil fungal communities from Angelo Coast Range Reserve, California, USA - CZODoug2_1_16fungal (Hybrid Assembly) | ecosystem: Environmental > Terrestrial > Soil > Vadose zone... | reverse complement strand
CATGTCCCGATCAGTGAGACAAGCTGTCCACCAAGGAAAAGTTGGAAATTACGGTGCTTTAATGCGCGAAAGCGCGCTGAGGAAATGCTCTCACTGTCAGGTGGTTGTTGGAGCGGTGCGGCGGTGTCGCCCGTGGCCAAACTCTTCTCCTCATGCTGTTCGATGCGACAGAATGCGAATAGTCACGATGCCGCGTTTTTCACGCTCGTGTCAATCGTTCCAATTTGTCTTGGGAGGGGTATCTGGAAACTACTTATTCGTTTGGCGGTTCGGGCGCTCCGCCAACGTGCAAGTGGCTCAAATCCCGCAGCATGGATTTGTCTTCGTCCGTCATCCCGCGCGTGAAATTCGGATCGCTCAGATGCTGATTCCGCGCAGACTCCGGCATATTTTTTAGCACGCCAAGCCGCTGCTGAATCGCACGTTGCCGTTGCGGCGGCAGTTGCTGCCACTTCGGCATCACATCGTTCTTGACGTGATTCTTTTGTTCCGGCGTCATCCGGTTCCAGTTCCGCGCGCTCTCCTGCATCTGCTGCCGTTGTCCGGGATTCAGCTTTTGATAATTCTGGTAGTTCTGCAGCGTTCTCTGTTTTTCCTGCGGGCTCAAATTGTTGAAATTCCGACCCGCCGGAGTATTAGCCGACGGCGGACGATTCTGTTCATTCCGCGCGCGCTCGGCCGGACGATTTGCATTCTGCGAGCCCGAACCCTGCGAAACCGGTGGCCGATTCGGATTACTCTGATTCCGCTGGCTCCGCCGTTCCTGCTGGCGCTCCTGACGCGGCGCCTGTCGTGGTTCCTGTCGTTGTTCTCGCCGTTGCTCCTGCCGCTGCTCCTGCTTCGGTTTTGGAGGACGATTCTGCGCTTCCGCCGGAAACGCAATCGAAACTCCGACTCCCAGCGTCAGCAGCCAAATCCCGAATTGGAGTTTCGTCTTCATCCCTCTTTACATCTGCTGCGGTTGCTGCGGCGGCACATCGCTGTCATCGTCATCCGATTGCGCCTGCGACAAATCCGACAGCGGCGCAAAACTCGAAATCACGTCGTAATCTGCATTCTCCACAACCGGTAAATCCTGCTCCGCAATCGCCGGCGGCGGCGTCTGACGCGAGCCCAGCCAAATCGTTGCCACCAAAAGCAGCGAAGCCACAAAAGCAATCCGCGGCGACGGCGTCAGCCACGCAAACCAGCTCTTGCGCCTCTGTGGCTCCGCCGCAACCAGCGCATGTACCCGCGCATTGAACGCGCCAGACGGCTCGATCATCGGTAGCTCGTCCAGCAAATCGCCCACCGCGCGAAACTCATTCGCACGCAAACGGCACGCCGCACAGCCTTCGAGATGCTTTTCCACCTCGGCGCGCTCGTCTTCCTTCAGGCGGCCATCCACATACGCCAAAATTCTCGTTTCCATTTTCTGACAGCTCATAACTACCATCCTTGGGCCCTAGTGCTTCACCGAGGACGCCACCAGTGGGGCCAGCTCCACTCGCAGCGTTTCGTATGCCCGGAACAGCAGCGACTTCAACGCGCTCTCCGAGCACCGCAAAATCTTCGAAATTTCCGAATAGTCCAACTCCTGATACTTATGCAATAAAACCGCCGCGCGTTGCTTCTCCGGCAGCTTTTCAATTGCATGGCGAATCATTTTCTTTCTCGCCTCTTCCACCAGGTGCTGCTCGATGTCCGGATGTTCGTCTGCCACTTCCATCGGTCGCTCGTCGCCATCTTCCGCGTCGGCCACGATCGGCGCGTCCATCGAAATCTCCAACTTCTGGTACCGATGGTCGCGCAAAGAATTCAGCGCGAGATTGGTTGCAATTCGAAAGAGCCAGGTGGTGAACTTCGCGCTCGGCTCGTAATCTTCCCGCGCGCGATACACCCGCAGAAAAACTTCCTGGGCCAGATCTTCCGCCTGTTCCCGGCTCCGAACCATCCGGTACAGGAAATTGACCAGAGGCGTCCGATAGCGCTGGAGCAAAAGCTCGAACGACTGTTGGTCGCCCGCCTTTACGTCCAGCATGAGTTGGACGTCCGACCTGGTCATAGCAACCACATCCTATCGAACACCTGAATTATCAGAAAGTTGCGAGATGGTGTCCGTTAACGGCGACACATCCCGTTCACCCTAGACATGGAATAAGTGCTGCATTATCAATACACTAGCAACCCCGAAAAACACAAGCACCGCCATCCGCCAGTTCGGCTCCTTGTTCACTTCCGGCAAGAGGTCCGTCGCCGCTACATAGGCCGTCACTCCGCCAGAAAGCGGAAGCGCGTACCGCAACTGGCCTTGCAGCAGACTCGTTAGCAACACACCTAGCAAAGTGGCGGCCCCCAATGCAGCGGCCGCTTGAATCGCCTTCTTTCTTCCCTTGCCGCACGCCAGAAAAACCGACGCCACCGTAAATCCCTCCGGCAGCTTGTGCAAAAACACCGCAATAAATATCACTGTTCCGAGCCACGTCGAAACCAAAAATCCCGACGCGATCGCCACGCCGTCAAAAAAAGTGTGAATCGTCAGCCCCAGCATCACGCTGCTCTGCGCGCGATGATGCGCCATCTCCTCCGTATGGGTCTCTTCGCCAAAATGGAAATGCGGCGCCAGCGTATGTTCAAAAAGGTGCACGAGGAAAAATCCGGCCAGCACAAACAACAGCGCGTCACGTCCCGCTAACGCAATAGACTCGGGAATAATCTCAAGAAACGCCACCGCCAGCATGTACCCGGCGCCCAACGCCAAAAAATATTGCAGATACTGCCGTGGCCAATCCTTGCGAACAACAAAATACCCGCCAAGCAAATTCCCCGCCGCGGCCACTAGCCCCAGCCCCGCCGCCATCGCCGTCCGCATTGCCAGGTCGTGTTCCATCGCCAGTGGCACAGGCTTCAGCCTGCGCAAGCCCTCAACCCATCTCGCACGCTTTTCATCCTCAAAAAAAGATCGTCTTCGACCGTTCTTCTCCGTGTCCTCTGTGCTCTTCCCTCTGCGTCCTCTGTGTTAATTCTTCCTTTTTTCCGTATCTCACCCCGAGTGCCGGAACAAAATCACATCGCCTTCTTGCACGATGTACTCTTTCCCTTCCAGCTTTACTTGCGCTTTTTCCCGCGCCGCCCCCAGCGACCCCGCCGCCACCAAATCGTTCCATCGCACCACTTCCGCGCGAATGAATCCCTTCTCAATGTCGCTGTGAATCGCGCCCGCCGCCTTCACTGCATTCGTATTCTTGTGAATCGTCCACGCGCGAACCTCGGGTTCCCCGGCGGTAAAAAACGAAGTCAGCCCCATCAAGTCATATGTCGCATGAATCAAGCGATTCAGTCCCGGCTCTTTCAATCCATAAGAAGCCAGCAACTCCGCCGCTTCTTTTTCGTCCATCTCCGCAAGCTCTGCTTCAAGCCGCCCGCACACCGCCACAACACCTGTGTTCGGCCGCCCTTGCAACGCGCCAAGCTTGTGTCGCTCCACCGCTTTCTCCAACTCGCCCGCTTCATCATCACCCAAATTCAGCACGAACAGCATCGGCCGCTGCGACAAAAACAAAAATCCGCCGATCGGCCGCCGCTCTTCCGGCGTCAACTCCAGCTCACGCAAAGGCTTTTCCGCTTCCAGATGCGCCTTGCACTTCTCCAGAACCGCCTTTTCTAGCTCAAATTGCTTGTCTGCCTTTTTCTTCAAATCTTTTTCCAGCCGCTCCAGCCGTTTCGTAATCTGGTCCAGGTCCGAAAACATCAACTCCAGTTCCAGATTCGTTGCATCGCGCAGCGGGTCAATACTTCCCTCGGCGTGCGGCACGCTGGGATCGTCAAACACGCGAATCACGTGCATGATGCAATCCACCTCGCGCAACGACGCCAGCGATTCGCGCATGCGTTCCTTCTGCATCCCGCCCAAATCCACGTACTGCACCGTCGCGTAAGTAATTTTCTTGGGGTTATACAGCTTCGCCAGATCCAGGAGCCGCGGCTCCGGCACCTTCGCCATGCCCACACGCGTCTCCTGCCCGCCCTTCGACGCGTCCACATGCGCTTTCGTCAAAATTCGAAACAGCGTCGTCTTCCCAACCTGTGGTAGTCCAATAATTCCTGTCTGCATAAACCCGAAATTTTAGCACACGCACCCTCACTGCTCCGCCGTTATGGACCTGCGGCTCTTGTAGGGCCCGCTTTTTTATCCCGAGCGTAGCCGAGGGACCGAAGCGGGCCGCTCCGCTCCGACTTGTCAGGCGAGGGCGGAATCGAGATTTTCGGGAGCTACTCGGCCAGCGCGAGTTCTCTCTCGACTGTTTCTTTGTTGGTCTGAACGAATTTTGCTTTCGTTTCAATCCCGAGACGACCCGCATAGGTCAACAATTTGTCCACGCTCTTGTTTGCGATCTTCCCATTCAACAGCTCGCTTACTCGCGGCTGCGGCTCTCCCAGAAGGATCTGTAACTCTCGTTGTGTATATTTCTTCGCTACCTTCAATATCGCTTGGTACAACTCAGCTTTAAACTTCAGCGCTGTTGCATGCTCCGGCGGAAAACCAAGATCGTCGAGAACGTTGCCTCGCGTCACATGCGTCGCCCTGTTACCCGCGTTTTTCACGTCGCTTCTCCTCGGCCAAACGCGCCTTCACTAGCTTCAAACGCCGCTTCGCCGTTTCAAATTCCCGCCTGGGCATCTCGCGACTCTTTTTCTCGAAACAATGCAGCACATGGATCACATCGTCAAGCCGGGACAGATAAACGACCCTATACCAGCCTCGCTCATCCTGGTCTCGTAATTCGAAGACTCCCGAGCCAATCGACTGAAGCGGTCTGTAATCGCGGGGCCGCTCACCTTGCTGCAGCAGCCAAAGCTCGAAACCCAGGTTTTGTTTGACGCCGTCCGGGAAGGACTGCAACACTTCTCTTGAGTCGCCCTCCCAGGCGATGACGGCATTCTCTGGCGTTCCACTGTTACTACTCATGGAAAGTAACTATAGCAGAATAGCCACGAATCAATTATACAATTAAATGTATATCTGGCGCCAACGGAAAACAACGCTTGTTAGCATGAAATCCCTGTGCCCATCTAGGGGCTTTCGTTTTTCTTTCGCTCCCACCAATTTTGCGCTATTCTCATGTCTCTGAACGAATTCGCTGACCGGGGACCACGCCCATGATCAACCATCCACCCACTCTCCCCTTCGACCTCGACGCTGCCACAAAACATCTCTCCGCGAGCGACGAAACTCTTGCCGAACTCGTCCGCTCCACGGCTCCCTTCCATGCCGACATGGAAGCCCACAAATCTCCTTATGAAGCCCTACTCGAAGCCATCGCCTACCAATCCATCTCCGGCAAAGCCGCCGCAACCATCTTCGGCCGCGTCAAAGCTCTCAGCAAAACCGGGGGCATTCCCGCACCCCAGGAAATGCTCAAATTCCGTACGCAAGCCCTCCGCAAAGCAGGCCTCTCCGGCGCAAAAGTCCTCGCCATGAAAGACCTCGCCAAGAAAACAATCGAAGGCGTCGTCCCCACCCTCGAAGAATCCGAAAAACTCTCCGACGAAGAACTCGTTAAACGCCTCGTCTCCGTCCGCGGCATCGGCGCCTGGACCGTCGAAATGTTTCTGATTTTTCGCCTCGGCCGCCCGGACGTTCTTCCCATCCACGATCTCGGCGTGCAAAAAGGTTTGTCCGTCGCCTACGGCAAAAAACACAAGCCCAGCCCCAAAGAACTCCTCGCCTTCGGCGAACGCTGGCGTCCCTACCGCACCGTCGCCAGCTGGTACATGTGGCGCGCCTTCCAGCGCGCCGGCTACGCCGCCACCAACAAAATCAAACACAAAAAGCCCAAACGGAGCAAGCCCACTTCCAAAGCAAAGCTGAGCACTCGCCGTCAGAAACGACGCTAAGAGTTCTGTGTCTCACTGGACGGACGACTGATGCAGAACCACGCCTTGCCTGAGACGGACCAATTCACACAAACCTCAACGCTCGAATGACTTACGGTTCGCTGAGCGTCGGCCCTCTACTTGCTCTAACTCTGACTCGAGGGCAAATGAAACGACTTCTCCGCCGCTCTTCATCTCACAAAACCACTTGCATCCTCGTCCGCCTCGTGGCGGGTCTGACCTTTACAGCTGCCTTCGCCAACTGTGCTCTAACCCAAACTCAATCTCGCCCGAATGTCGGAGCGCTGCTGCAAAGACTGCCCTCGGCAGACGACACCGAGCGCGGCGTAATCATGGATGAATTGGACAAGATCAAAGCACCTGGCGAAATTGTTCCCGTAGTGCTCACAGCCCTCGATCAGGTCGATCCCCGCGAGGCATGGAAGCTCTTGGACGTTCTGGCTCGATTCCCCGGCGCTGCCGACCCGGCTACTCTCGTCCGGCTGGCACGACGGACGAGCCCCGCCTTCCCCGAAACGTTGCGGCCACAACTCGTCGCGTTAGGCGATCCTGCCAGGAAAGAGTTGCTCAACGCGATCGATATCGCTTGCCGAACTTGGCAACCGCCTTCGGAAAATAGTGAGACCCTGCCGGACGATGGGAGCCTCGGATTGCAGCAAGAGTCGCAACGCATCGAGCGCTTCCTTGATTGGGCCGGGTCGGCGCTCGCGGCGACAGGTTCTGCCGGTCTTGATGATCTCGACGGGCTGCTACAAAGCCACAACGCGTGTCACCAGAGAGCTGCACAGGACGGCCTGGCGGACGCGGCGTCGAGGGGTGACAAAGAAACTCAGACCCGGGTGCTTCGCGTCATCCGCAAAGCATTGAGCGACCCCGATACCGGAGTTCAGCAAGCGGCAGTCCTGACACTGAACATGATGATCGGTTCCAATCAGTTTAGTCTTTCGGCCGACATGCAACCGGCGCTGTTCGCTATCCTGAAAACAAATCCGCATACCGACGCTCGCTTCGCAGCTTTCTCCATTCTGGGCACTGGCTCGAGCGATACTCGCAAGCGAGCTGCCAACATCGCGCTACACGATTCGGATGAGGCAATCAGGGACCGCGCAGAGAGCCTTCTAAATCTGCAACCATGACACGGTGCGGTCGTTTTCGACTCCCATGTAAAATCCAACGCGCTAGCTACACCGCCACAAAACAGAATCCGCTCCAAAACTCAACCGTAAGCGGCGGTGCAGACCAAACACGGCAAAACGCGCCAAGCAAGCCTGCGCGAAAAAAATCTTAGCGTCTCGTCGCTTCTAAATTGCCACCCTATTTTGGAAAGAATTTCAATTTCCAGGCTTGGCCGCACTCGCCACTCTGTCCGCCTGCTCCACGCTGCCACCCCACAGTAGCAGCTTGTTCACAGCAAACACCATCCCCAGCCGCCGATCCATCTCATGCTGCTCCCCTGACGGGTTTATCTCCACTTTTTGATTTGTCTTCGGGTCAATCCACCAGAGTTTGCGAACCGTCTTTACGGTGCGATTCACAACATTCAAAGTTTCAACTTGCGTTTCTGTTTCGAACGCCTCCAGGCTCTCCTCCGAGCCTTCCCATTCCTCAAACTGCTTCAACGTCTCCGGTCCCAGCAAACTCGTTTTTCGCAACCCCGTCCATTCCTCTTCATTCGCTGGCGGTCTGCTCATGGAATCAAATGCCTGTCCATCCGGGGGCCTCGGCCAAGTATCTATGGCCGTGTTCGCCCTGAAAAACGCCACCAGATTCCCTTCGTTGAAAAGCTTCTTGCCGGTCCTGAAGTTGTAGCCGCAGACCTCTTTCTCAGCTATCGTTACCACGATTTCCGGGCTTGCCAGCCTGACCTGCGACGGCCAGCTTGCTACGCTCAGCGGCGCATCTAAAATTGTCTTGCCAGTCTGCGCTTCGACGCTGTGCAATCCCTTCCGATCAATGTAAACCAAACTGTCCGAAGCTTTGTCCCACAATAGATTCGTGGCGCCGCCGTTGACTTTGTTCCTCCAACGTTCCTTTCCCGTTTCTAAATCCATCGCTGCAATCGCTTTTTCGCCAAGCGCGACGGCAAGATTCTTGCTAAAGGCCAGTCCCGTCACCCTGCCCAAATCCTCCAGGCTCCACAGCTCCTTTTGGGTCGTGGGATCAATGGCGCGCACATACTCTGATTTGTAGATGAGCTCACCGTTCACCATCTCGAATGGCAGTGCGGCTTGGATCGTCCCCAGATGCATCTTGCCGTCTTCCCATTCAAACTTGCCATCCACTAGGCTGATACTCGCCATTACGCGGTTGCCGACATAGAGGAACAGCCGTCCGCCAAACGTTCTTATGGTTTCGGTACCCGGCGTAAAAGTTCGCTCATACTCCGTATTCCATCTCGAAATGCCGGTACTCATGTCAATCCTGGCAACCTCAAACCGATAGGGATATTTGACAAGCACCAATGCAAACGGAATCTGCGTCGCCGCTAACGCGGCCGTTTCCGCGGCTAGAACCTTCTTTTGCACTCGTCGGCAGACGATCACTGCATCTCCGGTCCCGTAGATCGGCAGCGCCGTCATCAGTTCATCTATTTCGTCACGCGCCCACAACCTCTTACCGGTCTGCAGATTGAGCGCGATCAGCCGTCCGTCCTTATCTCCATCCAATTTGACATGATTCATCAGCAGCACGCCCATGCCGGGCACTTCCAGGACGTCTTGTCCACGCAATGCTGACGCGTCCAGACTACCCTTTGTTTTTCCTGTGGTCCGTACAACGGGCAGCATCCAAAGCTGCTCGCCGTCCGCTTCCTTCACCGCGTAAAAACTCTTCCCCGCCTTCACCACAATGATCCCAGCCGACGTTCGCGCGTACCAGTTCACCGGCTTCGCAAATACCTTGCTCCATTTTGTTTTTATCGTTTGGGAACTCGCACGGAAACTCGCAACAGAGAGGCAACTACACAGCGCAACAGTAGCGATTCTCAGCATTCGACGCATTGACCCAGTCCTTATGCGATCTATAACAGAACGTTCCGGATACTATCCCTTGCATTTTGAACCCTGCAAGTCTTTTTAGGTAGCTGCTACAGATCTTTTTGATTGACACACCTCTAAAATCCGCGTAATATCTTTTCAGGTAATATTGCGTCGGGATTTAAGCGGCCGTTTGGCCGCTTTTTTGTTGACTCCGACCTGTTTCTGAAGTGGTTGGCAGGCAGCCTCCGTCTTTTCTACCTCAATTTCGGCACAAACGTAAGCCCCTTTAGAATCAACACTTATACAAGTGTATCAAAACAAAAGACTTTAACTCCCTTTAGAATGAACACTTATGCAAAAACGGGGGGGGAGGGGGTCGGGCTAGTTTCCAGCCCTAAGCGACTCTCGAACCATGAGGAACATACATGCCATTCCCGCAAGCAACACACCGCTTTCGAGGCTGACCGAGATCTGATGCAGCCGCCCAAACTCCGCCAGCAACGGGCTGTCCGCTGCCGTCGCCTGAATCGAGCCCATCCGCGTCCGCAGAGCCGCCATTTTCGGCGTGACCGTTAGCTGCGAAATTGCGGTCAGCGCAATCATCAGCACCAAACACAACGCGGCCGGCGCCACCACGCTGGCAACCGCCTTTGTCCGAATCAACCGCACCAGCAAAACGACGACGCCACAAACGATCCCCATTAAATGCATCTTCGTCAACGCAAACCCCACCACTGCTCCGGCCTGGTCCCGGTTCGGCGCTAGCACCCGAAACGCTCCGGGCGCCAACACAAAGCTCAGGAAAATATCGCTCCCAAGCCACACGCTCAGCCCTAGAAACTCCAGCGCACGGAAAATGTTTGACATGAACTTGTTTCGCTAAAATAAGAATTGGAATTGGGAATGGTGGGCGACAAAGGACTTGAACCTTTGACCTCTCGCGTGTGAGGCGAGCGCTCTAACCAACTGAGCTAGTCGCCCAACTCCGCTTTCATTTGTAACAGGAAGGGCCCGGGTTTTCAACCAATGCCGACCGCCACCTCTCAGGTCGTTTCGCAATTGAAGAACACCATTGCCCGCGCCATTTACGGCAAGGAAGAAGCAATTCAGCTCGCTCTGATCACGCTCCTCGCGCGCGGCCACTTGCTCATCGAAGACGTTCCAGGCGTTGGAAAGACGACCCTCGCCCAGGCACTCGCAAAATCCTTCCAATGCGGATTCCAGCGCGTGCAATTCACGTCCGACCTTCTTCCGAGCGACGTGCTCGGCGTCAGCGTGTACAATCCGGAATCGCGCGAATTTGAATTTCGTCCCGGTCCAATTTTTGCCAACGTCGTTCTCGCCGACGAAATCAATCGCACCACGCCGCGCACCCAGTCCGCACTCCTTGAAGCTATGAACGACGCGCAAGTCACTGTCGACGGAAAAACGCTCCCATTGCCGAATCCGTTTCTGGTCATCGCCACGCAAAATCCCGTCGAGCATCACGGCACGTATCCGCTGCCAGAGTCGCAGCTCGATCGTTTTCTCATGCGCATAAAGATGGGTTATCCCTCGCACGAAACCGAAAAAGAAATTCTGCGTAAACGCGCCAACGACGATCCTCTTCATTCGCTGAAGCCTGTCGCGGACGTCAAAGAAGTCCTCGCCATGCAGGAAGCCGTCACGCAAATCAAAGTGGATTCCAGCTTGCAGGACTACGCCCTCGATATCGTCAACCGTACGCGCAAATCCGATCAGCTTGCGCTCGGCGTCAGTCCTCGTGGAACCCTGATGCTCCAGCGGGCCGCGCAAGCTCGCGCTTTTCTCGATGGCAGAGATTTCTGTCTTCCGGACGATTTTAAACAGCTTGCTGTGTCGGTCTTTGCGCATCGCGTCGTCGCCAGCGCGCGCCACGCGTCGCTTCAGCGCAAATCGGAAACGACGGAAACCGCGTTGCGCGAAATCGTCGATTCCGTCCGTATTCCGCTGTAAATTCCCGTGGCTCATCCATCCACCGTCGCGCAACTTTGGGCGAAAGCCGATCGGCCTGCGGTCCGCGCGTTTTTCCTTTCGATGGTCGCTTTGAGTGTCGCGCTCGTTCTTGCGCTTTACTCTGGCGTCGCGGCCGAACTTGGCAACGTGCTCCTCGCCGGAACTTGTGCGCTGCTCGCGCTCGCCGTCGCTGCATGGGTCGCCGTCACACTCGTCCCTACGCTCGCCAAGCGCACGCCGCTCCGCTGGATCGGCTACAAGATGGAGTACAAGATCACCCGCGCCGGTTGGATCTACATTCTCGGCACGTTGCTCGTCGCTCTCGCTGCGCTCAACACCGGTAACAATCTCCTTTTTCTAATCCTTGCGTGTCTTATCTCCGTCATCCTGATGTCCGGTATCCTCTCTTCCGTCTGCCTCTCCGGCGTCGAGCTTGATCTCGAAATGCCCGAGCATATTTTTGCCGGCCAGCCGGAACGCGCCACCGTTGAACTGAAAAACGAAAAATTGACCGTGCCTTCTTTTTCGCTGACCGTCGAAGCCGTCACTCCGAAAAAATCTGACGCCGCGACCGCGATGCTCCAGTCGAAGGTTTATTTTCCGTATTTGCCACGCCAGGAAGCTTTGCGCCAGCGCGTACCGGTCACGTTTCCGCAGCGTGGCGTCTACCGGCAGGACACATTTCGCATCGTCACGCGATTCCCTTTCGGCTTTTTGCAAAAAGCGCGCCGCCTTGAATTAAAAAAAGAAGTTCTTGTCTATCCAAACGTTGAAACCGTCGCGGACTTTGCCGAGATTTTTGCCGGCATCGATGGCGCGCTCGAAAGCATGGCCAAAGGCCGCGGCCAGGATTTGTACGCGCTCCGCGAATATTTACCGAACGACAGCGCGCGTCACGTCCACTGGAAAGCGTCCGCGCGTCTCGGCAATCTGATGGTCCGCGAATTTACGCACGAAGAGGATTTTCGCGTGCTTCTCGTACTCGATCCGCATCTGCCTGCCGGAAGCGAAATCCCCGCTTCCCCGGAGATCCGCAATTCACGCTTTGAACGCGCGGTTACGCTGTGCGCCGGCTTGGCCTGGCACTTCTTCGAGCGCGGCACCCAGCTGCAATTCCGCAGCACCGGCCTCGACTTACCAATCACCGCGGCCGACAAGAATATTTTCCCCGTGCTTCAGCATCTCGCGCGCGTCCAGCCTCTTGCCTTCGATCCCTCGCACGCTCTCATGCAGGAACTCGCGGCGGAACCCGACATCTTCAAATTGATCGTCACCAGCCAGCCGCACGGCACGATTCCGGCCCTGCTCTGGCACTCTTCCTATGTTTTGTTCCTCGACGATTTCGTCGACTAAGGCGTACCCCGCCGAGCTGTGCGAAAATGCAGCCGGACCATGCTCACCGGCCGCACACTCGCTTCGTTCCAAAAAGCACTGCTTGAATGGTTCCGGCAATTCCAGCGCGACTTGCCATGGCGCAAAACAAAAGATCCATATCGCATCTGGCTTTCGGAAATCATGCTGCAGCAAACCCGCGTCGCCGCGGTAATTCCTTACTACGAGCGATTTCTCGAACGATTTCCAAACATAGAATCGCTGGCCGAAGCGCCCGAGGAAGAAGTCTTGCGCCTCTGGTCCGGCCTCGGTTATTACAGCCGCGCTCGCAATTTACAAAACGCAGCGCGCCAAATCGTCGCTAAATTTGGCGGCGTCTTCCCCAAAACGCGCGAGGAAATTCTTTCGCTCTCCGGAATCGGCGATTACACCGCGTCGGCAATTGCCAGTATCGCCTTCAACGAACGCGCCGCGGTCCTGGACGGCAACGTGGCGCGCGTCCTTTCGCGGCTCGAAGCAATCCGCGGAGATTTGCGCGAGCGGAGCAAATGGCAGGCATTGCAACTCGAAGCTGATCGGTTGCTAGCGGCATCCGCTCCTGGCGATTGGAATCAAGCGATGATGGAGCTCGGCGCAATAAACTGCACGCCGCGCGCGCCGCAATGCCTTCTCTGCCCAGTCGCGACCCACTGTGAAGCGCGCAAACTGGGAATCACTGAAACGCTGCCCGAAGTGAGGAAAAAACGCGCCGCCGTGGACGTCGCGCTGGCAAGCCTCGTCCTCGTGAACCCTGAGGGCGAAACTCTTCTCCTCCCCCCGCCCGCACAGAAAAACAAAGAGGATCAGCCCGACCACGTCCCCACATTGGTCTCGAATCTCTGGCATTTCCCCACAACTTCCGCGAATGGTGACCTGACTCGCGCGGCAAAGCTGTCTTGGAAAGAATTCATCCGCTCCGGCAAGCCCGCCGCCGGAAAAATGCTTCAACTCCCGCCGGTCCGCCACGCGGTGACCTACCGAAACATTTCTGTCCACGCCTTCCTTTGTAAACTGCCGCGATTGCCAAAGGTAAAGGGAGCGAAAACGGTCGCGCTCAGCGCCGTGACAAATCTCGCGATTTCCAGCCTCACGCGAAAAATCGCTAAGCGCGCTGCCGCGGCGCTCAAGGAAATTTCAGACTGACCTTGCCGTTATTCTTTCGCCCGCTCGAGACTGCCGCCCGGTCCACAAATGTTATTCTGAATTTTCACCATGGCCAGCCCTTCGCTATCCGCGGTTTCTCCGCAGCTTCCCGCCGAGCGCTTTTTCCGCGTCTCTCTGTTTTTATTAATGCTGACCGGCGCAGTGTGCATCGTCTCGACAGGCAAGCTCGATCTGCTCAGCTCGTTGCTCGTCGTCGTGGGACTTCTTTACAAGGGCCACCGCTGGTGGAACCAGGCGTCACCTGAGATTTCGGCGCGCGTCGCAACCTGGCTGGTAACCGGGTATCTCGGATTTTTCCCCATCGACATTTTTGTTTTCTCGCGAATGTATTCCGCCAATTCGACGAATCCGGTTTTGTACGCAACGCTGTTCGCCGCAATTCATTTTCTTTTTTTCATCACGCTGGTGCGCCTGTATAGCGCGACGACGGACCGCGACGCAATGTTCCTCGCCATGCTTTCGTTTGCCGCGGTCCTCGCTTCCGCCGTTCTGACCGTGGACACGACTTTCTTGATCCTCTTTTTTGTGTACCTGCTTTTCGCCGTCGCTGTTTTCGCGACTCTCGAATTGCGCCGCGGCGTTTCCGACGCAGTGCCGGCGGAGCTTCCGAATCCGCAAGAACGCGAACGGCGAATGGCGCGCGCATTGAGCGTGGCCGTCGTGATGGTAACTTTCGGCGCGATCTGTATGGGCGCGATGCTGTTCTTTTTCTTTCCGCGATTCAGCGCCGGTTACATGGGCCACAGCAACATGAACACGACGCTCATGAGCGGCTTTTCCGATGAAGTGGAACTCGGCGAAATCGGGGAAATCAAGAAAAACACCGCCGTCGTGCTACGCGTACAGACCGGCGCGCCGGTGGAATACGAACGATTGCGCTGGCGCGGCATTGCGCTGGCGACATTCGACGGCACGAAGTGGAGCTCCGGTGGAAAAGGTTCCACGGCGGTTTTTGCGAACGGCGACGGGTGGATCCCGGTGACCAGCGCGCCGCAGGCGAAAACAGATCGCTCAAGACTTTTGCAATACACCGTGCTGATGGAACCGATGGCGAGCGATGCACTTTTTATTCCCGGAGTTGGCGTCGCGGTGCGCGGCAATTTCACCAGCGATCGATTGAGTCCATTCGGCGGCCGTCGTGCGTATCTCTATCGCGACGCATCGGACTCGGTTTTCAACCCATTTCATAACTTCGGGGCGATGCGCTATTTCGGAGTTTCGCGGCTGCCGCAATTTCAAATAGACAAACTGCGCGCCGCTGGAACGAATTATCCCGACGGCGTGCGCGAAAGTTATCTTCAATTGCCTTCGCTTGATCCGCGAATACCGGCGCTGGCACAAAGCATCACGGCGCGAGCGGAAACGCCGGTGGACAAAGCCATCGCGCTCGAAGGATATCTTCGCAGCCGGTACGCCTACACGCTCGATCTCGCGGGTAAACCGGGAAAAGATCCGCTGGCCCATTTTCTGTTTCAGAAACGCGCCGGGCATTGCGAATACTTTGCGTCGGCGATGGCGGTGATGTTGCGCACGCTGGGAATCCCTTCGCGCGAAATTAACGGGTTCTTGCCGGGCGAGTACAACTCTTTAGGCGGCGACTACATTGTGAGGGCGAGCGACGCGCACAGCTGGGTGGAAGCGTATTTCCCCGGGAACGGATGGGTCGTCTTCGATCCGACTCCCGCCGCCATCGAAACGCCGCCAGGAATGTTTTCGCGGCTTGCTTTAATTGCCGATTGGCTGGAACTGACGTGGAACGAATGGATCATCAACTACGACTTCAACCACCAAGTCCAGCTGGCTCAATCGATGCAGTTGAAATCGCGCAATTGGCGCGACGTGGCGCGTGAATGGTTCGACCAGAAACAAAATGCCGGAAAGGCGTGGTTGCGGAAATTCCAGTTCCGCAATGAAGCGATCGGCATGCTGCTGCCAATATTACTTATCGGTTTCCTCGCGGTGTTGCGATTTAATTTGATTGCGCATCTGGTGCGGCGCGCGATGTTGTATCTGCAGTTGCGGAGAAAACCGTCGGCGCAGAACAGCCCGCAAATCGCGTCGCGCTTGTACGTGGAGATGTTGCGAGCCCTGAAGAAAGCGGGCCTCACTCATCAGGAAACGCAGACGCCGAACGAATTCGCGCAGCAAATCAAAGAGACGGCCCTAGCGCGCGTCGTGCAGGAATTCACCCAGCTATATTCCGCGGCGCGGTTCGGCGGCGCAGCGGAAAACCTCGAACAGCTGCAAAAGCTGCTCGGCCAGATTCGGGCCGCAGCCCGAAGCCACTAGCTGGCTACTTTGATAAAATCGCAAGCTCCACAGACCAACTAAGGAATCGCCGCGCTGCTGTCATATGGCTTAAGCGGTGGGTCCAAACCACGCGCGTGTTATAATTAAAAATTGCCTGAATGAGCAAAAAGCGCGCCAATACGAAGGTAGGATTCGTGAGCCTGGGATGCCCGAAGAACCTCGTGGACAGCGAGGTGATGATGGGCATTCTTTCGCGCGAAGGGTACGAACTGACGCCGCACGCGGCGGAGGCGGAGATCCTCGTGGTGAATACGTGCAGCTTCATCGAATCGGCGCAAAAAGAGTCCGTGGACACGATTCTGGAGATGGCCGAACACAAGAAGTTCGGCGCGGCGAAGAAATTGATTGTGGCGGGATGCCTGGTCGAACGTTATCGCAATCAAATTCTGGAGCAGGTGCCGGAAGTGGATGCGGTGGTCGGCACGGGGGAAGTGGAAAGAATTATTGAAGCCGTCGAAGGCGATTTGAAAGTTCTGCCGGCGGCGCCGCCCGCGTTTTTGTACCACGATCTGACGCCGCGAATTGTGACGACGCCGAAGCATGCCGCCTACATTAAGATTGCGGAGGGTTGCGATCATCCGTGCAGCTTCTGCATTATTCCGCAACTGCGCGGTAAGTTCCGCAGCCGGCGGTTTGAGTCGGTCGTAAAGGAAGCGCAGAATTTGGCCGCGGCCGGCGCCCGCGAAGTCACGTTGATTGGGCAGGATACGACTTCATACGGCGAAGATCTGGGATTGCGCGACGGACTGGCGAAATTGCTTTCGCGGCTTGCAGAAATTGAAGAATTGGCGTGGGTGCGATTCTTGTATGCGTATCCGAATCGCGTGACGCAAGGCCTGCTGGACGCGCTGGCTGCGCATCCAAGGCTCGTGAAATATATGGACATGCCGCTGCAGCACGCGAGCCGCAACGTGTTGGCTCGAATGAAGCGCGGGTCGAACGGAGACGCGTTTTTGAAATTACTGGAGCGGATTCGCCGGACGATTCCGGGCGTTTCGCTGCGCACTTCGTTCATCGTGGGATTTCCGGGCGAAACGGAAGCGGACTTTGCGGAGTTGTGCGAATTCGTGCGCACTGCGAAACTGGATTGGATGGGCGTCTTCGAATATTCGGACGTGGATAACGCGGGGAGTTTTCCACTCGACGGGAAAGTCGACGGAGCGACGATCACGGAACGCCGGAATCTCTTGATGGCGATTCAGAAAAAGATTTCGCGGGAAAACTTGAAGCGGTTCAAGGGACAGACGGTTCGCGCGCTGGTCGAGGGCGAATCGAAAGAAAATCCGCTGGTATGGGAAGCGCGGCTGGAAGGCATGGCGCCGGAAATTGACGGCAAACTTTATCTGACTGACGTTGAATTGCCGAGCGGCGAAATTGCGGCAACGGGCGATATGGTGCACGTCGAAATTCAGAAGACGGATTCCTACGATCTGGTCGGGCGCGTTGTGGAGATTGAGGCACGGCCATTGTTGCGGCGGCAGCCTGCGCCGGTTCCCGCCGAAGCGCTTACGCGGATTACGACGGGCGCGGCGCTGCGCGTGATTGGCTAACAGCTGCAGGCCAAGTGGGTTAAGATTGGGGCCGAATTTCGCGAGCGAACTACGCAATTCATTTAGGCGACCGATTTGCGCAACGAAAATTCTGAACGAGCGTTAGCCATGATTCACCGATGCCCCATCTGCAAAGCTTCAACCGATTCCGACGTGCACAAAGACTTTCCATTTTGCAGCGAACGCTGCCGGATGCAGGACCTGGGAAACTGGGCGAGCGAAAAGTATGTTGTCTCGGATCCGATTTTTGACGAAGAAGAAATCGAAAAGGCCGATGGCGACCGCAAGACGATCATTCTGGACCTGAACGAGACCGATGACAGCGAGCGCTGAAACTCCCAACCAAAAAGAAAAACCGCGTCTGGCGCTGGCGATTGCAACGGCGCTTGGCGTGGGCTACGCGCCCAAGGCGCCGGGTACGTTCGGTTCGCTTGTCGGCGTCGTTACTATTTTTCTTTCGGCGGTATTTTTTCTGCGGCCGGCGCATTGGTCGGACCTTTTTTCCCTGCACCCGCTGGCGGATTCCACGTTGATGGACAAGCATTTTCTTGTACCAGGTTCGGATATTCACGACGCGGCGATGTGGCTGCCGCTTATCTGCGCGTTTGCGCTCCTAATTTTTCTTGCGCTCGCGGGGGTGTGGGCCTCGCATCGCGCGGCGGATTATTCAGGGATTAAAGACCCGCAATTCGTGGTAATTGATGAAGTCGCCGGGCAGCACCTGACGCTGGTTCTGCCGCTGATACCAATCGCCATGCCGAATTTGCAGACGCACATGGATTTTTCCGTGTACGCCATTTTTTCCGCGCTCAGCCTCGTGAATTGGAAATATCTGCTGGCGGGATTTTTGCTGTTCCGATTGTTTGATATCTGGAAGCCGTATCCGATCAAGAGTTTGGAGAAATTGCCGGGCGGCTGGGGCATCATGGCGGACGACTGGCTTGCGGGCGTCTATGCTGCCATTCTGCTGCGTGCCGCGTTACACTTTGGGTTAGTATGAAATTCGGGTTCGGAACTTCCACAGAAAAAAATGGAACGCCGCGCATTGAGCGCGTAGCGCCAAGCGCAGCGATTCCGGGCGGAGAAGTGGCGCTGATCGGAAGCGGATTCGCTTCGCGCGGCGCCGCGAAACCAGTCGTGCGTTTTGGCGAAGCAGAGAGCGGCTTGTCACTGGTGAGCGCCAACCGCGTCGTCGCGCGAGTGCCGGACGGCGCGTCCGCGGGACTTGTCTCGATTGAGACGGGCGGACATCGCAGCGAGCCATTCCCTGTTTCCGTAGCGATGCAGATTGCGGACAATTTGCAGCCGGTGGCGAATCCGGCGGTGGATTCCGACGGGAACACTTATGTTACGTTCAGCGGGCCGCGCGGACAGCGCGTGCCGGTGTCACTTTATAAAGTCACGTCAAATTTTAATGTAAAGCCTTACGTAACTTCGCTGATGAATCCGAGCGGGTTGGCGCTGGATCGCGCGGGGAATTTGTTTGTTTCGTGCCGTAATGACGGAACGATTCATCGCGTCACGCCCGACGGACGGTCGGAAGAATGGATTGAAGGAATGGGCGTCGCAACGGGCATTGCGTTCGATCGCGACGACAATTTGTACGTGGGCGACCGGAGCGGCACGATTTTCAAAATCAGCCCGACGCGCGAAATTTTTGTTTTTGCGACACTGGAGCCGTCGGTCGCGGCGTATCACCTGGCGTTTCATCCGGACGGCGAACTGTACGCGACGGGGCCGACAACTTCGAGCTTCGATCGCGTTTACCGCATTTCAAAAAATGGTGAAGTTGGAATTTTCTTTCGCGGGTTGGGCCGGCCGCAAGGTTTGGCCTTCGATCGCGATGGGAATTTGTACGTGGCGGCATCTTACGCTGGGCGGCGAGGAATTGTAAAAATAGCGCCGCAAGGACATGCGGAGCTGGCGCTGTCCGGTTCGCAAATCGTCGGGATAGCGCTGCTGCCGACCGGCCGCGCGATGATCGCAACGTCCAATGCGCTCTTTAGCCTCGACTGGGACGTTCACGGGCTGGCGCTGCTCGGCTGATACAATTCTCCTGTCATGATGAAAGCTGAAATCATTGCCGTTGGTTCGGAACTTCTAACGCCGGACCGCGTGGATACCAATTCCCTTTTCCTCACGGAAGAACTGAACAAGCTGGGCATCGAAGTGGTGCGCAAGACGATTGTGGGCGACGACCGCGATTTGCTGCGCGAAGCGTTTCGCGATGCGCTGAATCGCGTGCCCCTGATTGTTTCGAGCGGCGGACTTGGCCCGACCGAAGACGACTTGACGCGCGAGACGGTTGCGGATTTGCTGGGCCGCAAACTGAAACCCAACGATGCGATTCTGGACGCGATCAAGGCGCGCTTCCGTTCGTTCGGGCGCGAGATGCCGGATACAAATGTCCGGCAAGCGATGGTGCCGGAAGGAGCGGAGCCGTTGAATAATCCGCGCGGCACAGCGCCGGGGCTCTGGATCGAAGACGGCGAGCACATGATTGCGCTGCTCCCCGGGCCGCCGCGGGAGCTCGAGCCGATGTTTCACGAAGAAGTGCTGCCTCGCGTGGCGCGGCGGGCCACCAGTGTGCGAATGTTTCACCGCGAGCTGCGCGTGACGGGCCTGGGCGAATCGCTGGTGGATTCGCGGATCCAGCCGGTTTACAAGCGATATAAGGATGTGAACACAACCGTGCTCGCATCACCGGGTGAGGTGCAGGTACATCTGCGGATGTGGACGGAAGATGCCGCGCTTGCGAAGAAAACGTTTGCGGAAATCGAGCAAGGATTTGAAATTGCTTTGACGGACAGGATTTTTTCGCGCGATGGCTCGACGCTGCCGGAAGTTGTCGCAAGCATGCTGACAATGAACAACGCAACGATTGCGGCGGCGGAAAGCTGCACGGGCGGATTGCTTGCGGAGCGATTGACGAGCATTGCGGGTAGCTCGACATACTTTTTGGGTGGAGTGGTCTGCTACAGCAATGAAATGAAGACAGCGTGGGCGGACGTGCCGAAGGAATTGATTGAAGCGAAAGGCGCGGTGAGCGCGGAAGTGGCGATTGCGCTGGCGGAAGGAATCCGGCGGCGCGTGGGAAGCACGCTTGGCGTGGGGATTACTGGAATTGCTGGGCCGGGCGGCGGCAGCGAAGAAAAACCGGTGGGATTGGTGCATCTGGCGCTGGCGAGCGCAAGCGGAGTGAAGGAACGCGTGGCGCGGTTCCCGGGCGATCGCGAAATGGTGCGGCTGCAGGCGTCACAGGCTGCGTTGGATATGGTGCGCATGCATTTCCTTTACAACGGCGTGGCGAAGCGAGGCTGAGCGGTGCGGCTCTTTGTCGCGCTGGATATTCCCGAAGCTGTTCGTGCGGCAATCGAATCGCTGATAAGCGAGTTGAAACCGCTTGACGATTCATGGAAGTGGGTGCGTGCGGCGAATTTGCATGTGACTCTGAAATTTCTGGGTGAAGTTGCGCCGGACAAGCTGGCAAAAATAGTGGAAGCGTTGCGAACGGCGCCAACGCATGGTCCTGTCGCGCTGAAATTTCATGGACTGGGATTTTTTCCGCATGAGCGCAGGCCGCGGGTGCTCTGGGCTGGAATGGACGCGCCGCCGAGCCTTATGGGATTAGCCGCAGCGGTCGAGGCTGCGCTCGCCGGCTTTGGCATTGTGCGCGAAGAACGCGAATTCAGGCCGCATTTGACGCTGGCACGAAGCAAGAGCGCGACGGCCTCGCCACAACTTCGCGAAGCGATCGCGGCGCTCCCAGCCAGGCAATTTGGCAGGATGGACGCTTCGACATTTCACCTCGTCGAGAGCAGGATAAAGTCCGCCGGGCCGGAGTACACTACGCTCGAATCGTTTCCATTGGCTCGTTGAATCAAAATGCAAACGCCACTTATGCCGATTGCACTTTTTATTGCCTCCTACCTGTGCGGGTCGATCCCGTTTGGATTCTTGCTGGGGAAATTATTCGGTGGCATGGACGTGCGGAAAAGCGGCAGCGGAAATATTGGCGCGACGAACGTGGCGCGCAGCGCCGGACCCGTGGCTGGAATTTTGACTCTGCTGCTCGATGCGGCAAAAGGCGCGGCACCGGTCTGGCTAGCTCGGCACTATTTTCCAGATCATGCGGCGTTGCAGGTGTTGGCCGGGCTCGGCGCACTGACGGGACATTGCTTCCCGGTGTGGCTGAAATTCCGCGGCGGAAAAGGCGTTGCGACGGCGGCGGGAGTGTTCCTGGTTCTCTGTCCGCCTGCTGCGGTGGGCGCGCTAATAATCTTCGCGTTGGTGGTGGGATTCTGGCGCTACGTTTCGCTCGCATCGGTCTCCGCCGCGGCCGCCATGCCTTTGCTCATTTATTTTTTGTGGGCGCCGCATTATGCGCCGCCGATTTCGGTGACGGCCGGTTCCCTCGCGGCGGCGGTGCTGATCGTTTACAAGCATGACGCGAATCTTCAGCGACTTGTCGAAGGTACCGAACCAAAGTTTTCTTTCGGAAAGAAGCGAGAAGCGGAAGACGCCGAATGAGTCGCATCGCGATTCTCGGCGGCGGAGGCTGGGGTACGGCGCTGGCGATTCTGCTATCGCGCGCGCGCGAGTCGCATCAGATCTCGATTTGGGTTCATGACCCGGCGCTTGCCGGGGCGATGCGCGAAAAACGCGAGAATGGAAAATATCTGCCGGGGCAGATGATTCCGGTGGACGTTTCGGTATTTTCTGATTTGCGCGAAGCGCTGCGTGGCGCGGAAATTATCGTGGGCGCGATGCCTGCCAAACACGCTCGTGAGATTTACGTCGCAGCAATTCCCTATTTGAGGGACGGCCTAGCAATTGTCAGCGCGACGAAGGGGCTTGAACCGGCGACGCACGCCCGAATGAGCGAAGTGATCGCACAAGCGACGGCGCAACGCGTCGCTGCGAAGATTTCAGTATTGAGCGGGCCATCGTTCGCCATGGAAGCCGCTCGCGGCGAACCGACGGCTGTCGTACTCGCGTGCGAGGACGACGCGACCGCCCAAACTTTACAGGCGTGCTTTGCGGGCCCAACGTTGCGGCTGTATACGAACCGCGATGTGCTGGGAGTTGAATTGGCCGGCGCCATGAAGAATGTAATCGCGATCGCGGCGGGCGTGTGCCAGGGGTTGGGACTTGGCGCGAACACGTTGGCAGCGCTGATTACGCGCGGCCTCGCGGAAATGGTGCGGCTATCCGTGGCGCTGGGCGCGCAGCCGTCAACCTTGAGCGGCCTTGCCGGATTGGGCGATCTGGTGCTGACCTGCACGGGCACGCTCAGCCGAAATCGGCACGTCGGGGTCGAGCTGGGGAAGGGCCGAACCCTGAAAGAGATACTGGGCGAGATGAAAATGGTGGCCGAGGGCGTGGGCACGGCTGCGGCGCTACTCGCGCTAGCTCGCGAACGTGAAATTGATTTGCCTATCACGGAGCAAGTAAACGCCGTCCTGTACCAAGGGACAGCTCCCGCGGCCGCGATGCGCGAAATCATGGAACGCCCACAAAAGAGCGAATAATGGCTTTGCGGGCGAGT
>Ga0137412_10000853_pt1 | contig 22776 bp, 18 predicted proteins | sample CZODoug2_1_16fun_FD_122160 | JGI IMG/M metagenome (GOLD analysis project Ga0137412, IMG submission 122160) | Vadose zone soil fungal communities from Angelo Coast Range Reserve, California, USA - CZODoug2_1_16fungal (Hybrid Assembly) | ecosystem: Environmental > Terrestrial > Soil > Vadose zone... | reverse complement strand
GACGTCGAAGTGCGGGCACGCCGCGACGGGCGTGAGTCCGGGTGGACCAATCTCTCGTGGAATCCTATAGCCAGGCCTCTTTGAGTGTGTCTCGCCCAAACCGCACGTTAGTCATTATGGCGAAAGCCCCAAGGCCCGGCATGGTCAAGACGCGTCTCATGGAAAGCCTTCCGACTCCCGCAGTGACAGCACTGTACCGCTGTCTCCTCGAGGACACGCTCGCGCTGGCAACCTCACTGACCAACCTGGACGTCGCCGTGATGTGCCCTGAGTCGGATCAAGACGAATTGGCAAAGGTATTAGGTAAGACAGTGCGGGTCGTGGCACAAAAAGGCGAAGGTCTTGCGGCAGGACTCAACTCTGTCTTTCGACATTTCGCTGCCGCCGGCCAGCGGCCCGTCATCGCATTTAATAGCGATAGTCCTCACCTTGCTCGGTCCGTTCTGGAAAGCGCGTTCGAAATACTCGCCACGCGTGACGTCGTCCTCGGGCCAACCCACGATGGAGGCTACTATCTGGTCGGCGCCAAAGCTGTTCACCCCACGCTCTTCGAAAGCGATCCTATGGGAACAAAAAGTGCGCTCGACAGATTGCTGGCGCGCACAAATGTCCTTGGACTCTCAACCGGCTTCACGGAACCCTTTTACGACATCGACGTCGCAAACGACTTGATTCTTCTGGCTCAGGAATTGCACCTTGCTCCGGCGAAGGCTCCGAGGACCGCAGCCTGGTTCGACGAATGGCGGCAGGCGGTCGCGCAAATTCCTCCTCGTGCGGAAGCGCTGTGAAACTCACGCCCTCGCACAGGTTGTATGGACTCGGCGCCATCTTGCTTGTGTCGCTCACAATCTGCTCACGCGACTTCGGCCGCAGAGGCGAACCGTCCTTTTTTATTCCCTTGGCTGTTGCTGGGGTTGCGTACCTCCTGGCCATCCGCGAACTCTTCTCCGCGCCGGAATTTCCGAAGCGCGTCCTCGTCTTCGGTCTCGCGCTGTCTGCCCTGTGGCATTTCCAATTTCTGCGAATGCCACCGGGCATAGACGACGACATTCATCGCTATGTCTGGGACGGCCGCGTGCAACGGCTTGGCTATAACCCTTACATCGTGGTTCCGAGTGACCCAGCGCTTGCCGGCTTGCATACATCCGAAACGCATTCGCTGAACAATCCGGAAGTCTCTAGCCCATATCCAGCTGGGGCGCAGCTATTCTTTCGAGCCGTTACATCGATTCATGAATCTATGTTCGCGATGAAAGTGGTATTCGTACTCTGCGATTTGGCGATTGTATTTGTGCTACTGGATTTTCTGCGTCGTACCAAACAGGCAGCGCACTGGGTTCTGGCTTATGCATGGCACCCGCTGCTCGCGATTGAGGTGGCAGGCAGCGGTCACGTCGATATTCTGGGCGTGTTGCTGCTCTTGATCTCCGCGGCCTCGCTCGTCAGGCGGTGGCGCGCCCTCGCAGCCATCTCATTTGCGCTTGCTATTGCCGTGAAATTCCTCCCGGTCGTACTGCTGCCGCTCTATTGGACGCGCATTCGAATCCGCGACGCGGCGCTAGCCGCCATCGTCTTCGCGCTTCTTTACGTGCCTTTTCTCAACCACGGCCGGATTCCCATCGGCTCGCTTGGCACCTATGTGCAGCGGTTCCGTTTCAATGACCCGGTCTTTGCAACGCTCGAGCGAGTGGCGGCTCCGCAGCTTTTGGCCGGGCTGGCGGTACTCGTCGGATTTCTTGCCGCGATTTGGATGAGAAGAAAGTCCGCCGACGACTCTTTGGACGCCTTTGCCTGGCCAATGGCAGCGTCTCTTTTCTGTGCGCCGGTTGTATATCCATGGTACCTGCTGTGGCTGCTGCCGTTCTCACGGTCAATTTCGACGGTGCCGCTTATCGTCTGGACTTTGAGCATTATTCCTACCTATTATGTCTGGCATCTGCGCATCGTGGGGCGGCAGTGGCTGGTCCCGGACTGGATTATGCTGCTGGAATATGGGGCCGTGGCACTAGTCGCTGCCATCATCGCTCTGCGTAGGTTCGGTCGGCCGGTCGCAGTTCAATTCCCAACGAACCGGGTCGAGTGAAAGCAACTGCACTGCATGCGATTCACTGCATCGAGTGCCTTCGGTAACTCATCCAAGAAACGCTCGTCTCATTCAAAGAGGAGGATGTCCATGACAAAGTTGTTCCGTTCGATGACGATCTATTGCTTAGCTGGCGGCCTGCTGTTCCTTGCTGCTGGCACTTCCCGCGCCCAGACGCGCCCTCTCGATGTCGAACAGCTTGCCAAGGCCTACGGTCTTGATTCGTGGGGACAAATTGATGCTCTGCGCTATACATTCGACTTAGCTATTCCCTCTTTGAAGTTGACGCTCTCCCGTACCTGGACGTGGGAGCCCAAAACCGGCAACGTCACCTACGAAACGAAAGATAAGGACGGCAAGCCCGTCAAAGTTTCTTATAACCGGTCTCAGCTCAACAGCGCCCCCGCCAATGTGAAGGACGACATTGAGCCGGCCTTCGTCAACGACAACTATTGGTTTATCTTTCCCTTCCACGCCAACTGGGACACCAGCGCCAATGTAACCGTTAAAGAAAATCAAAAATTGCCCATCGGAAAGGGTACGGCGAAGCTGGTCTCGGTCAAATATCCCGCGGAGGTTGGTGGGTACACGCCAGGAGACACCTGGGACCTGTACGTTGGGAAGGACGGCCGAGTGGTGGAGTTCATATACCACAGGGGTGGACCCAAGAAACCGAGTAACGTCACCGCCACTTGGGCGGGCTATAAAAAGGCGGGCTCGCTCCTTGTCTCAACAGAACATCGCGGTACGGCCGATGGCAGTCCGCTTCACCTTTCCCTTTTGAATGTGGCTTACAAGGTGGCGGGCTCGGACAAGTGGGTGGACGCCCAGTAGAAACCGCGCGGTTCATTCCGTCCGTCGATGTCGTCTATACTGCTTCATCGTGGAATGACGACTATCTTCAACAAAACGCGGCGATCTTACGGATCCAAGGCATGACGGAAGATTCGGCTCTTCCCATCCTCAGTCATGCGCTGGATCAACCGTCCGCATTCACTCCCGAGAACTTGATCGACGATGTGCGGCGCAGCCGGCAAATCCCCGCAGGCACCCTTCCCCCTGTCTGCGTCCTTGATTTCGATGGAGATATCACTGATTGGCTGGTTCGCGATGGCAAAGCCAAGCCCTTCGCGCCTTGGGCGTGTTTTCATACCTCAATGTTCGCGTTGGAACTCGAAGGTGTTAAGTGCGGCATCATCGCGCGAACCATCGGTGGCCCCTACGCGGTACTGATCGCCGAGCAGCTCCATGCCGCCGGCGCCAAACTTATCGTCGGGCTGACCTCCGCCGGCCGCGTGTCTCCCGACTTACCGCTACCGTGCCTCGTCGTTGCCACCAGCGCGATTCGCGACGAAGGAACGTCTTATCACTACTTGCCGCCAGAGATTGAGGTCGCCTGCAAGTCGCAGGTGGTGCCTTTTCTTGAGCAGGAGTTGCTCGCCACAGGATGGGCCGTCCGCTCAGGCAAAGTCTGGACGACGGATGCTCCCTACCGCGAAACCAAAACGCAACTCAGTAAATGGGCCCGCGAGGGCGCACTCGCCGTCGAGATGCAGGCCGCATCTCTCTTTGCCTTTGGCATCGCCAGGCAAGTTTCCGTCGCCTCAGTTGCGATGGTCAGCAATGCCGTCGATCATGCGGGAACGCAATTCGACACCGGCTCACAGGAAGATGGCCTCCAGGTCCTCAAGGCGATCGCACGAGCAGCCGGATCTCTTTTTGCCGCTGCATAAGTTCGCAACATCCGCGGGGCCGCAGGCTCGTTGGCGCCGCACCGTAAGCATTCATTCACCGCAGGAAGGAGCGGTTGGACAGAATCTGGACATTTGGGACAATGCCACGGAACGGCAAGAATCGCAGTGCGATTTCTAAATTCCTACGACTATTCGGGTTATCTTGGTGAACCGGGGAGGACTCGAACCTCCAACCCGTTGTCGCCACACCAAATGCTAAGTTGTTGATTTGTCTTGCTTGTTCTCGCGTCGCAGTACCCGATTTTCGACAGTGTTCGTCGCTTAATGTTCCCTTTGTGTTCCCTCGAATTTCTTCAGCGGTCGTTCAAGAGTGGACGTTCAGCCGGAAGCTCGCACATCGCCGAATGGCGTCAAGCTTGTCGTCGCTCAATCCCTGTAACTCTGCCTCGCTCAGTCTCCCTCGGCTTAGCAGGTTACCGAAAGCGGGAATGAGAACAGAGTATCGGTAGTCGAACCCCCGGTCGATCTCTGTTCGGCGAGCGGTTAAGTATTTCTCCAGCTGCCAAAGATCATTCCTTGATCTGCTCGGCCATCGCCTTCGCCTCAATCATTACTTCGTTCAGCTCGCGCTGGAGCGCTCCGTCAAACACCTTTCGCGCGATGGCCTTTTCTGCCGGCGACCATGCCATCTCGCGCTTGTTGTCAGAGCCGTGCGCCGCAAAGTGGATACCGTTCATTGCTGCACCTCCCAACGGCATCTTAATCTGCAACCACTTTGGCGTACAGCAAGACTTTCGTTCTCGGCCAGACAGCTCCGTCACATTCAATCGATGCCCTGCCGTATCCAGCAAATAGTTCTAGCCCGCCACTGGCTGCGCTGCGTTGGCCACGCCCAGCGTCGTCAGCCGGTTCCGCGTGTCGTAGCTGCAGCTGTACATCACGCAGTTCGGATACGTCGCGCTCTGCAGACTCCCCACGTTGTCGTACCCGTACGCCGTCGTTACCGTGTTGTTTTCCGGCACCGTCGCCAGCCGGTTCAGCGCGTCGTACGTGTAATTGGCCGTCGTCCCGCTCGAGTCCGTCATCTGCGCGCGCTTCGTCCCTGCATAAGTGTACGTCACCGCCACCGCATGGGAGGGCGCACGAAAGAGGGTAGTTCGGAAATTCTTGAATGGGGCGCGCAGTGAAAGAACTCGGACCGCTTACAATTATTTCGAAAGAGTATTGCTCCGAAATGTGTTGACAAATGCTTGCTGATTCTTAGAATCTGTCAACGTAGCAACGATCAGAACATTAGTTGATGACTACCTGAGGAAGCCCGCGAATCTGAGCAAATCCCTCTTTCGCGTTCTTCAGGCTCCCAATCCCAGTAAGTCCAGTCCTTGCAAGCTTGCGAGAAACTCTCTTCTGGAGGTTTTCGAAGATGTCTGCCTCTCATGGCGGATGCACGGTTGAGTTGCACTCGCGAATTTTGACGATGGTTCCGCCCCCCGCACAAACAATTCCCCGTGCAATCTTAATCTTCGATGAGGGTGCTGATGGCAGCGATTCGCTTTAGCCGACGGCGCGTTAACCACGGGCGACAAATCGACAGAACCCAGCATTGAACGTCCATAGCAACTCGAGTCTTGAATTTGTACCTCAGCCCCAGCAAACATAACCACGAGGAGACACGATCGATGATTTACGAGCGACCCGTTGTCCACAGTTGGGGGAACCTGCACAAATTCCTCCATTTGTTCTCGCCGAAGCCAATTCATTCGCCGATCAGCGCTGACTGGCGTGTGCAAAAACTCAGAAGTCTTATCGACGTTGACCCCGCGAAGGTGCAGCGTAATCTCGACCAAGTCTGTAGGGAGCTGCGTTTATGTGTGTCAGCACGCCAAGCCCGCCGTCTTTTCAAAGAGTGCACAGGCGTGGGAATCAAAGAATACAGAATGAAAAGGCGCCTCGATGCCGCTGCACGCGAGTTGGGGACCACGGATATGCCGGTCAAAGTCATTGCCGGAAAAGCGGGATATCGGCACGTCAGCACATTCACAAAACACTTTCTCAAGCAATTTCACTTGCGCCCGATTGATTTTAGGAGGTTCTGGAATGGAAGGGACACTGCAGCATAACCGCCGGGTCGCCAACTTGAAAACGCGACTCCCGAGATCTTATTGCCGAGGAGCATTGGGCAGACGGGAGCAGACATTTCGTTCAAAGTCGCGCAACAGCGATTGATTTCGCTATTCGCAGGGAGATTTCCTCATAAGCGCGCCGATCCCCTCCCCTAAGCCATGCAATTCGGGGATCCACCAGCCCTTGCTAATGCGTGGGAACTGCTTCGTTATATGTATCTCCGAAACCGGCGGCCCAACCATCAAATGGAGCATGCTTGAATCCGACATTCAAAACACAGGCCCGGTGGTTCCTTCGCCAGTTACGGCCGCTTTTGCCTGCGTATGCCCTCGGTGTGTTGCTTATCGTCCTAAGCAGCCTTCTGTTTCTTCTCGATCCTTTGCTCCTTAAATGGATGATTGACTATGTTCTCCCAAAAAAGGACTTCCGGCTCCTCCTTGTTGCTGCGGGTGGATTTTTCGGACTATACATTTTCCGCCTTGGCTTTTTTACGCTGGCACAACTGGTGAATTTTCGCACGGTTCAAAATCTCGTCTTCCGGATGCGCCTCGCGATCTTGCAGCAGATGAACCGCCTTTCCGCCGATTATCATGAAACGACTGCCGTTGGAGAGCGACTCTATCGGGTAGAGCAGGACGTGGACCAAGTGGCCGAAGTGGGATCGAGTTTGTTGCCGTATGTGCTGCAAACTGCGTTCAACTCCATCTTCGTTATGGGGACAATGTTCGCTCTGGATTTTAAGCTTACGAGCTTGGTTTTCCCTCTCATGCCTCTGTTCTTTGTCTTCCGCAAGAAGTTCGAGAAGCCGTTGCGCTACGCGTCCGATTCAGCGCAGGAAAAAGCCGCCAAGGAGACCGCTTTTCTTCAGGAGCATCTCGCGTCGGTCATACAGGTTCAGCTTTTGCACCAGGAGAAAAACGAGATCTATGCTTTTGAGAAGTGCGCGACGGAACGCATGAAAGCCTTGAACCATCGGGAGCTCGTTGAGATTTTGTTCAGTTCCTGTTACATGGGCATCGTCTCTGTGGGCATGATCACGATTCTTGGCTACGGGGGCTACCAGGTATTTACCGGCGTTCTGACCATCGGCGGAATGGTCGCGTTCTACAGTTATATGGGGCGGCTATTTGATCCTTTGCGTGCGGCGGTGGACATTTACTCGCAACTGAATCGCCTGGGCACAAACATTCGGAGAATCCTGGAGGTTACGGAGATGGCGCCGAGCGTGCCCGAATTGCCGGACGCCGTGAGTTTTCCTTCTCCAATCCGAGGCTATGTGGAAATGGACAGCGTTTGCTTTGCTTATAGACATGGTGAATCCGTGTTGGACAGTATCCATCTCAAACTCGAGCCCGGCGAAAAGATCGCCCTCGTGGGCATGAGCGGCAGCGGAAAAAGCACAATCGCAAAACTAATTGCCAGGTTGTACGACGTCAACGGGGGAGCCGTCTACATTGACGGAATCGATGTACGGAACGTTAGGCTCGGAAGTCTGCGAACGAAGGTCTGCTATCTATTGCAAGACGCCGTGATTTTCGACCGAACCATGAAGGAGAATCTGCTTCTGGGAAATCCATCGGCAACGACGACAGAACTTCAGCGGGCAGTGGAGATTGCCGATCTGGCGGAATTGGTTCGGCGCTTGCCCCAGGGTCTGGATACGCCTGTCGGTCCAAGGGGCAATGCTCTATCGGGTGGCGAACGACAACGCCTGGCACTGGCTCGTGCGGTGCTTCAGAATCCTTCGATTTTGCTCCTGGATGAATCGACCTCCGCTCTCGACGCTCCTTCTGAACGAAGAGTTTTCTTGAATTTGGCGCAGCACTTTCCTCGCCAGACAATCGCATTCGTGTCGCACCGGATCTCTGCACTCAAGTGGGTAGATCGCATCATTGTGCTCAACCGCGGCGTGATCGAAGAACAAGGAACACACGATCAGTTGATCCGTAACGGTGGTCTATACACGCACCTGCACACTACACCTAGCGCCCTGACCGCTGCACAACTTCCCTCGCAAAAGCCTCCGGCAACAACTGAAAATGCACTGAGCCAAGAATGATCGAGCGGCGCTCGGCCGCCTCACCGCATCGAGCGTCTGTGCAAAGAAGTCGCGCAACTCTTTCTTATGGCGATGCGAGTTCATCGAACGCCCTTCTAGTACTACTGCTTTTGGCGCGGCAACGACATCCCCGACCGAATATCAAAAACCGGGCTCAAAATATCCCACTTATGGCCGGACAGGCTAACTCAATGGCCGGATAGACTAACTGTTTTCTCTTGACCCGAGCCGGTTGCGTCGGGCATCCTGCGCGAGCGTTCAGAGTTGTTCCCGCCCTCACTGGCTAACCCCGCCGCCAGCCCTATGAAAAGTGCGAAGTGACAGTTGCGATGCTCTGAGAAAAGGTGTTACGCAACAAAGTGCCAGGTCGATTCCGGAGTGTCCGCGAATTGACGTAAGGGTAGCCCACCCCCTTGTTTGATCGGCAGAAGTACTTAGGAGGAGGCTGAAATACATGACGCTAACGTTGGCTTTGCCGCCAAAGACTCCCGCTGAGCCCGTCATCGAAATGCTACACGGCGTCAGCATTACGGATCCCTATCGGTGGCTTGAGGACCAGGATTCACCGCGAACCCGAAAGTGGCTCGAAGAGCAAGTCGCTTACGCCCGTCTATATCTGAATGCAATTCCCGGTCGCGAACGAATTCGAAAGCGGATCGAAGAGTTCCTCGCCGTGGAGACTATTTCATTCCCTTGGAAAGCGACGAACAGATATTTCTTCCTTAAGCGGCCAGCTCGAGAAGAACGCCTTCTGATCATGATGCGGGAAGGAGACGATGGAAAAGACAGCGTGCTCGTTGACCCGAGAAGCCTAAGCAGAGAGAGTACCTTCGCAGTGGGAATAGCTGGTATTTCGTGCGATGGCAAGATTCTGGCGTTCAGCACACTACGCGGCGGCGAAGAGACGTGTGCTATTAATTTTCTAGATGTCGACCGCGCAATAACTTTGCCAGATCAACTGCCACGTGGTCTTAATCGGGGATTGGCGGTGTCCCCATGTGGGCAAAATGGCCAAAAAGGATTCTATTACGTTCATGGCACGCTCGACGCATCTCGCGAGAACTTGCGGGCTGTCAAGTGGCATGCATTTGGAACACAAGCGCATGAGGACGTGGAGGTGTTTGCCCTCGATGAAGATTCGCCCGGTCATCTTGTGATGTTCGCCTCACCTAATGCGTCTCGACTTGGTTATGTCGTTTACTCCTACGAAGAAGTGCCTCGCGTGGATTTTTATATTCACGATGTGGCCAGTGGGAGCCGCCCCGAAAAAATTGTTGAGGCTTTAGAAGGGGATTTCAGCCCCCAGTTCGTAGGAAACAGGGTGATTGCGCTGACGGAATGGGAGGCACCCAATCGCCGGATCGTCTCGATAGACCCTGAGCATCCTGAGCGTAGTGCATGGCGGGACATCATCCCTGAAACCCAGGCTCGGATCGAGAGTTTTGCCGTAGCCGGTGGACTGGTCTTCGCGGCAATCATGGAAGGCGTCGACGTTCGGATTGCGATGTATGATCTTTCCGGTAAGCCTTGTGGTACGGTGCCATGCCCGAATGGCGGGTCCGTCCGTATTTCGTCATGTGATCCAGACGGCGACAAGTTCTTTTACAGCTTCACTTCGTTCTCGGATCCCCCAACCATTTACCGATACGATCCGCTAACCGGTGAACAATTGGTTTGGACGCGCAAACAAGTACCTTTTGAAGGCTCGCGCATAACGGTCGAGCAAGCAAAGTTTGCATCCAAAGACGGCACCATAATACCGATGTTTCTGGTTTCCGAGAAAGGGCGCCGGCGATCGGGTCCCCTACCTACCTTCCTGACTGGATATGGAGGATTCGCTAACAGCATCACCCCTCAGTTCACAGCTTATGCCTCTTTCCTGATGGAACAGGGATTCTTGTTTGCAGTCGCCAACCTACGGGGAGGAGCAGAGTTCGGCAAGGACTGGCATGAAGCGGCAAAACGTCACAAACGACAAAATGCCATTGACGACTTTATAGCAGCCGCTGAATGGTTGATAGCACACGGAGAAGCCGCACCGGGCCAGATAGCAATAGGCGGAGGTTCCAACGCGGGGCTTTTGGTAGGTGCAGCCCTCACGCAGAGGCCGGATTTGTTTCGTGCTGTTATCTCTCTAGGACCACTCTTGGACATGCTCCGATACCACAAGTTCGATCAAGCGAGCCTGTGGGAAGATGAATTCGGGAGCGCTGAGATTGCTGACGATTTCCCGTACCTGCGCGCCTACTCTCCATACCACAACGTTCGTCCAGACGTACGTTATCCGGCAGTGCTTTTCATTTCAGGAGATGCCGATACCCGATGCAACCCAATGCATGCCAGAAAAATGACAGCCGCACTGCAAGCGGCGACAAGCAGTGGCCATCCAGTTTTGCTTGATTACAAATCCACTTGGGGGCATGTACCGGTTCAGTCCTTAACAACCCGAATTGAATCGCTCAGCGACAGATTGGCTTTTATTTGCCACGAACTCGGAGTGAACACTCAAGAGCGGGAGAGCATACTATGCGGCCATTGATATTGATTGGAAGAGCCCTCATCGGCTTGCTCGCGTTTGATCTGTTCTTCAGAAATGACTTTAGCAGGCTGCACCGCGTGGTGTGCAACTGGAAGCTCCGTAGCAGAGCCACACCACTTGATGACACGAATCAAATATGCGATGCCCTGAATTATGCATGTATGTGGTATCCAAAGCGGGCGCTCTGCCTGCAACGTTCTTCGGTCCTCACGTGTTTGCTCCGCAGCTGCGGCGTTCCGGCCCAGATGGTGCTTGGAGCCCAGAAACTCCCGTTCAAAGCTCACGCATGGGTAGAAGTGAACGGACAACCAGTAAATGAGAGGTCGAACGTGCAAGCAATCTATGGCGTCTGGGAACGCTGCTAGGGAGAGACGCGTATGAGCGCACAGATAGGCGTTTGGAATCTCGGCGAGAGGCCACTCGACCCAGTTGTCCTCGAGAAATTATCAGTAGCTATTGAGCCGTACGGACCAGATGATAGCGGATCTCATATCAGCGGCCCCATAGGAATTGCTTACCGCGCTCTCCAAACGACGCCTGAGTCGCGACTGGAGAGCCAACCGCATATTTCTTCCCATGGTCTGATAGTCACCTGGGACGGACGGCTCGACAACCGCGAGGATCTCGTGTCTCAGCTCCGCGGAGACGTTACGTCTTCGTCGACGGATGTGGGCATTGTTACAAGAGCGTTCGAGCGGTGGGGTGAAAATTGTTTTCGCAAGCTCATCGGAGACTGGGCACTATCTGTGTGGGATCCAAGCGCTCAAACGCTCGTTTTAGCGGTTGATTACGCCTGCATGCGGCGCCTGTATTATTTGACCGATGAAGGACGGATAATTTGGTGCACCGAACTCTCACCGATCGTTCTGCACTCTGGCAGGTCCTTCAATTTAGATGACCAATACTTTGCTGGCTTCCTAGTCGGCTATCCCGAGGTCGGTCTCACGCCCTATCGAGAAATTCGCGCGGTGCCCCCCGGGGGGTTCGCTCGATTTTGCAAAGGGCGAACTTCTGTTGAGCGCTATTGGACACTGGACCCCGGAAGAAAAACCTACTACCAAGCTGACACAGACTACGAGGAACACTTTCGGCAAGTTTTCCGCCAAGCAGTTCGCCGCCGACTCCGTTCGAATGCTCCGATTTTGGCGGACTTGAGTGGTGGTTTGGATTCTTCGTCGATCCTTTGCATGGCCGACGACATCATTGCGTCAGGGGAAGCGCATCCGCCTTGCCTGGACACGCTTTCCCTTTATTGTCCTGGGGAAGCCGGAGATCCTTCAGATAGCGACGAGCCTTATTTCAGAGCCGTAGAACGGAAGCGCGGAAGAACTGGGATACACAGAAGAGTCGAAGATTTCGGCGGCACCGCGTTTCTCAGGTACAACAGTTTTGAGGCTGTGCCGGGATCTCTCGGAGACTCTTCGGGGGCCGAAACTGACTTGAATTCCAGCGAAGCGCAGCCGACCTATCGTGTCCGCCTCTCCGGCACCGGCGGCGACGAGGTGCTTGGGGGAATACCGGACCCGAGATCTCAATTGGCAGATTTATTAGTCCGCTTGCAGCCTTTCAAGCTCATGCGTCAGTTGATGGCTTGGTCGTCCGCAAAACGGATTCCTTGGATTCAGCTTCTCGTGCAGAGTCTGATTCATATTTCACCGGTAGCTCTCCGCGCTGCGCTATCGAAAGATGCAAGAATTCCGACTTGGATCGACGATCACTTTGCTAACCGATACAAACTCGCAAAGCTTCGATTGGGTAGCTCAGAGAGTTTCGGATTCTGGCTTCCTAGCCGACGAGAATACGCACAAACGGTCCACACCTTGATTCGTCATATGAGTCATCGTTTGCTAGTACTGGGTGAACCAGCGGAAATACGCTATCCCTTTCTCGACCAGGACTTAGTCGAGTTTCTGATGTCCATCCCGGCAAGCCAACTTCTCAGGCCAGGTGAGCGACGCTCACTCATGCGCCGGGCGCTTGTCAATATTTTACCGACTGAAGTAGTGCAACGTCGAGGCAAGGCGGTGGGTTCGCGATTCCCAATTCTGTCTCTAGCTAATCACAAGGAGACCCTAGAGCAGATCTTCAGCTCACCGCTGTGTTCTCAACTGCACTACATCAATCGCGACCGTTTCCTTGAATGTATACGAGCGGCAGCGAACGGAAAGGATATAAAGATTTGGCCAACGCTCAGAACCGTTGCCATGGAGCTGTGGTTGCGCGATATGGCCATGCGCGGGCTGATTCGTCTTCCGACCGTACCACAACGATCCATGAAGGCAGAATTCGTGCAAACCGGAGCATCATAGGCGTTCTCGCCGCCGTGGGACCACCGGCGCCAAGGTTCGCTTCACTTTAATTCTCAACCAGCTACTCGTCGTGAGGTTTGAAGGCCTGAATGGAATGCAAGGATAAAAAGAGGGAAGGAGCAAGAAATGATTTACGAAAAGCCGAATGTCGCCGCTCTGGGCCAAGCAATGCGCGTAATCCTGAATCTTACCAAGCCGGGTCCTCACGTCGACTCCTATATTCCGACCACCGACACTCGCGGGGGCATTGTAGTTTCGCCTCCCCCGGCCTATGAGCTCGATGAGTAACGAGCTGCCGGCGGCGGTCGCCCGGTGGAAGATCTTGCTAGCAAGGCAAGCATCCCAAAACGGAAAGGAGGTGAAAACAATGAGATACAACAAACCAGAAGTTGCAGTTCTCGGTTCCGCGAGCCGTGTGATCGAGAACCTGGTGAAGAACCATGACTTCTCGACCGATATCTACACGCAAACCGTCGGTCTGAAGGGCAAGGTTCAGACACCGCCTCCCGCCTATGATCTCGACGAATAAACGTAGGCTGGAAAACAAGTGATGCATTCTTCCGGGAACACATCACAGAAGGCAGCTTCCCCCAGGGGATCCGATTTCGCCTGGGGGAGGCTCCTTAATAATCGCGACGAGTAGACGTAGGCTGGAAAACGAGTGATACATTCTTCCGGGAATGCATCGCAAAGGGCAACTTCTTTTCGGCGATCCGACTTCGCTTGGAGAAGCTCACAAATAATAGTGCGGAAAGATTCTCTTTGCAAGCTGTCCTAAGGGACAGGTAGCCTCTCCGCATGGAGCGCTAAAATGCGTTCTGGGTTAGAGGGCTCAGGGCAACGAGTGTTCCCTCTTTCTGCCCAGCAACGGGGGAAATCCGGAAACCTCCGTAAACCAGCGAGTTTGCTGAATCGGCGTGCAGGGTTTCTGTGGGAACAGTTGCCATCCGCGTAGCCAGGTGAGTGAAGTGAATATAGTCAGTTGGTTTCTCAACTGATCGAAGAGCGACCTGTTTTAATTCATAGGCAACAGGCCGTTTGTCTTCGTCAGGGAAAACTACGATCCGCCATTCTCCCTCCTGCGGCTCATTGATCGTTACTACCGCGCGTCCATTTTCAAGGGCCACTTGTTTTTCCACGTCGCAAGTGTTCCAGGCGAATTTCCCCTCGCAACTGAGCGCGAAAACATGCGCGGGAAAATCCTTAGAATCGGCTTTGAGCTCGAGTCGCAATACGGCTGTATCGGGCTCAACTCTAAACCGTTCAATCGCATATCCATGCGTTCCGACGCCACTCAGTGTTTGATTCACAAGCCTGCCGGCGAAGAACTCAACGCGACCAGTGACATCCGCAAGCAGGTTCCGGACTTTCACCTTCTCGTTCCCGAACTTTTGCAATGACACTGCATAGTTGCTCATCGTCATCGTCGCCACGAGTGGTTCATTCGGAGCTGGTTCGTCATAGGGATTTTCATATTCCGGGGTACCGCGATTGTCCCAGGCGAGTGTCCACAGGCCACGCGCGTTTGCATCAATTATTCCCTCAAGCCGGCGCATGGGGCCAATATGGTGCTGCGAATCTATCGTCGCGTCAGGTGGTTTCGATGGTCCTGCGTTGGGTTCAGAAGTCAACGGCGTAAATGCCGTCATTTGAAAATGGGGCCCTGCCAACTCCGGTCCGAACCCCGGCTTCCCATCAAAGGGAATCTCGATGCCCACCCTTATTGCTTGAGCGCGTGGATCCACGGCGATTTTGTGCCTAAGCAATCTCCGAGGCGGTATTCTTGTCGTCAAACGATTCACACCTGCGGCAATCGTCTCCAAAACATCATGAGGAGATTTGATTTCCAGCGGTATTTCGTGCATGGCCACGCCGCTTTTGTCCTCGACCAATTGCAGAAACGCGACATGCTGGTCAGGTTTCGGCGTGACGCGGAAAGCGATGTGTACCGGAACATCCTTCGGCAGATCCGCGATGGTCTCTCGAAGGCTAAATCCTCCAATATCTCCCCGCAGGAGCAGACGATAACGGCGCGCGCCTGAATCGCCTCCGTGGCGTGTGACCCAGAGTTCTCGATCGATTGGCTCGTCTCCGCTCTTTTCGAACTCTTCGGTGTATCCATAGACTCGAGTTCGAGCTACATCCTTCCCGCGCGACACCTCAAAAGACGTAAGCTCCGCGCTATTGGGATCGTCCACTTGTGACATGGTTTCCAGCTGATGCCACATTCCCGATGCATCAATCAATCCATGCGATTGCACAGCAGCTGGAAATCCTGGAACCAGTTTGGAGCTCAAAAAGACCGCATCTGCGATCCGCGTTGCGTCATACCGGATATTCCGCTGCTTCGCAAGGCTAACTACGGACGCGATGACGCCGCTGACATACGAGATTGTGGGTGATGCGTTGGAGCCGATCTCGTACCCGTCAGGAGCGGGTGATTCCGCATAGTTTGGAGAGAAGTATCTCCTTCCATCGGCGCCTTTGTAGGTGTGGGGATAGCTTCGCGACTGCGCGGTTAGCGCAGCAGACGGCGCGACAATCTCGTTGATTGTGCCGTCGAATGACTGAATGCCGGCAGTCATGGATTCAACCAATGGTTGAGGAGCTCCCGTATTGCGTCGCAACATCTCCACACTCTGGTAGTCTTCGACGCTTATCGTTCCCATAGCGCTGCACAGGCATACCAAGGGCTTCTTGTAAACTTTAAGAACGCGCTCAACAAAGGGACGCGCCTCGGGAATTGTCGGTAGCGCTATAACGCCGGACCAATTGACGACATCGACGTCTGGCCTTTGCGCGGCAAGGACGATCGCCGACATCAAGCCCCCTTCAGCCACGAAATCCACCAGCTGTGCCATGGGAGCTGCGCCGTCAAACAGGCCTCCCGTCAGCCGGTTTGCCGCCGCTGTGCTGGCAATGAAGGTGGCGTGGCCACCTCTGCTGATTTGAAGATAGACTGCGTTCCGCTCCCCATCGATCTTGACGCCGAAAGGAATGCGGTTGTCCTCGTCTGCAGTCCTTGTCCCGAACCATTCGATATCTTGCTTTTTAGCATAGTCGGCGAGCGGACGGTTGTTCGTGAAATCGCCATCGCCATCAGTATCGACCCACACCAAGCCTTTGGCCGAATCCCACAGGACACCCACCCTGATGTCTACTTCCACTGGTCCTCCAGGCTGATAGGGATCACCCAGGGACAGCTTCTTCGCGAAAATGCCCAGTTGGTATGGATCGTCGCTCGGGACGATCCATGTCCGTCCGGCAAAACTGATTCGCTGGTTCGCTGGATGCATCATTTCTCCAAAATTCACCCACGAATCGTCGATATCCGGAGCTGACAGATTGCCTAGGTCGACGATTTTCGGAACAGGATTCCCCGTTGCATCTACGGCCTGCTCGAGCGCGGGATGCAGTAAGTCGATACCTGAATCGACTATAGCAATTCGCGTCCCCCTGCCGTCCGCTTTGGGATACAGCCTTCTCAGAGCGGCCAACCCACTCTCCTCAGTCGGGAAATACGGCCCCTCGGGATGAAGTTCCGTTGCCACTTGGGGGATTGGCAGCTTGAAGGCCGTCACGGGCCCAAGCGGTTTTGGGTCCTTAGTCACTGATGGCGCGTACCAAACCGCAACAGCATCCATCCCTCCCACGGCCAAGGCGTCCAGCAAGCGATCTGTGGGGATCAACGAATCGATATAGCCCAGGCGGCGATCAATGAATTTAACGGTCGCACCAAGCTTTCGGATTTGTTCTTCCACGGTACCCACGCAGCCCGCCGACGCGAGAATCTCTAACTGCTGAACCCGTTCCTTGCGGTTGATGGCAGTTACAGTGTTGGCTCGGACTTGATCATCGGTCCACACCAAATGGTTTGTGCAAGAATCGGGAGTCTGGGCGAAAGCGAAGCGGCCGGAAAAAAAGAAGGCACCCACGAGAAGTAGTTTCATGAAATGAGACCACTTCACCGTTACGCTTACGGTCAGGTTTCCTCCACGCATACTCGGCCCCCTGGTAATTTCACGCACACGGCATCGTCGGAACGACTTCAATTGAGCCGCCACAGCCGTGTCCGTCAAAACATGAAGCGCAAGGAAAGTTGAAGGGAGCGAGCCCCGCCTTGTTGAAAGAGAGGATTCAATCCGCCAAGCCCCTGATTCAGCATCGAAATCGAGGCCAATTGCCTCGGATCGAATTGGAAACCACCAAGTGGGTTTGCAAAATTCGGATGATTCAGCGCATTGAATGCATCCGCGCGAAATTGCAGGCCTCGCTTTTCCCCGAAGGAAAACCGCCGACCGATCGACAAGTCAACCTGGGTCAAGCCAAAACCGGGAATATTGTTTCTTCCTTCAGTCCCCTGACGCGGGGTCGCAGGAAATGTAAAAGCCGCTGGGTTCAGCGCCTTGCCACCTGGACATGACTGGCCCGGAAGCAGTGCATTCCAAGGGGCGGCTTGAAGTACCGAAGCGCATTGCGATCCATAAAGGTAGAACGGCTGCCCCGGCACAGCGTCGGGACGAGAAAATACTGCTCCACCTTCCGGTCCAACGCCGATGACGGTGGCGTTATAGGGAAATCCAGTTCTGACGACTACCAGTGAACTGAGCGACCAGGCTTTTGTTAGAGCCGAAATGGGTCCGGTTTTTGCCGCCGACGGAAGCGCATAGGTCAAAGCTCCTGAAAACGAGTGCCGGACGTCATTGGAGGAAGAACTATAGTCATTGGCCCCAGAGATCACCAGGTCGGACTGTGGCAGAGCCTCGACCGTATCGTCAGACGCATTGTCGAGGGCATGAGACCATGTATAGCTGAGCAGCGCCTGAAGGCGCGTAGACAATGGCCTGCGATATTGAACCTGAAGTGCGTGGTAGTTGGAGTGAGCGGAATTTTTCGTCAAGTCAAATACCGTAAAATCGGCAAAGTTAGAATTCGGCTGATTGAGGCCTTCCACTCTCAATAGATCTCTCCCCGCCTGGCCGACGTAAGTTACTGAGATGACCTGCTTGTCTCCGAAAGATTTTTCCAATGCAACATTCCATTGGTAGGAGCGGGGGAGCTTCAGATCGGAAGCAAAACCGATAGCGAACGGGAATGGGGGAGTAAGGGATATCGTCGGAAGAAGGGGCGTCAAATCTGCAACAGGCAGAGTCACGCCAGTGGGAAATGCGGCGGAGGCGCTGTTTGGAAAGTTGCTCGCCAGAAAAGCGGATTGTCCTGTCCCCAAATCGTAAAAGACACCGCCTCCGACTCGTACAACGAAATCGCCTTTTTGAGTCAAGCTATAGGCAAGTCCGACGCGTGGCGCAAAATTTCCGCGAGTCGTCTTCCACAACCGCGTTCCCTGCGGGGCTAGCGCAATCGCGGCAGGGTCGTTCGTGTTCGTCCAGGAAGCAAGCGTCGTATTGTCAAGAGCGGACGGGGCCGGGGCTAGTTCCCACCTTAGGCCATACGTGAGAGATAACCTTGAAGTGATTTTCCATCTGTCCTGCCCATACAGCGACAGCGATTGAGACAGGATTCGCGCGGGCAGATTCAGAAAGGGATTCACGAAGGCCGATTGCGAGGAAATGAGTGTTTGGATATCGTTGAAATAAGGCGCGGAGTAATGCGATGGCGCCGTGTTCAGGAATATCTCGCGGTAATCCCCGCCAAATTGTAATTGATGCCTGGCGATGCTTACATTAAGGTCGTCAGCAACGTTTACTTGTGCCGTATGGTTTCGCCCGCTGTTTCCGACTGCGTAGAATCCAAAATTGTCAAAAGTGAGGAAAGATCCTACGTTATTGGCTGGAGACAGCGACCCGAGCAGCAGCGTCGGGTCCAGCGGGACGGCTCCCCCAAAGGAAGTCATCGAGAAGAAGCTTCGCAGACTTTGTCTTGAGTAGTTTCCCCGAAGGGCGTTCGAAATGCTCCTATTTAGAGACATCTCCAGGCCCAGAGTCGTTGTTTGGGTATTTGTCTTCGTCGTCTGGGGATTATTGGGCTCAGACAGCGGGCTGGTGGCTGTAGACGGAGCGTAGTTGTAACGACCAAAGAGTGAGAACCGCTGACCGAATCTGTGATCAACTCGAAGACTCGCGGCATCCAAGGTCGAACTATTGGAATAGTTACCCGTGAACTGACCTGTGTAGACGCCCTGAGTTATGGTCTTGTCGTCTGGCTGCGGGAACGCGTCCAGGTAAGGAGCCACTGCTGGAGCGTTCGCCTCCGCATCCGTTCTGGCAAATTCCGATGGGACCGGGAAGACCGCTGTTTGGGGCGTTCTGAGCCTGGCTCCTTCGTACGAGAAAAAGAAAAATGTCTTGTCCTTCCACACCGGGCCTCCCAAGACGCCACCGAAATCATTGTGACGTTCGGGCGCCCGCGGCTGGCCTTTTTGGTTGGCGAACCAATTGTTCGCATCAAGCACATCATTCCGGAAGTAGTCGAACATGCTGCCATGGAAAGTATTGGTACCCGATCGGGTTGTGAGCATCACTTGGCCGCCAGGTTGCCGCCCGAACTCTGGAGCAAAGGAGGACGTCTCGACGCGGAACTCCTGCAAATCGTCCACCGATACCAGGCTGCTTGTACCACCGGTGGAACTAAGGGCCGCCGCCGACCCCGTACCTGAACTGCCAAGCCCGGCCGAAACACCAAAATTCGCTGATACTCCATCTACCGAGAAATTATTGGAGTCGGTGCGCTGTCCAGCAATGCTGAATTGACCTGGGGATCCGCCGCTGATTGGCTGCTGAGCGATCACCACTCCGGGCGTCAACTGGAGAAGCGTGTTGAAGTTGCGCCCATTGAGCGGCAAACTCTCCACGAAGTTGCGATTAATCACGGTACTGACAGCGCCCGATTCCGTGTTCACTAGAGGCGTTTCGGCATTTACCGTTATACTTTCTGCGACCGATCCGATTTCTAATTGGAAATTAAGGGAGACGATGTCTTGGACATGCAATTCCAGGCCTTGCTTCACCGTCGTCTTGAATCCCGTTTTCTGAACGACAACCCGGTAAGACCCGGTTGGGATGCTTCCAATTCGAAAAAGCCCTTCACCGTTCGACTCACCCGAGTACGAGACATTCGTTTCGACGTTCGTCGCTTGAACCTTTGCCCCCGCGATCCGGAGACCGCTTGGATCTGTGACATAGCCAGTTACGGTTGCCAGCTCATCGGCCCGTGCGCCGCTCGGGGATAAGAGAAACAACAACGTGAGAAAACTAAAGACACTAATCCCCCACTGCTTCATTGGCTGGACCTCGCTTGGTTTGGTATTAGTCCCAATCTGTAAGAGTTTCCGGATGAGGGGCGCACTTTGTATCAATTACGTAAGAATTTTGTTTCAGCTTGGTTGCTCGATGGGCAATCGGGTTCAGGCATGTGCAGGGAGATGGACATTTCAAGCTAACCCTTGTGTTTTCAACGAAACAGGCGCGACCGTTCAGCCTGCCACCGTAGAACGGGGGGCACTGACCGATGAGTGTGCAACTGTAAAAGGAGGGCTGATCGAAGCTTAGGAAGGAATCTTGGCTCAGTTGCGAGACGAGTTTTTGCCATCTCTAAGGATGATTGAGGCTAGCTTTAACGTAGGCCGCGAGGAGTCTGCCGCCCGTCGGTTTCTTGCTGCCGCCTGCAGGTTCGGTGGTGACGAATACGGAGTCGATTTCCGCCAGGGTATCGGGGTCGTCGAACTTGAGCACCCAACGGTTTGATTTTTGATCGTCGCGATAGAAAATTCCCAAGCTGCGCACGCCGTGCTCAAACGAGCCTTCAGAGCCCCACGCTTGATACGCCGCGGATTGCAAGCCGGGCCGCTCATTCCCCAAATCGAAAGCGTAGAAGATCAGTGACTTTCCTTCTGTGAAAAAGACGCGACCAAAAGGCTTGCGCGTCTTTCCTTTGCCATCCACATCGAAGACATCGATGATGCGGAGATTGCGCGCTCCCATCAGATCGCGAATATCGCGATCGGCGACAAGAAGCTTTCGGTCGCGATCCATCGAACTTGAGGCGGCGGCAAGTTTCTCTTCCACTTCGAGCAACTGGTTTTGTTGTTTTGAGATGATCGAGGCGTCTTGCGAATGAGATTCACGGACAGTCTTCAACTCGGTAGTCAAGTTGTCCAGGGCGCCTTGGGTCTCCGACAATCTTGCAGAAAGCTGGGTCTCCCGCCCCGTTCCGGAACTGGCTTCCTGCTTCAAGTTTGCTATTTGTTCAGTTGCGGTTCTTAGTTGCGCTTCAAGCTCAAGATTTTGCGTTAAGAGCCTGGAATACTTCGTCTCCGAGCCGCCGGTTTCGCCACCTTTGATTATCGCTGGAATGTTTGAGGCGGTAGGAACGTCGTTCTTGGCACGTTCATCCAGGTCGTGAATCTGATTTCGGAGTCCAACAATCTCTTCGTTTAGTTTCGCAACTTGTGTAGAGTGCACTCTGTCGAGCTTCGACTCGTTTGCGACGCGAATTGCCAGCCCCCCCACCCCGACAAACAAAAGAAAAATGGCGGCGTACGCATAAACAGGCGGCGACTGCATTCCGCGCAATCCCGTCCACCAGTTCACATTTTGGTCTGCATGTTTCGGTGAATGGTCGAAGAGCGGAACTTTGCCACTCACGGGATTCCGCACGTTTCTCCCAGCTTGCTGCAATGCGGCCCATGCCTCAAGGTCAGAATCTTTCTCTTCGTGCGCCAGCGGGAGTTCGGTCAGCAAAATTCGGGAAAGCCCGTCGTGCTCTTGCCGGCAGGCGGCACAGGATTTCAGATGCGCTTTCAGCTCGCGGTACTCCTCGGCCGACACTTGGCCTATGATGGCAAGCGCGGACAGCTCGCCAAAGCGTTCGTGATCCGTGTCTGGGTTCTCTATAGTCAAATCCCATTCACCTTGAAAACTCGCCTAAGCTATCCTGCAGTCTTTTGAGACCACGGTAATACTGATTTCGAACATTCCCAACACTCTCGCACATACATTCGGCGATTTCCGCCATAAGTAGGCCCTGGAAATACGCCAATTCGAGCACCCTTTTTTGCTTGCTCGGCAGAGTCGCCAATGCCTGACGTATCGCTCTGCCCCGCTCCTCCAGCGTCAATCCATCCGGACCATTTGGATTGTGCGTGGACGACGGCTCTGTACTGTATCCATTGCCATTCGCGTGGCGAAGCGCAAGATATCTCCGCCGGTCCAAACTGCGCGAGTAAGCATACTGCAAAATCCACATTTTCACGCTACCGCGACCGGAATCAAAAGCCGCCGCCTTCTTGCAAATCTCCAAAAAAACATCCTGGACTACATCCTCTGCCTCGCTGTTGTCCCGCAAAATTCGCAGGCTGACTGTCAACACGAGGCGCCGGTATCGAAGGAAAAGAGATCCCAATGCTTGACGGGAGCCGTTCCTAAGATGTTCGATGAGTTCCGAATCGGAGAGCGTCGTGAAATGGCTGTCGGCCACTTCGCGAACCTGAGAGATGAAGACCGTACGCGAGTCTTCAGTGGGAATAATCGGTCTTAATAACCGCCTGGCTACGCTCGCCATTAATGCCTGGTTCCTTTGAGGGGTTGAATTCCACGCAGGAATCCCCACGAGTTCCCTGATATTACGAGTCCAGAACCAATCGACGCCAACGCAAGCGGGTTGTGGAGGCGCCAGGGTAGACGCGCACGATCTCCGGCGACATCTTCCTGATTTCGCAGCAGTTTCCGCGCGATGCTGCGCACGATGACGTAATAGCAGTTAAACAGCTGTGTCATCGCCTTGCTTGTTCCTGCTCTGAGGCACTGGATCAGTTCTTCGTCTGTCATCCTGGAAAGGTCGAATTCGCTAACTAGAGTGCGAAGATTGGCCCGGGTGGCCAGAGGCAAACTTTGGCTTGTCACGTCTTTCGAGCCTCACAGCCTCAGGCCGTCTCTGAGAATAGCCGTGCGCTAGCGACGCAGGTGTGTGGTCCCTGTTGGAGCGAAAATAAGGTGTCGAGCGCAGACCGG
>Ga0137412_10000852_pt1 | contig 22784 bp, 19 predicted proteins | sample CZODoug2_1_16fun_FD_122160 | JGI IMG/M metagenome (GOLD analysis project Ga0137412, IMG submission 122160) | Vadose zone soil fungal communities from Angelo Coast Range Reserve, California, USA - CZODoug2_1_16fungal (Hybrid Assembly) | ecosystem: Environmental > Terrestrial > Soil > Vadose zone... | reverse complement strand
GATCACGATCGGCAGCACCCATGCCCGCCCGTTCTGAACCTCGTGACGCTCGACGGGCATCTCCGTGGGACCAGCAGGCGCGACACCCGGGGGCATGACGAGGGTGGAGTTGCCGCCGCCGATCGCCCGCTGCGCCGCGCGGACGAGGCCGCCAGCGGTGCCGAACCGGTCATCGGGGTCCTTGGCCATACCTCTGGCGATGACGGCGTCGAACGCCACGGGAACGCGCGGATTGGTGACGCTCGGTCGCGGAGGCGGCGAGGCGAGATGCGCCCCGACCAGATTCTGGAGACTGTCGCGGGCAAACGGACTGTCTCCGGTCAGTGCTTCGTACAGCACGCACGCCAGCGCGTACACGTCGACCGCAGAGGTGGCCTCCTGATCGGTGAACCGTTCGGGCGCCATGTAATTCATGGTGCCGATGGGAGTCCCGGCGGTCGTGAGCCGGGTGTCGCCCCTGGCTTCGGCGATACCGAAGTCGACCAGGTAGGCGAAGTCAGCCTTGGTGACGATGATGTTGTGCGGCTTGATGTCTCGATGCGTGAGCCCCTCGGCATGTGCCGCGTCCAGGGCAGCGCCGATCTGACCGAGGATGGCCACTGCCCGTGACGGTTCCAGCGGACCCTTCGAGATCAGGTCGTCGAGCGTCTGCCCGCGTACCAACCGCATCTCGATGTACAGCCTGCCGTCGATCTCACCCCAGTCATGAATCGGAATGACGTGCGGTTCTTGCAGGATCGCCGCAGCTTGGGACTCTCGCTGAAACCGCGTCCGAAACGTGGGATCGTTCGACAGCCCGTCGGCGAGGATCTTCAGCGCGACGGTGCGGTTCTTGTCGGTGTCGTAGGCCTCGTACACCTCACCCATCCCGCCCTTGCCGAGCAGGCTGACCACGTTGTACTTGCCGAACGCCGTACCGACGCGCGACTCCACGGCGAACCCCCTGATTGCCAAGACAGTGTCGCCCAAACGGTAAGGCCATCCAGACGTCGGTAGCCACCTTTCGCGTCAATGCCTCGGGGTTCACGTCGCTCAGGAATCCCAGATCGGGCCGAACGCAGGGATCCCGCACCGCTCCAAGCCGTGCACGACGTCCCAAGTCACGGTGCGGTTGGAGACGCAAATGACCGCCTCGGCACCGGATTCGACGTACGCGTCGTAGGCCAGTTGCAGTACGTCGGGCTTGCCGAGCAAACCGGTATCCCAGATCAACGCGTCGGGCTGCGGGGCCTCGATCTCGTCGACGAACGCGTCGCCGTACGTCAGGCGCGGGTTCTTCGTCACCCAGACCAACCGAGACGGAACGGACGTGTCCAGCAAGTGGCCGAGCACGGGACCGATGCCGCTGCCCGTCGCCACGATGACGACCTTCGTGAACAACTTGCGCACGTTGGCCACGCCCACCGTCGGGATGCCGCGCACCCAGACATGCGTCGGCGGTTCGTCGACGAGGGCAGAGGTCCAGTCCCCGGCGCGGGAGACCAACATGCGGTAGCCGGCGGTTCCCGGCGCGGCAGGAACGTTCGCGAAGTGGTGCCAACCCGCGAAGGGCCGACGGCTGATCGGCCGGGTGGTGCCGATGGCGGGGCTCGCGCCGTGATCGAGCCGCAGGATCACCGCGTGCGACGACGGGCGCTCGTAGCTGATCGGAACGCGGCGCAGAAGCAGCCACGGCCAGATGGCCATGAGCACGCTCAGCAGGACCAGCCAGAACGCCGGCGCAGCCAGCAGGTCACCGTCGACGAACAGCGTGGTGTTGACCCAGACGAGCACCAGCGCAGCCCAGCCGCAGAACCGGTGGGTCATCTCGAAACGATCGTGGTGTTTGGCACGCAGCCGAGGCAGTGCCATCACGACCATGACCGTGAACGTCGTGGCGATCGTCAGCCCGAGGAGCATCTGGGCGGATGACGCCCCGCCGACACCGGCGACGGCGTCGCGGATCATCGACACGACGAGGATCAGATACCAAAGCGTCCCGGCGACTGCGGCGCCGACGTGCAGACCGCCGAAGTGGTAGTACTTGCCGAGCGCCCACCGCACCCGCAGCGGCCAGGACGTCGGCGGCCGGGTCACCAGCCATCCCAAGGCGTTGAGCACGTACTGCTGCCGAAACAGCACGGCGGCAGCGAGATTCGTTTGCGCCACGACTGCGAGGGCACCCAGGTCGGCGCCGTCCAGCGTCCACCAGTTGGTGGCGCCGTACACCGCCCACCCGAAGGGCCGTCATCACCAGCGCGACGAGCCGGTTGTAGTGCACGAGGCGCGGGTGCTTGAGGATTCGCCGCGGGAACGGCAGGACCTCGGGGGCAGCGCCGACGTCCGGCATGGCGAGCAACGCGGTGGTCACCCGATGAGCCTCTGGGAACCGGCTTGGAGGTTTCTCAAATAAAACTTGGAGCCCGCGTGACGGTTAGGGCAGCCGCGGGTCGATGAGGGTGACGCCGACGGGAGATGCAGTGCCGACCGACGGGAGTAGACCGGCGCCTTCGGCCAGCCCGACGACCCGCTCGACCAGCGCCTGCGGTCGCAACGTGCCCGCTTCGACCAGTCGCAACATGTCGGGGTAGTCGACGCTGGCCATGCCGTGGCTGCCGAGAACGTCGAGTTCCCAGGCGATCACCCGGTCCATCGGCACCGCGGGGTGTCCGTCGATGCTGGGCAGCAGCCCCACCTGCACGTGGCGTCCGCGGCGCCGCAGGCTGTGGATGGCGTCCGCACAGGTGGCCGGGGCGCCGACCGCATCGATGGCGACGTGGCTGCCCCCGCCGGTCAGGTCGTGCACTTGGGCGGGGACGTCGCCGTGCTTTCCCCCGTCGCTTCGCTCGCCCCCGCCGTCAGACAGCACCGTGTGCTCGGCACCGAGAGTCCTCGCCAGGTCGAGTGCTGCCGGGGTGCGGTCGACCGCGATCACCCTGGCTCCTGCGGCAACGGCGACCTGCACGGCGCTGAGCCCAACGCCACCGACCCCGAACACCGTCACCCACTCGCCGTGTTTGATGCCTGCCCGTGCGTGCAGCGCGCGGTAGGCGGTGGCGAACCGGCAGCCCAGCCCAGCCGCCGCAGCGTCGGAGACGGCATCGGAGACCGCGACCAGGTTGGTGTCGGCGGCGTGCAGGGCGACGTATTCGGCGAAGGAGCCCCAGTGCGTGAAACCGGGCTGGGTTTGGTGGGGGCAGACCTGTGCCTGACCGTCCTGGCACCACTGGCACCGCCCGCAGCCGCAGACGAACGGTGTGGTCACCCGGTCGCCGACACTCCAGCGTCGTACCTCGGCGCCCACCGCGGCGATGACGCCGACCAGTTCGTGACCGGGCACGTGCGGGAGTGCCACCCCGTCGTCATGGCCTGCCCACGCGTGCCAGTCGCTGCGGCAGAGACCGGTCGCGTGCACCTCGACGACCACGCCCCCTGGCGATGGCGCCGGATCGGCGACCGTGACGACGTCCACCGAATCACCGAACTTCTCGAACACCGCCGCGCGCATGAAGCCATCGTCCCGCACGTGGCCGCGGCGTCACGCCCTACGGTCGGCGGCGGCGATGACCTCGGGAGCGAATGCCACGATCTCGGCCTCGATCGCGGCACGGTCAGACCCGACCGACGATTCCCATTCGTCGTGGAGTTGGAGCATCTCGAGCAATTCGGCAGGGTGTCCGCAGTCACGCGACAGGCTCCACAGCCGATGAGCGCCTGTGCCAGGCGGGATCTCGCCTTCGACGAGCGCGGTCGCGATCGGCCGCGCCAATGTCCACCCTGCGGTTTCCCTCGACGGCGGTTGGAGACCGACCTCGGCGAGCGTGCTGCGGAAGAGGATCTCGACCTCTTGGCTGTCGAGCGTGTTCACATCGGCCGGCTGGGAGGCGAGTTGGACCAGCCCGTCGACGTCGACTCCCTCGGCGACGAGTTCGGCTGCAGTGCTGACGGCGTCCTCCGGGTAGAAGCCATAGCCAAGGACGAGACGCGCCGCGAGCTCGTCCAGCCGCGCCCGCTGCGACCGGGTCAGACCGGCCTCGTCGGCGCCCATTCGACCAGCATGACAAATGAAGCCATCGCCAACCACCCTCGGAGTCGCCAGACCGCGTCGTTAGGCTGTGCCGCATGGCAGCAGAAATCGTGCCGGTGCGGCTCGGCCTGACCAAGGGCGACCTCTACACCCTGTGGGCCCCGTCGTGGCGTGACGCCGATGACGAGTGGCAGGCGTTCCTCGGCAATGACGAGGACCTCTACGCCTTCGACTCGGCCGCAGACCTGGTGGCGTTCATCCGGGCGGGCAACGAGAACGACCTGGCCGACCACCCCGAGTGGCCAGCGCTCATCGAGGCGTCGGCGCACCGCTGCGATCCTGCGGAGGACCAGCAACACGACCTCATCGGCGTGCCCGACCTGGTTGCCGAGAAGCCGACGGAGGACTCCGTCGCCGCGCTTCTTGGCGCGCTGAGCATCGTGCAGGCGATCGGATCGGTGTGCGACATCACCGTGGTGTCGAAGCTCTTCAACGGCAATCCGGTGCTCGGCTCGGTGGGCGGCGGCATCGACGCGTTCGAAGGCCGCCCAGGCCGCAAGCGCTGGTCTGAGATCGAAGCGGTCATCGGCCGCACCTGGGACGGCGTGATCGACGCCATCGACGCGATCGTCACCACCCCCGACGTCGACGAGGCCGCATCGGAGAAGGCCGCAGAGGAACTGGCCGAGCCCGCGCCCGAGCCGGAGGTCGTCGAGGAGGCGGACGATGACGGCGACGACGTCGTGATCGAGGGCTTGGTGGACACCGACGAGGAGGTCGACGAGCTCGCCTCTCAGGCCCAAGAGCAGGTGCTCGGCAGCCACACGGACTTCTGGGGCCAGGTCGGTATCGATCCGGTCCGGATCATGACAAGCGGCGGGACGTTCTACACGCTGCGCTGCTACCTCGACGATCAGCCGATCTTCCTCGGCCGCAACGGCCGGATCAGCGTGTTCGGCTCCGAGCGGTCCCTGGCCCGGTATCTGGCCGACGAGCACGAGAGCGACCTGTCGGATCTGGCGACCTTCGACGACATCCGCACGGCCGCCACCGACGGCTCGCTGCGAATCAAGGTCACCGACGACAACGTCTACGTGTTGACCGAACTGTCCGACGACATCACCGACGGTCCCGACGCCGTCGATGGCCAGCAGCTCGAATTGGCCGTCGAATTGCTCAGGGACGTCAGCGATTACGCTGAGGACACCTCCGTCGACGAAGCACTCGACCCCGACCAGCCACTCGGCAGGTTCGTGGCGCACGTGCTCGAACCCGGCTCGGTCACCAAGCCACCCGCGCCCTACGCCAAGGCCGCCGCACAGTTCGACGCGCTGGCGACGTTCGTGGAGTCGCGGCTGCGCACCGAGTAGCGCGATGAGTTCTGCCCGCGTCGCGAGTCGACACTGGCATGACCATCACTGACGGCATCACCACCCGCTCGCTCGACGTCCCCGGCGCCCGACTGCACTACGAGGTCCGTGGGGATGGACCGCTTCTGTTCGTCGTGGGTTCCCCCATGGGCACCACCGACTTCGCGGGCTTCGCCGACGCCCTGGCGTCCGACCGCACCGTCGTCACCTACGACCCGCGCGGTCTTGCCGGCAGCACCATCGAGGACCCCACGCAGGACGCCACCCCCGATCTGCGGGCCGACGACGTCGCGGCCATCCTCGACGCGCTCGGCGCCGAATCGGCCGACGTGTTCGGCTCGAGCGGCGGCGCGGTCACCGGCCTGGCACTGGTCACCCGTCACCCGGGCCGGGTGCGCACGCTGATCGCCCACGAACCGCCGCTGCTGGAGCTGCTGCCCGACGCCGAGACGCAGCACGCAGGCACCGAGGCCATCATCGAGACGTTCCACCGCGACGGGCCGGACGCGGCGTTCGTGCATTTCATGACGACCGCGGGCTACGACATGTCCGACCCGAAGCTCGGCCCGCCGCCGGGACCCGAGCCGACGGAGGAGGAGCTGGCCAAGCACATGGCCGACATGGCGCGCTTCTTCACCCACGAGCTGCGCGACACCACGCGGTACCTGCCCGACGTCGCGGCTCTGCGCGCGAGCTCCACCGAGGTCCTGGTCGGCATCGGCGTGGACTCCGGTCACCTGCTCACGCATCGCACGTCGACAGCGCTGGGCGGACTGCTTGGCAGTTCACCCGTCGAGTTCCCCGGCGATCACGTGGGCTTCATCGCGGCCCCGGATGCCTTCGCCGACCGCGTCCACGAGGTGCTAGCGCGCTAAGACATCCCGCGAGCGCGCGCAAACTACCGCCAGCAGTCGGCGTGTCGCCCGCAAACACGCGCGCTCGCGGAGTGGGGATCAGCCGATGAGGACGGCGTAGCGCGGCTTGATCACCTCGTCGATGATCGCCAGCCGTTCGTCGAACGGCAGGAACGCCGACTTCATCGCGTTGATGGTGAACCGTTCGAGATCGCTCCAGCCGTAGCCGAACGCCTCGACCAGCCGAAGCATCTCCTGGCTCATGGTGGTGTCGCTCATCAGCCGGTTGTCGGTGTTGACGGTGACGCGGAACCGCGATCGGGCCAGCAGGTCGAACGGATGCTCGGCGATGCTGGCCGCGGCGCCGGTCTGCACGTTGCTGCTCGGGCACATCTCCAGCGGAACTCGCTTGTCGCGCAGGATCGACGCCAGCCTGCCCAGTTTGACAGAACCGTCGGCCGCGATGTCGATGTCGTCGACGATCCGCACGCCGTGGCCGAGCCGGTCGGCGCCGCAGAACGCGATGGCCTCGTGGATCGAGGGCAGACCGAACGCCTCACCGGCGTGAATCGTGAAGCGCGCGTTGTTGCCTCGCATGTACTCGAAGGCGTCGAGGTGCCGGGTCGGGGGGTACCCCGCCTCAGCGCCCGCGATGTCGAACCCCACCACGCCCCTGTCGCGGAAACGGACGGCCAGCTCGGCGATCTCGCGCGACCTGGCGGCGTGCCGCATCGCCGTGACCAGACAGCGCATGGTGATGGTGCGGCCCTCGCTGCCCGCCGCCTTCTCGCCGTCGGCGAATCCGGCGAGTACCGCCTCGACGACCGCGTCGAGCGACAGCCCGCGATCGATGTGCAGCTCTGGCGCGAACCGGACTTCGGCGTAGACGACGGAGTCGGCGGCAAGGTCCTGCGCGCACTCGAAGGCCACCCGGTGCAACGCTTCCGGGGTCTGCATGACGCCAACCGTGTGCGCGAACGGCTCCAGATACCGCACCAGCGACCCGCTGTGCGCCGCCGTGCGGAAGAACGTGGACAGCGCCTCGACGTCCGTGGCGGGCAGCTCGTCATAGCCCGTCTCCTCGGCCAGTTCCAGCACCGTGGCCGGGCGCAGACCGCCGTCGAGATGATCGTGCAGGAGTGCCTTGGGAGCTTGCTTGATGAGGTCGAGGCTCAGCTGCGTGGTCATCCATCCATCTTGCTCGCGCGCGGCCGCATTGGACGCAGAGTTCACCGTGGCGTTGGTTACCCGACGATCCGATCGATGATCAGAGGCCGCGATTTCGGCGGCTGGTCATCGACGCTCCATCCCCCGTCCAGTTCGGCGATGGCACCGCCGAACCGCTCGGGGGTGTCGGTGTACAGCGTGAACAGCGGCTCCCCCGCGGCCACCGGCTCGCCGGGCCCACGGTGGATGCGCACGCCTGCGCCGAACTGCACCCGTCCGCCAGGCGTCGAGCGGCCGGCTCCGAGCCGCCATACCGCCAGCCCAACGGCCATCGCGTCGATGTCGCCCATCACGCCACCACGCGGCGCGGTGACGGTCTCGGAATGCGCCCCGATGGGCAACGGCTGGGACAGGTCGCCGCCCTGCGCGGACACCAGGTCGCGGAACCGGTCCATGGCGGTTCCGTCGGCCAGCGTGTCGGCAGGATCGATTCCGTCGACCCCCGCCGCGTCGAGCATCTCCCGAGCCAGCGCCAGCGTCAGCTCGACCACGTCGTCGGGGCCGCCGCCTGCGAGCACGTCGAGTGACTCGGCGACTTCCACCGCGTTGCCGACGGCGCGGCCGAGCGGCCGGTCCATGTCGGTGAGCAGCGCGCGGGTGGCGACGCCGTGCGCGGTGCCCAACTCGACCATCGTGCGGGCCAACTCGCGCGACTCCGCCTCCGTCTTGAGGAAGGCGCCGCGACCCACCTTGGTGTCCAGCACCAGTGCGTCGGCGCCCTCGGCGAGCTTCTTGCTCATCACCGAACTCGCGATCAGCGGCAACGACTCGGTGGTCGCGGTGACGTCGCGCAGCGCGTAGATCTTGCGGTCGGCAGGCGCCAGGTCGCCCGCGGCGAAGATGGCTGCGCCGATGTCTTGAAGCTGTTGGCGGATTTGGTCTTTGGAGATTTCTGCGGTGAATCCGGCGATGGCCTCCAGCTTGTCGAGGGTGCCGCCGGTGTGGCCGAGTCCGCGACCGGCGGCCTGTGGTACTGCGGCGCCACAGGCCATCACGACGGGTACCAGCGGGATGGTGATCTTGTCGCCAACCCCTCCGGTGGAGTGCTTGTCCACCAACGCCAGTGGCTTGCCGTTGCTGCGCAGATCATGGAAGTCGAATCGCTCGCCGGAGCCGATCATGGCCGCCGTCCACCGGGCGATCTCGGCTGGCGTCATGCCGCGCAGGAAGATCGCCATCAGCAGTGCCGACATCTGCTCGTCGTGCACCCGCCCGTGGGTGTAGCCGTCGATCACCCAGTCGATCGCGGCATCCGAGAGCACTCCCCCATCGCGCTTGGTCCGGATGACGGTCGGGGCGTCGAAGGTGAACTCCGTCACGGGTTCTCCACGCGAGCCATGTCATCGGGACCGAAGGCGTCGGGCAGCAGAACCGACAACGGACGGGGACCCGCGGGATGGTCGATCAACATGTCGGGGCCGCCGTGTTCCAGCAACACCTGACGACACCGGCCGCACGGCATGAGTAGCTCCCCAGCGGCGTCCACGCACGACAGCGCGACGAGTCGTCCGCCGCCGCCTGAATGCAGAGCGCAGACCACAGAACACTCCGCACAGAGACCTAGGCCATATGAGACATTCTCCACATTGCAACCGACCACGATTCGACCATCGTCGGTCAGCGCAGCCGCCCCGACGGGGAAGCGCGAGTATGGGGCGTATGCACGCGACATCACCTCAATCGCATTGTGCTGCAATGACTTCCAATCAACCTCAATTGCCACGACAGCTCCGCGGTCGACGATCTGAATCCATTCCGAAGCCTCCGTTTCACGCCCCGAGTTCCTAGATAGGCAACCCTAACTTCTGCGGTGGGACGGCTGCCGGAGTTACCACGCTAGTTCTTTCAGCAAGACAATGGGTTTAGAGTCGCCCCGAGGTTTGGGTACAGGTTGGGCAACGTCGACACGAGGTCCCCACCCGCGTGCCCCGAGCGTCCACCGAAGGCGTTGGAGGTCGGAGATGAGTACAGCGACAGCCGCGGATTCCGCGTTACCGGCACCGCGATCGTCACCACCGCGCCGCCGCACCCTGTATCGCGGCGACCCGGGCATGTGGTCGTGGGTGCTGCACCGCATCACCGGCGCCACGGTCTTCTTCTTCCTCCTCGTCCACGTGCTCGACACCGCGCTAGTGCGCGTCAGCCCCGAGGCCTACAACGAGGTCATCAACACCTACAAGACGCCGATCATCGGCCTCATGGAGGTGGGCCTGGTGGCGGCGATGCTCTACCACGCCCTCAACGGCATCCGGGTCATCCTTGTCGACTTCTGGCAGCACGGACCGAAGTACCAGCGCCTGATGTTGTGGATCGTCCTTGGCGTCTGGATCGCGGTATTCACCGCCGCGATCGGCGTGATCGGCATGCACATGGCGGAGCGATTCCTGTGACCGGGCCGTGGACACCGCACCACAAGGAAGGCCGCCTTGCGCCGGTGCAGGAAAAGGAACACGACCGGCCCGCCAGCCTGGACCATCCGCGCGCACCCCGACGCCCGAGGGGCATCCCGTACTTCGAGAAGTACGCCTGGCTGTTCATGCGGTTCTCCGGCGTTGCATTGGTGTTCCTCGCGCTCGGGCACTTGTTCATCGGGCTGATCTGGGACGGCGGCGTGTACCGGATCGACTTCAACTACGTCGCGCAGCGCTGGGCCTCGCCGTTCTGGCAGATCTGGGATATGGCATTGCTGTGGCTGGCGATGGTGCACGGCGCCAACGGCATGCGCACCATCATCGGCGACTACGCCCGCACGAACGTCGCCAGGTTCTATCTGAATGCGCTGTTGTTGCTGGCGACGGGGTTCACGTTGGTGTTGGGCACTTATGTCCTCGTCACCTTCGACGCGAATATCTCTTAGGGGACGCAGGATGATTCAGGAACATCGCTACGACGTCATCATCGTCGGTGCAGGCGGCGCAGGCATGCGTGCCGCCGTCGAAGCCGGCCCCCGGGTGCGCACCGCGGTGCTGACCAAGCTGTACCCGACGCGCAGTCACACCGGCGCCGCGCAGGGCGGCATGTGCGCGGCGCTGGCCAACGTCGAAGAGGACAACTGGGAGTGGCACACCTTCGACACCGTCAAGGGCGGCGACTACCTCGCCGACCAGGACGCCGTCGAAATCATGTGCAAGGAAGCCATCGACGCCGTCTACGACCTCGAGAAGATGGGGATGCCGTTCAACCGGACCCCCGAGGGCCGCATCGATCAGCGCCGCTTCGGCGGGCACACCCGCGACCACGGCAAGGCGCCGGTGCGCCGAGCCTGTTACGCCGCCGACCGCACCGGCCACATGATCCTGCAGACGCTGTACCAAAACTGCGTCAAGCACGGCGTCGAGTTCTTCAACGAGTTCTACGCCCTCGACATCGCCATCACCGAGGCGCCAGGTGGGCCAGTCGCGACCGGCGTCATCGCCTACGAGCTCGCCACCGGCGACATTCACATCTTTCACGCCAAGTCGATCGTGTTCGCCACCGGCGGGTCGGGTCGGATGTACAAGACCACTTCCAACGCGCACACACTGACGGGCGACGGTCTTGGAATCGTGTTCCGCAAGGGATTTCCGTTGGAGGACATGGAGTTTCACCAGTTCCATCCGACCGGTCTGGCCGGCCTTGGCATCCTGATTTCCGAGGCCGTGCGCGGCGAGGGTGGCCGCTTGCTCAACGGTGACGGCGAACGGTTCATGGAGCGCTACGCCCCCACCATCGTCGACCTGGCGCCGCGCGACATCGTTGCCCGCTCAATGGTGCTCGAAGTGCTCGAGGGCCGCGGCGCAGGCCCGAACAAGGACTACGTCTACATCGACGTGCGCCATCTCGGCGCGGACGTGCTCGAGGCCAAGTTGCCCGACATCACCGAGTTCGCCCGGACGTACCTCGGTGTCGACCCGGTCACGGAGCTGGTGCCCGTCTACCCGACCTGCCACTACGTGATGGGCGGCATCCCGACCACGGTGAACGGCCAAGTGCTGCGGGACAACACGACGATCATCCCCGGGCTGTACGCGGCAGGCGAATGCGCATGCGTATCGGTGCACGGCGCCAACCGGCTGGGCACCAACTCGCTGCTGGACATCAACGTGTTCGGCCGTCGCGCAGGCATCGCGGCGGCGAACTACGCACTCGGACACGACCACGTCGACCTGCCGGCCGATCCGGCGGGGATGGTCGTCGGCTGGGTCGGCGACATCCTCTCCGAACACGGCAACGAACGCGTCGCCGACATCAGGGGCGCGCTGCAACAGTCGATGGACAACAACGCCGCAGTGTTCCGCACCGAGGAGACGCTCAAGCAGGCGATGACCGACATCCACGCGCTCAAGGAGCGCTACGCCCGAATCACGGTGCACGACAAGGGCAAACGCTACAACAGCGACCTGCTTGAAGCGATCGAACTCGGCTTCTTGCTGGAGTTGGCCGAGGTGACCGTCGTCGGCGCCCTCAACCGCAAGGAGTCCCGTGGCGGTCATGCCCGCGAGGACTACCCCAACCGCGACGACACCAACTACATGCGCCACACCATGGCCTACAAGGTCCTGGAGGACAGGAGCGAAGCGACCGGGGGGCCGGCACGAGCCACCGAACTGCTGTCCGACATCAGGTTGGACTACAAGCCGGTGGTACAGACGCGTTACGAGCCGATGGAACGGAAGTACTGAGATGAGCGCACCGACCATCGACAAGACGAGCGACCCCGCAGATCCTCCATTGCCACCCGTGCCAGAGGGCTCGGTGATGGTGACGATGAAGATCGCCCGCTTCAATCCCGAAGATCCTGACGCCGCCGGCTGGCAAAGCTTCCGTGTCCCATGCCTGCCCAGCGACCGCCTGCTCAACCTGCTGCACTACGTCAAGTGGTACCTCGACGGCACGCTGACGTTCCGGCGCTCCTGCGCGCACGGGGTGTGCGGCTCCGACGCGATGCGCATCAACGGCGTCAACCGACTCGCGTGCAAGGTGCTGATGCGCGATCTGCTCCCGAAGAAGCCGGGCAAGCCGCTCACCATCACGATCGAGCCGATCCGCGGGCTGCCCGTGGAAAAGGATCTCGTCGTCGACATGGAGCCGTTCTTCGATGCGTACCGCGCGGTGAAGCCGTTCCTGATGACCAGCGGCAACCCGCCAACGCGGGAACGGATTCAGAGCCAGACCGACCGGGCCCGCTACGACGACACCACCAAATGCATCCTGTGCGCGTGCTGCACGACCAGCTGCCCCGTGTACTGGAGCGAGGGCAGCTACTTCGGCCCTGCCGCGATCGTCAACGCGCACCGGTTCATCTTCGACAGCCGTGACGAGGGCGCCGCCGAGCGGTTGGACATCCTCAACGAGGTCGACGGGGTATGGCGGTGCCGCACCACGTTCAACTGCACCGAGTCATGCCCGCGTGGCATCCAGGTGACCCAGGCCATTCAAGAGGTCAAGCGAGCGCTAATGTTCGCCCGCTGACCTCCCCCATCCCCGCGATTTGGGCACGTCGGGTTGCGCTCAGCGCGACCACGTGTGCACAAATCACAGGGGGTGTCACACATTTGGGGGCTGTCTCGTCCAAGAGACATGACCACTCAAAAGCCTCGTATCGAACCGCTGCCCCCCAACAAGGCTCCGCTGCTGGCCCGCCTGATGTACCGCTACGCCAAGCGCCGCTTCGGCGAGGTGCCCGTGCCGTTCGCGGTTGGCGCGCACCACATGCCGCTGCTGGTCGCCAACGCCGTGCACGAGACGCTGCTGGAGCGCGGCTCGAAGAAGCTGCCGTCAAACGTTCGCGAGCTGGCGGTGTACCGGACCGCCCGCACCGTCGGCTGCTCCTGGTGCATCGACTTCGGCGCCATGCTGATCCGCCTCGACGGGCTGGACGTCGACCGGCTCAAGTACATCGACGACTACGCGACCTCACCGCTGTTCACCGATGACGAGCGCGCGGCGATCGGCTATGCCGACGCGATGACCACCGACGCGCTTTCCGTCACCGACGAGCAGGTCGCCGATCTGCGGCTGCGTTTCGGTGACGCGGGCACGATGGAGCTGACCTATCAGATCGGCGTCGAGAACATGCGGGCCAGGATGAACGCCGCGCTTGGCATCACCGAACAGGGCTTCAGTTCCGGTGACGCGTGCCAGGTTCCGTGGGCGACGCAGGAGCCAGGCTAATTCCCGGGTCGCTTCGCTCCTGCCCTCCGAGCGGCGAACCCGTGAACTTGTCCGGGTTCGCGACATCCCAGATGGCGCAGACCTTTCCGTCGCGGACGGTCAGCGCCTGGATGTGCGGCTGCATCGCAGGCCACTCGTCGGTGGCGTCCAGTCCGGTGGTGTACAACCCGAGTTCCCCGTTGACCAAGGCCATCTCGCCAACGTCGAAGAACCGCGGGCCGTAACGCTTGGCCAACCCGAAGATGAAGCGGGACACCTTGTCGGAGCCGTGAATGACGCGGGCGGCGGTGGGCGCCTTGCGGTTCGAGTCACCGGTGAACGTCACGTCCGGGTGCAGCAGGGCGACGACGGCGGCCATGTCGCCCGCCGCCATCGCGGCGATGAGCAAGCCGACCACCTCATCATGGGAGGGATCGCGTTCAGGCGCCTCGGCATCGGCGACCGTGCGCCTGGCCCGCGACGCCAGTTGGCGGGCCGCGACTGCGGTGACGCCGAGGACGTCGGCGATCTCGGCGAACGGCACCGCGAAACCGTCGTGCAGGACGAACGCGACCCGCTGGTCGGGAGTCAGCCGTTCGAGCACCACCATCGCGGCGAACCGGGCGTCCTCCCCCGCGACGACTGCCACCAGCGGGTCCGACCGGTCGAGCGGCGTCACGACGGGTTCGGGCAGCCATTCGCCGAAGTAGGTCTCGCGCCGGTGGGCGGCCGAGCGCAGCCGGTCGAGCCCGATGCGGCTCACCACCGTCGTCAGCCACGCCCGCAGATCGTCGATGCCGTCGCGATCGGCGCCGAGCGCGTGCCAGCGCAGCCAGGCATCCTGCACCGCGTCCTCGGCGTCGGCGAACGTCCCGGTGAGCCGGTAGGCCACGGCAAGGAGATGCGAGCGTTGCCGCTCGAATTCGTCGGTCCGCGCCGCGGTGGTCACGCCTCAAGCGTAGTGAGTTTGCCCGCGCCGATGACCAGGCACACGGTGACGGCCGCGGTGGCACCGCCGAGCAGCATGACCGTCGTCAGCGACGCGCCGTCGATCACGAACCCGCCGAGCAGCGCAGCGATCGAGATGGTGGCCTGGAACGAACTGGTGAACAACACCGTCGCGGCTTCGTCGGCGCCGCCGGACGCGCGCGCCAGCCACGTCTGGCTGCACGCGGGCACGGCGCCGTATGCCGCGCCCCACAGGATCAGCAGGCCCACCACGGCCACGACGCTGGTCCCGGCGAACGTCAGCACGACCGTCGCGATGGCGATCAGCGCGGCCGCCGTGGCGAACGTGGCGCGCAGGCTCTTCGCGATGGCCATCCCGGCGATCAAATTCCCCGCCAACCCGGCCACGCCGTAGACGAGCAACAGGACGCTGATCGTGCCAAGATCGACGCGGGTGACCTCCTCGAGGAACGCCGACACGTAGGTGTAGGTACCGAAGTGGGCGACGACGATGGTGAACGTCAGAAGCAGGCCGATGCGTACCTGTCGACGGGCCAGCAGCGCGCCAAGCACCGCGAGTCGGGTCACCCGCTCTGGCGGCAACGCGGGCAGTGTGGCGACCAGTGCCGCCAGGACGACAAGGGTCGCGACGCCGAGGCAGACGAACGCCGTCCGCCACCCCGCCACGTCGGCGATGAACGTCCCGATCGGAACGCCGAGCACGGAGCCGAGTGGCACGGCGAGGAAGATCGTCGAGGTGGCCCGTGCGACCGATCGCGCGTCGACGAGCCGGGAGGCCAAACCCGCTCCGATGGACCAGAATCCGCCGATCACGATCCCGACCAGAACACGTGCCGCCAGCAACATCCAGAACTCGGAAGCCACCGCGCTGACGAGGTTCGACGCGGCCAGCACGACCAGCCAGACGCTCAGCATCAGCCGCCGGTCGACGCGCGCCGTCGCCACGGTCGCCACCGGCGCGGCGACGGCCGCGACCAGTCCTGGCACCGTCATCAACAAGCCACACCTGCCAGGCGACACCGCGAACTCCGCCGAGATCGGCAACAGCAGCCCGATCGGCAGGATCTCGGCGGTGACGATCACGAAGATCCCCGCCATGACAGACCAGACCGCCAACCACCGCCTGGCCCCGCGGATTGTCGATCGGTCCTCGAAGGTTTTGGGCTGCAACGTCATTCGGACTCCACATCGATCTCGGCACGGGAACTTGGGTTCCTCTGCGCCAGTCGACCACCGCGCCAGGTCGAGGGCTCGCGGGTTTCCGACGTCGCGGCCGCCCGTGGACTGCAATGTCGGTTTACCGCGATCCCGTGAACCGATCGAAAACGCGCCCCAACAAGCCACAATTCGATGTTTTCGTTACTGTGAAGAATCTGTGCGTGCGGATTTCGTCGTAGTAGCGCGATTTTGCAACTGAAACCGTATTCTCGAACGGTTGTCCACATGGAGCAGGGGAGAAGGAATTGACTACAGGTGATACCAAGGTCGACCCGGGAAGCACGGGCAGCTCGGGAACCGCGGGGTCAGTCGACAGCAAGGGCCTGAAGGGCGGCTCCCTCGGTCTGCTGTCCAGCGTCGTCGTCGGGATGGCGTCGACTGCCCCGGCCTACAGCCTGGCGGCAGTCCTCGGACTCATCGTGGCCAGTGGCGCAGGCGTGAAGGCTGCTTCGATCGTCCTGTTGGCCTTCATCCCGATCTATCTGATCGCGGTGGCGTACCAGGAGCTCAACAAGGCCGAACCGGACTGCGGGACGACGTTCACGTGGGCCTCACGCGCATTCGGGCCGCTCGTCGGATGGATGGGCGGCTGGGGCATCATCGCCGCCGACGTGATCGTGATGGCCAACCTGGCCCAGATCGCGGGCGCGTACTCGTTCACGTTCGTCGGGGACCTCGGTTGGACCTCGGCGGCCGACCTCGCGAGCAGCACACTCTGGTCGACGGTGGCCGGCGTCATCTGGATCGTCGTGATGACCTACATCTGCTATCGCGGCATCGAGGTCTCGGCCCGCCTGCAGTACTTCCTGCTCGGCTTCGAGGTGATCATCCTCGTCGTGATCTCGATCTACGCGCTGATCAAGGTCTACACCAGCAACGCGCTGCCCGAGTCGATTCACCCATCGCTTGCCTGGTTCTGGCCGGCGGGCCTGGACTTCGGCACCGTCGTCGCCCCCGCGATCCTGATCGCGATCTTCATCTACTGGGGCTGGGACACTGCGGTCGCCTGCAACGAGGAATCCGACGACCCGGGGACCACCCCGGGCAAGGCCGCGGTCCTGTCGACGTTCCTGCTGCTCGCCACGTACGCGATCGTCACCGTCGCCGTGGTCGCCTTCGCAGGCGTCGGCGAGACCGATGCGGGCCTTGGCAATCCGGCCAACTCGGCCGACGTGTTCTCAGCCATCGGGCCTGCTCTGTTCGGTGACAGCGTCATCGGCCACATCGGGCTGCTCGCGTTGTCCGCGACCATCCTGACCTCCGCGTCGGCGTCCACGCAGACGACGATCCTGCCGACCGCACGCACGACGCTGTCGATGGGCGTCTACAAGGCGCTGCCGACGTCGTTTGCGAAGATTCACCGCAAGTACCTGACGCCGACCGTCTCGACGGTCGTGATGGGTGCCGTGTCGATCTTCTTCTACGTGCTGTTCACCCTCATCAGCAGCAGCCTGCTGCTCGCCCTGATCGGTTCGGTCGGCCTGATGATCGCCTTCTACTACGGGATGACCGGGTACGCCTGCGTCTGGTACTACCGCAAGACGCTGACGAAGAACGCCAGGGACCTCGTGATGCGTGGCGTCGTGCCCCTGCTGGGGGCCATCATGCTCACGGTCGTCTTCGCCTACGGACTCATCTCGTACTCGAAGCCCGACTACCTCGTCGACGAGGCCACCGGCGAGAACGTGACGATCCTCGGGTTCGGCGCGGTCGCGGTGGTAGGCATCGGCGCGCTGGTCCTCGGCGTGATCATGATGTTCGTCTGGTGGGCGATGTCGCCGGGCTTCTTCAAGGGCCAAACCCTGGAGCGCCGTTCGGATCTGCTGCTGGAACCGGCGATCGGCGCAGGCGCGTACTTCGGGTTGCCGGACTCCGGTGACATGCCGACGGTGATCGCACCGGATCTGTCGAACCTTCCGACGGGCGGGATTGCCATCGATCCCACGACCGGCGAGGAGTTCAGCAAGGGCGGCTGACCGTCGAATACCGACCCCTCAGCATTCGACGACGTTGACGGCGAGCCCGCCGCGCGATGTCTCCTTGTACTTGTCCATCATGTCGGCGCCCGTATCGCGCATGGTCTTGATCGCGGTGTCGAGGCTGACGTGGTGCTGGCCGTCGCCGCGAACTGCCATGCGGGCGGCCGTGATTGCCTTGACGGCGCCGACCGCGTTGCGTTCGATGCACGGGATCTGCACCAGCCCCCCGACGGGATCGCACGTGAGCCCGAGGTTGTGTTCGATCCCGATCTCCGCGGCGTTCTCCACTTGCTCGGGAGTGCCGCCGAGGACCTCTGCCAGCCCGGCCGCGGCCATCGCGCACGCCGACCCGACCTCACCTTGACAACCGACCTCTGCGCCGGAGATCGAGGCATTGCCCTTGAACAACAGGCCGACGGCGCCGGCGGCCAGCAGGAACGCGATCACGCCCTCGTCGGACGACGCGTCGACGAACCGCCGGTAGTAGTGCATGACCGAGGGGATGATGCCTGCGGCGCCGTTGGTGGGTGCGGTGACGACGCGTCCGCCAGCGGCGTTCTCCTCGTTGACGGCCAGCGCATACATGTTCACCCATTCCATGGCGCGCAGCGGGTCGTGCTCGTCGGCGTCGGCCTCCAACCGCGCCCGCAGGGCGGCGGCCCGACGCCGAACCTTCAGCCCGCCCGGCAGTACGCCGGTCTGCTGTGTGCCGCGCTCGACGCAGCCCTGCATCACCGACCACACCCGCAGCAACCCGGCCCGGATCTGTGCCTCGTCGCGCCAGGTCAGTTCGTTGGCGAGCATCAATTCGCTGATGCGCAAACCGGTTTCGGTGGTCAGCACCAGCAGCTCGTCGGCGGTGCGGAACGGAAACGGAACGTCGCCGAGTTCCGCAACGTCGTCGAGCCCGCTCACGTCGTCCTCGTCGAGAACCGCGCCGCCGCCGACGGAATAGTATTCGCGCCTCAGCACCGGCGAACCGTCCTCGCCAAGCGCCGAGAACACCATGCCGTTGCTGTGGAACGGCAGGCGCTCCCGTCCGAGCAAGACGATGTCGTCGGCCGCCGAGAACACGATCCGACGTACACCGCCAAGGCATAGTTCGCCCGCTTCGGCGACGGCGGCGGTCCGGGGCCCAACGTCATCGGGATCGATGGTCTCGGGGTCCGCGCCCTCCAGCCCGAGCACCACCGCAGGAACCGTGCCGTGCCCAACACCCGTGGCCCCGAGCGAACCGAACAGCTCGACGCGCACCCCGGTCGTCCGCTCGAGCAGATTCTCGACGGACAGCCGCTCCACGAAGGACTTGGCCGCCCGCATGGGCCCGACGGTGTGCGAACTCGACGGTCCGATCCCGACCTTGAACAGGTCGAACACGCTGCCGGTCACGGTGATGCCCGCAGGCTGTCGTACAGCGGGAAGCGTTGTGCAAGAACATCAACGGATGCGCCGAGGCGGGCGAGATCGGCCGCATCGATCGCGGGCGACAGGGCCTCGGCGATGACGTCGGCCACCTCAGCGAAGGCATCCTCGGTGAAACCCCTCGCCGCCAGCGCAGCGGTGCCGATGCGCACACCCGAGCTGACCATCGGCGGGCGCGGGTCGAACGGAACGGCGTTGCGGTTGACCGTGATTCCCACGTCGCGCAGCCGGTCCTCCGCCTGCTTGCCGTCCAACTCCGACGCGCGCAGGTCGACGAGCACCAGGTGCACGTCGGTGCCGCCGGTGACCACGTCGATGCCTGCGCGCCGCGCGTCGGGCTGGGTCAGCCGCGCCGCGAGAAGCTTGGCACCGACCAGGGTGCGCTCCTGGCGGTCCCTGAAGGCGGGTTCGGCGGCCATCTTGAAGGCGACGGCCTTCGCGGCGATCACGTGTTGCAGCGGGCCACCCTGCTGGCCGGGGAACACCGCCGAGTCGAGCTTCTTGCGCAGCTCCTCGACCGCAAGGATGAAGCCGCCGCGGGGACCGCCGAGCGTCTTGTGAGTCGTCGACGTGACGATGTGCGCGTGCGGAACCGGCGAGGGGTGCAGCCCCGCGGCGACCAGGCCCGCGAAGTGCGCCATGTCGACCATGAGATAGGCGCCGACTTCGTCGGCGATGCGCCGGAATTCGGCGAAGTCGAGCTGACGCGGATAGGCCGACCAACCGGCGAGGATCAGCTTTGGCTTGCGTTCGTGCGCGAGCCGCCGAACCTCGTCCATGTCGACCCTGTGGTCGTCTTCTCGCACGTGATACGGCGCGACGTCGTAGAGCCTGCCGGAGAAGTTCAGCTTCATGCCGTGGGTCAGGTGCCCACCGTGGGCCAGGGACAGGCCCATGATGGTGTCACCCGGCTGCAGGACCGCGTGCATTGCGGCTGCGTTGGCCTGGGCCCCGGAATGTGGTTGCACGTTTGCGTATTCGGCTCCGAACAGGGCGATCAGCCGTTCGATCGCGAGCGCCTCGATCGAGTCGACGTGCTCGCATCCGCCGTAGTACCGGCGTCCCGGGTAGCCCTCGGCGTACTTGTTGGTCAGCACCGAGCCCTGGGCCTCCAGCACGGCCCGCGGTGCGTAGTTCTCCGACGCGATCATCTCGAGGCCGCGCTGCTGGCGAATCAGCTCCAGCTCGACCAGGCCGGCTACCTCGGGGTCGAAGTCACGAAGTGACGCGTCCATGTCCCATTCGGGAACTATGTCGGACGCCTGCGAGGCGATGGATCGTGTCACGGGGTGAGCCTTTCGTCGGCTGCTGGCGCAGCGCTGGTTAGCGACGGCTCCTCCCACTCTGTTTTGTGGCCTGAGAGATTCGCGTGAAGGGACGGACCCTTCACCCTTGCCCCGTCGGCGAGCACGCTTGTCGCGAGCTACTTTCCAGAGATGCCTGAACGTAGCGGTACTGGGCCTGAGAGATTCCCGGGAGGACATTGCTCCTTCGGCTCCCCGTGCGCCGAGAAACGGCGTCGGAGATCTCCCGCTACGTGTAACGGCCGATCTTTAGTTGTGCACTACGCAACGCGTGCGTATAACGCAACCATTCTCGTTGACTGCCGTAGTGCTGTCAACCGTATCGGACAGGTCAGCCCGAATACCCGAGCCTACGACTGATCTGATTCGCGGCGTCGATCGCACGTCGCGCCATAGCCTCGAAGCCGTCGGGCTCCAGCCGATACGACGGCCCCGAAACACTCAGCGCTGCAACGATTTCGCCGGCACTGTCGCGGATGGGACCCGACACCGCGTTGAGGCCGATCTCCAGTTCTTCGTTGACCGCAGCCCAGCCGTTGGCCCTCGCGGTGGCGAGCTCGGCCTCGAGCGCGGCCAGCGTGACGATCGTGTTGGGCGTGAACGACTCAAGCCGCTCGCCGAGGCGCGAACGCAGGTCTGCCGCCGTCAGTTCGGACAGCAGAACCTTTCCGCTCGAGGTGGTGTGGGCCGCGCAGCTCTGCCCCACCCAGGTGCGCAGCGCAACTCCCGCCGAGCCGATGGCCTCGACGATGTTGATGATCCGGTCACCGTCGAGGATCGCGATGTTCGTGGTCTCACCGGTCTGCGTCGCGAGCGCGTCCAAGGTGGCCTGGCCCTGCCTGGTCAAATCCATGGGGGCGCTTGTCGATCCGGCCAACCGCACGATCGAGAAGCCCAGCCGGTACTTGCCTCGCTCGGAGAGCTGTTCGACATACCCACGGGACTCGAGAACGGCGATCAACCGCGACACGGTGGACTTGTGCACACCGAGTTCGGTGGCGATCTCGGTGACCCCGGCGGCTCCGAGCTTGGCCAGGATCTCCATCACCATCAGCGCGCGGTCGACCGACTGCACGGCGGCGACGCCACGCCCGTTACCTTCCCCCGTCGCTTCCTCTGTCATGACCACCTCAACTCTGTCATGTCAGCATCCCAGCGTTCGTCGCCGCCATGTTCCGTACCCTGCGCTGCACGGCGGTGATCTCACGCACGCCATCGTTGAGCAGGCTGCGGTTCAGCGGCGACAACTCCGACATCGTGACGATGTCTCCCGGGGTGCATCCCGCGGCGATCTGATCGATCTGATGGGCCATCCGCAGGCCCTGCAGCAGCGCGAAGACCTCACCGAGGGTGTTGGCGTCCGCCTGGGAGAGAACGCCGTTGCCCGCGGCTGCCTCGAGCCTCGCCGGGGTGGACGCCGAGACGACGCCGACGGTCAGGCCGCCCCACCGCGCGAGGTTGACGATCGGCGTCAGCGCGTGGCCCTTCAGGTCGAACGTGCCCCCGCGCCGCGCGACCACATCGCGAAGCGAGCGGGTCCGCACCTTGCCAGAAAGCGCATCGAGCAGCTGCAGCCGCAACGCATTTGGATGATCCGACGGCATGCAGCGATAGGCCGACGGCACCGTGTGCAGCGCCGGATCGCCCCACACCACGCGGCCGTCCAACAGCAGCGACGACATGATCAGGCCACGGTTCTTCAGTGGATCGTCGAGCCAGCCGGTCGCCGCGCGTGCCCACGCGGAGCTGGACCGCGCGAATAGCGGCTTCGAGGCCAACGCGCCGTTGGTGTCCGACGGCAGACCGCAGGCGTCGAGGGTCGCATGCACCCGTGCGGCGACCCGCATGAAGCGCCCCTTCTCGGGCTCAAGGTCGTCGGCCCACGACAACGCGCTGTCGACGTCGGAGGACGGCATGGCCTCGCGACGGGCGACGCTGCCCAGCGTCAGCCAGGCGAACTGGGGGCGCCGGTTGAGCTCCGGATGGGACAGTTCGAGCTCAAGTGCCCGCCGCACCACGCTGTCGATCACGACCGAGAGAATGCCGCTGCACCCGGAGGCGTCGGTGCCGCTGCGGTACAGGTCGACGGTCAGATCGGCGATGCCCGCGGCGGCCGCCTGGAGCTCGGCGGGGTTGGCCGCCAGGGCAATCGAGCGCCGCAGCAGGAAACTCTGCCGCGTCGAGGTGGCGACCAGGTCGGCGTCTTCGAGCACGCCGAGCACCTGGCCGTGCTGGGTGAGCACCGGCATGTGCCGCATCCCGCTCTCGAGCATGTCCATCAGCACGGTCGCCGCGACCCGGTC
>Ga0137412_10000851_pt1 | contig 22798 bp, 19 predicted proteins | sample CZODoug2_1_16fun_FD_122160 | JGI IMG/M metagenome (GOLD analysis project Ga0137412, IMG submission 122160) | Vadose zone soil fungal communities from Angelo Coast Range Reserve, California, USA - CZODoug2_1_16fungal (Hybrid Assembly) | ecosystem: Environmental > Terrestrial > Soil > Vadose zone... | reverse complement strand
CGGAGCTCAAGACGACCGAGCAGGGCTCCGCCGATCCGGCCGTCGACCCGCCCGCAAATCCCGATCGCGATCAGGCAGCGCTTGGCGACGCCGACGACGCCGACAGCGCCTCGACCGCAAGCGATTCGTCGCGATCGTCCGACAACGCAAGTGGCCGGCCGAGCTCCCCGCCGTCGCGCGAGGAAATCTGCTCGTTGCTGGCATCGTCCGCCGAGGATAATGCCCTGCCGGTCGCTTTTTTCGTGCGGCTGATCTGGCAGGAGAGCGGATTTGACAGCAGGTCCGTGAGCTCCGCCGGCGCGCTCGGCGTCGCGCAGTTCATGCCGGAGGTCGCGCAGGAGCTCGGCGTCCGCGATCCCTTCGACCCGCGCGAGGCGCTGCCGGCCTCGGCGCAGCTGCTGCGCGGGCTTCATGCGAAGTTCGGCAATCTGGGCCTGGCCGCCGCCGCCTACAATGCGGGTTCCGGGCGCGTTCTCAATTGGCTCAAGAAACGCTCCGGATTGCCCAAGGAGACGCGCGATTACGTTCAGATCATCACCGGGGTTCCGGCGGAACATTGGATCAATGCCAAGCTGCGACCCGGCGAGCTCCAGGTCCCGCGGCGGGTGCCGTGCGGCCAGATCGCCTCGGCGTCTGACCTACCTTCACCGTCCCAAGCCCAGAAGCCCGCCGGTTCCCATCGGCCGCGCCCAGCCTCGCCGCCCGTCGAATACATGCGGGCCGCAAGCCCGTCGCTCCCGCGGCCCGCCGGATTGAGCCGATTGGCCCGTCACGAAACCGGCGCGTCGCGCGATCGCAGAGGCGCCGGAACGGTCAGGGTCGCCGATCTCAGGACCCATGCGAAGCGCGGCACCGACGACCGCAAGGGCGTAGCCGTGGTCAAGGTGGCGGCGCTCAAAGCGCATGCGAAGAGCAGCAATGATCGCAAAGGCGCCGCCGTCGTCCGGGTGGCGGACCTCAAGACGCGCGCGAAGTGAGACGACAAGCGCCGGGCGTGCTGACAAGACCCGGTTGATTTGGGCCGGTGATCGAGCGGCCGTCAGGCCGCGTCCGTGCTGCGCGGCCCGATCAGGGCGAGCGCGGATCGAAGCCGGCCGTGCGCCTGGTCGAGCAGCTGCGCCCCGCGTTCCGGGTCGCAGCCATGCAGCAGCATCACCGCCAGCTTGACGCTGCCGTGAGCCCGCGGCAGGGCCGCACGCGCCGCATCCCGGCTGCATCCCGTCAGCCGGATCAGCATGTCCTCGCTGCGCCGCACCAGCTTTTGGTTGACCGCCTGCACATCCACCATGAGCCCGTTATAGATGCGGCCCATCAGGATCATCAGCAGCGTGGAGAGCAAGTTCAGCGCGATCTTCTGGGCGGTGCCGGCCTTCAGGCGGGTCGAGCCCGCGATCGGCTCGGCCCCGGTATCGAGCCAGATCGGGTGATCGGACTCCTCGAGGATCGGCGTGCCGGCGTTGTTGGCGATCCCGATGGTCAGCGCGCCCCGCCGCTTGGCTTCGCGCAAGCACGAGACCGTGAAGGCCGTCGTGCCGCTCGCCGCGACCGCGATCAGCACGTCCCGGCTGTCGACGACGTGTTGCTGCACGAGCTGCGCCGCCAGATGGATCTCGTCTTCCGCCCCTTCGACCGATCGCACCAGAGCGTCGCGGCCGCCGGCCATGAGCAGAACGAGACGGTCCTCGGGCCAGCTGAAGGTCGGCATCAATTCGGCCCCGTCCTGGACCGCCAGGCGGCCGGACGTGCCCGCCCCGGCATAAACCAGGCGCCCGCGGTACCGCAGGCGCGTCTCCATGGCGAGCGCCGCGCGCTCCAGGGCCGGCCGGGCCGCGCGCGTCGCCGCCACCGCCGCGAGCTGGGACTCGATCAAGGCGTCGAGGATTTCGTCGGGATTCCACAGGTCAAGGCCGGAATACCGTGCACTGGCCCGTTCGGTGTCCATGCTTCGTGCTCCGATGTTCCATGCAGATCACAACATCCCCGATCCGAAATCGTTCTTGCGCGTTGACCTTCGGGCGACCAAAACTGACCAATGCGCTCCGAATCGCTACTCCTCGGGGTTGACGGCGGCGGAACCCGATGCCGCGCCCGGTTGTGTGCGCCCTCGGGGTCCCGGCTCGGCGAGGCCGCGGCCGGCCCGGCCAACATTCGCCTGGGACTGGACGTCAGTTTTGCCGCCGTTCTCGAGGCCACGCAAGCCTGTCTGGCGCAGGCGGGGCTTTCGTCCCGCGATCTGCCCCGGATCACCGCCTGCCTCGCCCTCGCAGGGGCGAGCGAGCCGACCGACCTGGCGGCGGCGCAGCGACGCAAGCTCCCCTTCGGTCGCGCCGAGATCACGTCGGACGCGCATGCCGCCTGCGTGGGCGCGCATGGCGGCCGGGATGGGGGCGTGGTGGTGGTCGGGACCGGCACGATCGGCTGGGCGGAGCACAAAAACCGCCAATATCGCGTGGGCGGCTGGGGGCTGAACGTCTCCGACGAGGGCAGTGGCGCGTGGATCGGCCGCGAGCTCCTGCGTCAGGTCCTATGGGCGCATGACGGACGGATCGAAACGACCACGCTGCTCCGCCGCGCCTTCGAGCAGTTTCAATCCGACCCGCATGCGATCGTGCGCTGGGCGTCGGGCGCCTCGCCGCGCGAGTTCGGCGCCCTGGCGCCGCTGGTGATCGAGCAGGCGCGGGCCGGCGATATGGTCGCGATCGCGATCCTGCGCGCGGCGGCAGCCCATGTCGACGCATTGGCGGCGCGGCTGATGGCGCTGGGCGTCGAGCGCATCGCATTGGTGGGAGGGCTGGCCGAGCACATGCAATCGTGGCTGTCGGACGGCACCCGGGCGCGGTTGGTTCCAGCGGCCGGAGACGCCCTCGACGGCGCGCTCCAGCTTGCGCGGGCTGCCGCCGAATCTGCCGCGGCTTAGCGTGCGGCCGAACGCACAAGAGGGAAGCGGTCATGAATGCCGGTGGGCCTGGGATGGCGAAGGAGCTGCAAGACGCCCCGGAGGCCGTACGCCGGCAGGAAGCTTCGAGTCAGGCGGTGCAGGATCTGGTCGCGCGCTGCCGGCGTCATCCGCCGCAGGTGGTCGTGACCTGCGCGCGCGGCAGCTCGGCCCATGCGGCAACCTTCGGCAAGCATCTGATCGAGCGCTATCTCGGAATTCCCGTGGCGGCCGCGGCACCCAATATCGCCACGGTGTATCGCCAGCCCCAGAATCTGAAGGGTCAGCTCGTGCTGACGATCTCGCAGTCCGGCCAGAGCGACGATCTCACCGAGTACAGCCGCATGGCGCGCTCGGCGGGCGCCATCACGGTGGCCCTGGTCAACGACGTCGCCAGCCCGCTGGCCGCGATCTGCGACGTCACGTTGCCGCTGGCGGCAGGCCCCGAGCTGAGCGTCGCGGCCACGAAATCCTTTATCGCCGCCCTCACCATGCTGATACGGATGACAGCCGCGTGGAACCAGGATGCGGCGATGTCCGCCGCGCTCGAGCGGCTGCCCGATCGCCTGGTGCAGGCGAGCAGGCTCGACTGGGGCGCCTCCCTCGGCGCCTTGTCGAAAGCCAACAGCCTTGTCACCATCGGCCGCGGGCCGACGCTGGCGATCGCGCGCGAGGCGGCGCTGAAGCTGAAGGAGACTTGTAATCTTCACGCCGAGCCCTTCAGCAGCGCCGAATTCCAGCATGGTCCCATCAGCCTGGTGTCGCCGCTTTATCCCATGATCATGTTCATGCCGACGGATGCCGCCGCAGCGGGAATGCGCGAATTTGCGGCCGCGCTGCGGTCCAAGGGTGCGGCCCTGTTTTGCACCGCGAATGACGAGGCGACGGCGGACCGGCTGCCGGTTCTCGCGCCCGATCAGGCGGACGCCGACGCCGTCTGCCTGATTCAGGCTTTCTATGCCCTGGTGATCCGCCTTGCCGCCTTGCGCGGCACCGACGTCGACGAGCCGCGCCATCTGCAGAAGGTGACGCGCACCCGATGAGCGCGCAACGGCAGCACGCAATCGCGGCGGACCGCGTGTTCGACGGCACGGCCGTGCATCGCAACGCCGCCGTCGTGGCTGAGGGCGCGGAGATCATCGCGCTGGTGCCGCGTGCCGATCTGCCGGCCGCGATGCCGGTCGCCACCTTGCCGGCGGATTGCTGGCTCGCGCCCGGTTTCATCGATCTGCAGGTCAACGGCGGCGGCGATGTCCTTTTCAATGAGGTCCCGACCCCCGACGGCATCCGCGCGATCGCGGCGGCGCACCGTCGCTTCGGGACCACCGGTTTGCTGCCGACGCTGATCACCGACACGCCGGAGACCACCAAGGCGGCGCTCGCCGCGGTGCAGGGGGTGATCGACAGCGAGCCCGGCGTGCTGGGCATCCACCTCGAAGGGCCGTTCCTGTCGCCCGAAAGGCCCGGCGTGCACGCATTGCAGCATATCCGCGTGCCGACACCCGAGGATACCGCCATGCTGACCGCGCCCCGGCGCGGAATCGTGCATGTCACATTGGCGCCCGAGCGGGTGCCGCAAGGCTTCGTGCGCCAATTGGCGAGCGCCGGCGTGCGGGTATCGCTCGGCCACTCGATGGCCACTTATGCGCAAACGCGCGCCGCGATGGAGGAGGGACTGACCGGCTTCACCCACCTCTTCAATGCCATGCGCCCGCTGGCGAGCCGCGAGCCGGGTCCGATCGCCGCGGCGCTGGAATCGTCCGGGGCATGGTTCGGCATGATCGTGGATGGCGTCCATGTGGACCCGGCGATGCTGCGGCTGGCGTTGCGCGGCGCCGCCAAGCCCATCCTGGTGACCGATGCGATGCCGCCGGTCGGCGGCGCCCGTTCGGCATTTCGGCTGTATGGCGAGGAAATCGCCGCGAAAGACGGAAAGAGCTTGCGTGGTGACGGAACCCTGGCCGGGTCGATGCTCGACATGGCGACGGCGGTGCGCAATTGCGTAAGGCTGTTGGACGTTCCGCTCGAAGACGCCTTGCGCTTTGCATCGGCCCATCCGGCGAGCTTTTTGGGCCTCCAACATCGGCTCGGCCGGCTGGCGCCGGGCTGCCGTGCCGATATGGTGGCGATCGAGCCGAAAGAGACAAAGGTGCTGCGCACCTGGGTCGCCGGGCGTGAAGCCGATCTCGCCGGCTGAGCCGCCGCGGCGAGGATCTATCCTGAAATAGCGGTTTCCAACTGCCGTCAAGAACCGCCCCGCGCTCATCGACGCCGGCATTCCCCGGCCATCGCGAGGCGACGCGCCGGGCGCGGCGGATTCGTGCAGGCCGGCTTGGTCGATGGGATCGAAAACCATCATTGCGCGTTGATAGCCGTGCCGAGGAGACGGACGGTGATGGCGCGCGGATTCAAGGGCGAAGCGGCAAGGTCGCCAGACTCTGCCCCTCCGGGCCACCCATCTCATTCGAAGCCGCGATCCGCATCCATGCGCCCGGTTGCAGGTCGACGATAGCTGTGGCGCGTTACTTCAGGCGAGCGACGTCCAACCAAAAATGGGTCGGCGGCGTCGTGCAGGCGGGCGTTTAGATGGAATTGGTACGGCCTCCAGCAACAGCGGTCCAACCGCTTTCGCGCGTCCGCGAAGGCAATCCGTTTCCGCTCGGCGCGACGTGGGACGGGACCGGCGTCAATTTCGCGCTGTTTTCCGCCCACGCGACCAAAGTCGAGCTCTGCATCTTCGATATCGAGGGCAAGCGCGAGCTCGAAAGAATCGAGCTGCCGGAATATACCGACGAGGTCTGGCACGGCTATTTGCCGGACGCGCGGCCCGGCACCGTCTATGGCTATCGGGTCCATGGCCCTTATGAGCCGGCGGCCGGGCACAGGTTCAATCCCAACAAGCTGCTCATCGACCCTTATGCCAAGCAATTGGTCGGTGAGCTGAGCTGGGATCCCGCAGTCTTTGGATACACCCTCGACTCGCCCGACAAGGACCTGTCGTTCGACACGCGCGACAGCCAGGCTTTCGTTCCGAAATGCCGGGTCATCGATCCCGCCTTCACCTGGGGCCCCGAACGCAAGCCGCGGGTGCCATGGGAGCGCACGATCGTCTATGAGCTCCATGCCCGCGGATATACGATGCGTCACCCGACCATTCCGCCGGAGATGCGCGGAACCTTTGCGGGGCTGATGCGCCCCGAGATCGTCGATCATATTCAACGGCTCGGAGTCACGGCCGTCGAGCTCATGCCGGTGCATGCCTTCGCGGACGACAGCCATCTGCTGGAAAAGGGCCTGCGGAACTACTGGGGCTACAATACGCTCGCATTCTTCGCGCCGCAGCCGCGCTACCTCGGCACACCCTTCGTCAACGAGATGAAGGAAATGGTTGCGCATTTTCACGCGGCCGGCATCGAGGTCATTCTCGACGTCGTCTACAACCACACCGCCGAGGGCAACGAGCTCGGTCCGACCCTGTCGCTCAAGGGGATCGACAATGCGTCCCATTACCGGCTGAGCCCCGAGCCGCGCTACTACATCAACGACACCGGCACCGGAAATACCGTGAATCTGAGCCATCCGCGCGTGCTGCAGATGGTGACCGATTCACTGCGCTACTGGTCCGAAGAGATGCATATCGACGGATTCCGGTTCGACCTCGCCACCATTCTGGCGCGCGAGCCCTACGGGTTCGATGAGGGCGGCGGGTTCCTGGATTCCTGCCGGCAGGATCCCGTGCTCAGCCAGGCGAAGCTGATCGCGGAACCATGGGACTGCGGCCCAGGCGGCTATCAGGTCGGCCACTTCTCGCCCGGATGGGCCGAATGGAACGATCGATACCGCGATACGATGCGGGCCTTCTGGCGCGGCGACGAGGGCAAGCTCGCGGAATTCGCCGCCCGCATGACCGCGTCGGCCGACCTGTTCGACAAGCGCGGCCGCAAGCCATGGGCGTCGGTGAATTTCATCACCGCGCATGACGGCTTCACGCTGCACGACGTCGTCTCCTACAACGACAAGCACAACGATGCGAATGGCGAGGAAAATCGCGACGGCCATTCCGAGAACCTTTCGCACAATTACGGCGCCGAAGGTCCGACCGAGGACCCCGAGATCCGCACGGTGCGGTTCCGGCAGATGCGCAACATGATCGCGACGCTGCTGTTTTCCCAGGGCACGCCGATGATCCTGGCGGGCGACGAGTTCGCGCGGACGCAAGGCGGCAACAACAATGCTTACGCACAGGACAACGAGATCGGCTGGATCGATTGGGAGGGAATCGACGACGACGGGAAGGCGCTGCTCGACTTCACGCGCGAGGTCATCGAGCTGCGCCGGGAGAATTCAATTCTGCGGCGCGGACGCTTTCTGGCGGGCGCCTATAACGCGGAGCTCGACGTCAAGGACGTGACGTGGCTCACGCCGCTCGGCGAGGAGATGGCGGACGCCAATTGGAAGGATCCGATGGCGCGTTCCCTCGGGGTGCTGCTCGACGGACGGGCGCAGCCGACGGGCATCCGGAAGCGCGGGACCGACCTCACGCTGCTCCTGATCGTGAACGCCCATCATGAGGCGGTGGTCTTCAAGCTGCCGACGGTCGTCGGCGGGCGCGACTGGCGCCGCCTGCTCGACACCAATCAGCCCGAGCCGGGCCGCCCGAAACCCTTTGAGTTCGGGCACGACTATGTGGTGACCGGGCGCTCGCTCCTGCTGTTCAAGCTTTCACGCGACAGGCCGCGCAACGACGCGCCGGCTTCCGCCTCGCCCCCAGCCGGCTGACGGCGATGCCAACAGCACGGCGCGGCCTGCGAAACGGATTCGCAAAGCCGCCCGTGCGGTCTGACGAAATTCGACTCGATGGCTTCGGCGGTTTGATCCGCGCGTCAAATCGCGTTGATGTGGGCCTGGACCGGCAGGCCGCGCGCGTTCTGCATCATATCGAACGGCGAGATCGCCTGGGCGAGCGCGTCCGGCTCGACCGTCGCCACCGCAATCCGCATGGGTTGGGTGGCGATCACGCCGAGCGCCAACGTGGTGACGACCGCAACGATTACGGAATTTTTCATCATACCCCCCTCTTTTAAACCAGGGGGGCACCTTAGGAGATACAAGCTAAGGCGCCGTTTCTATTTTTTCGGTCGCCGCCCTGTTGGCAGATCGGGGTAAACAAAGCGTTTTGACGCTTAAATCGCAGGCAATCCGGGATTGCGGTGACGGTGCCCATCAGCTTCGGCGGCCGTAGGGCGGATCCTCGGCCGGAACGATGACCTTGCCGACCGGCCAGAGCGCGAGCCCGGCGAGCTTGAGGTGAGCCCAGGCGAACGGGATCCCGATGATGGTGACGGCGAGCAGGATCGCCGTGACCAGATGCCCGAGCGCCAGCCACCAGCCGGCGAGCACGAACCACACGACATTGCCGATGAAACCGAGCGGACCGGTGCCGACATCATGGCGGCCCAGATAGTCGGCGCGCGACACCGCCTTCTGGCCGAACGGCAGCAGCGTATAGGCCGCAATGTTGAAAGCGGCGCGCGCCCACGGCAGCCCGATGATGGTGATCGCCATCACGATCGCGGCGATCACCCAGCCGACCGCCATCCACAGGCCGCCGAAAGCGATCCACAGCAGATTGAGCAGAATGGCCATTGCCGACATGGGCCTTCCTTCATGGATTGGTCGCGTTGCGCCGTTGCCGGCGCTTCAGGAACAAGGCGGAGCGCAGCTAAGATAGGTGGGCCGGTGGTGGGTTGCCAGCGTGAGATCCGATGGAATGACTATTGATGGCCCCGGCGCGTCGTCGGTGGGCCCCGGAGCTGCGAAGCGGGACGACGTAACGCCGGTTGCGGGTCTCGAGATGGCGGTGAGGTGAAAAGCGCCATGCGCCGGCCGACCGACCGAAGCCGGCCGCGCCGGCGGTCAGCCGTCGACGAAAGTCGCGAGCTTGCGCGCCCGGGTGGGGTGGCGCAGCTTCTTGAGGGCGGTCGCCTCGATCTGCCGGATGCGCTCGCGCGTCACCCCGAAGGTCTGCCCGACCTCTTCGAGGGTATGCTCCGTCATGCCGCCGATGCCGAAACGCATGCGCAGGATGCGCTCCTCGCGCGGGGAGAGGCCGGAGATGGCCTCGACCACGAATTCGCGCAGCGCGCTCGCCTCCGCGGCCGCGTGCGGATCGACCGTGTTCGGCGCCGCGATCAGGTCGCCCAGGGTCGCGTCGCCGTCCTCGCCGATCGGAAGATCGAGGGAGGTGGGCTGCTGCACCATCGACAGCACCTGCTCGATGCGTCCTGCCGAAACGCCCGAACGCCGCGCGATCTCGTCGGCCACCGGTTCGCGTCCCTGCTTCTGGTAGAGCTTGCGCCGTTCGCGCAGCACCCGGGCCGCGACCTCGGTCATGTGAACCGGAATCCGGATGGTCCGGCTCTGGTCCGCGATGGCGCGCGCGATCGATTGCCGGATCCACCACACCGCATAGGTCGACACCTTGACGCCGCGGCGGTAGTCGAACTTTTCGACCGCATGCATGAGGCCCATGTTGCCCTCCTGGATGAGGTCCAGGAAGTCCATCGGGCTGTTGCGGCGATATTTCTTCGCGATCGCGACCACCAAGGGCAGATGCGCCCTCACCATCTCGTCGCGTGCCCGCATGACCTCGCGCCGGGCCTTGCTCACCTCGGCGGCGCGGGCGCGAAACTCCACGATCGGCAGGCCGATGCGGCGCGCGCTCGCGGCGAGCTCGCTCCGCAGCTCAGCCACACGCTCGCCGTGACGGCGCGCGAGCGCTTGCCAGCCCGGCGCCGGCAGCGCAGCCGCTTCATCGAGCCAGCCGGAATCGAGCTCGCGGCCGGTATGGCGATCGAGCATGTCCTGACGCGCAATTCCGCATTGCTGGGCGAGCCGCAGCAATTCCCGCTCGGCCTGCGCCAGCGTCCGCTGCTCGTGCTCCAGGTCGGCCACCAGATCGGAAACCAGATGGGCGTGCAGCCGCAATCCCGCCACCTCGTGGCTGAAGCTCGATAGCAGCTCCTGCAGCTTCGCGCGGCGGGTCTTGGGGAGATCCCGTCCACGCCCCAGGGCCGTCATGCGCTTTTGGCTCAGAGCCGCGATGTCGCCGGCGAGCGCCGACAGGCTCTCGAGACGCGCGATGACGCCGAGCAGCAGCGCGCTCTCGCGCACGGCGGCCGCGTGCTCGTCGCTGGAGAATCCGCCCTCGTCCGGCTGGTCCGCGGCGGGCTCGGCCTCGGTACCGACTTTCGCGAGCGCGCCCAATTCGGCAGCCCCGGGGACTTGCCCAGCCGCGTCGGCGGACCGGTTTTCCTCGGGCGCCGAGAGGTCGACGAGATCGCGCAGATGGCGGCGGCCTTCGCGCAGCTCGCTCCCCCACCGGTCGATCCGCGCGATCAGCATCGGGACGCCGCAGAGGCCCGTCAAAAGCGCCGCCTGGGCGGCCTCGATGCGCTTGGCCAGCGCGATCTCCTGCTCGCGCGACAGCAATTCGCGGCGGCCCATCTGGCGGAAATAGGTGGCGATCAGGTCGGGCGAGGGCCTGTCCTCATCGGGCCGGCCGGCGCCGCCGGCCACCGGCGGGTGGCTGGTCGCGTCCTGAGCCGGCACCATGCCGGGTGCGCGCACCTCGCCCGCCGGGACGAGCCCGTCAAGCGCGAGATCCGCGTCCAGGTCATGGGTCGCGCGGTCACGCCCGGCGCGGCCGGCCTCGGCGCCCCGCGCCTCCAGCTCCGCGTCTTCCTCAACCCGCTGATCCAACGACGACAAATCCATGTGATCACGCTGCCAAAAGGCGCCCGGCCACACCGAAAGGTGTGGGGCCGGGAGCCGGACAAAAACGATAAACCGGCGAACCCTTGCGACCGCTGCTGCTGGTCCGAATATCGGGTTATCGCGGGGGTTATAGCGCCAGCCCCGCGACACGCGGCGCGGCCGGCGATCCAGGTGCCCAAAATGGTGATCGGGCCGGGAAAATCAAGCGGTTCCCAGCGCGGTGGTTGGCTGGACGAGTCTCACGCGGAGGTTGCGGTCCGAGCCCGCCCGAACGCGCTCCGGCCGCCCTGGCGCCAAGCCCAGGCATGCGCGATCTGCACCGCGACATCGGCATGATGCGGCGACCATCGCAGCCGCGCCCGGGCGAGCGCGGGGTCGCTCACGAGCGCCGGGGGATCGCCCGGCCGCCGGGGGCCGACCCGTACCGGAATATCGCGGCCGGTGACGTTGCGGGCGATATCGACCAGCTCGCGCACCGACCAGCCGCGGCCGGTCCCGACATTCACGGCCCCGCTGCCGCCGCCTTCCAGGAGATGGCGCAGCGCGCGCACATGCGCGTCCGCCAGATCGGTCACGTGGACATAGTCGCGAATGCAGGTGCCATCCCGGGTCGGGTAGTCGTCGCCGAACACCGTGAAAGCCGCGGCATCGCCCGCCGCCGCGTCCAGGAGAAGCGGGATCGCGTGGGTCTCCGGGACGTGGCACTCGCCGATGTCGCCGGCGGGGTCGGCCCCGGCCGCGTTGAAGTAGCGCAGCGCCATGTAGGTCAAGGGCGAGGCCGCGGCGCAATCCTGCAGCATGCGCTCGCAGATCATCTTGCTGGCGCCATAGGGGCTGACGGGCTCGAACGGGCTTTGCTCGACGATCGGGACCGCGCGCGGCACGCCATACACCGCGCAGGAGCTGGAGAACACGATGTGGCGAATATCCTGGTCGCGCATCGCGGTGAGCAGCTCGGCGGTGCCGCCCACATTGTTGCGATAATAGAGCGCCGGATTCTCGTGCGATTCCCCCACATAGGCGAAGGCCGCGAAGTGCACGACCGCGGCCGGCCGGTGGCGCTCCAAGGTGGCGCGCAGGAGCGCGCGATCGGCCAGATCTCCGACCACCAGCTCGCCCCATTTCACCGCTTCGGCGTTGCCGCGCGAGAGATTGTCATAGGCGACCGGTGCAAAGCCCGCCTGGCGCAAGGCCTTGCAGGTATGGCTGCCGATATATCCGGCGCCGCCGGTGACCAGGATGGAGGCCGTCATGACTCTCGGCTTTCAGGCGCGCGGATCGCGCGGCGAGGAAGATGGGCCATTATACGACGAGGGACGCGAAAAAATTCACCGGTGGTCAGGCTGCCCGTGGCCGGACCATGCGGGCCGCCAGCAGCACCGCGGTGCGGGTGGCCCCGATGTTGGCGACACCTCGGCCCGCGATGTCATAGGCGGTGCCATGCGCGGGCGTGCAGATCGGGAAGGGGAATCCGCCCAGCAGCGTGACGCCGCGATCGAAGCCCAGGAGCTTCATCGCGATCTGGCCCTGGTCGTGATACATGGTCAGAACCGCGTCGAAGTCGCCGCCCCTCGCCCGCAGGAACACCGTATCGGGCGAATAGGGCCCGTCGGCCGCGATGCCGTCCTGGCGCGCCAGCGCGATCGCGGGGGCGATCTCGTCGATCTCCTCGCGCCCGAAATTTCCGCCGTCGCCCGCATGCGGATTGAGGCCCGCAACCGCGATGCGGGGGTGCGCAAATCCCGCCGTCCGCATCGCGCCATCGGTCAATCGGAGCGCGCGCGCGACCCGTTGGGTCGTGATCAGCGCCGCCACGTCGGCGAGCCGCACATGCGAGGTCACGCGCGCGTTCCAGACGTTTTCCAGGATGTTGAACTCGCTCGCCGCTCCGTCGACGCCGACGACTTCGGACGAAAAGCCGATCTCGTCGTCGTAGGACGGCAGCGCGAGCCGCATCGCCTGCTTGTTGAAGGGCGTGAAGCAGACCGCGTCGGCGCGCGCATCGCGCCCCATGGTCAGCGCGAGACGATAATTGGCGAGCGCAAACCGGCCGCCCTCGCGCGTCGCGACGCCGCGCGCGACCGTCTCGGGAGCCAGGTTCGCGAGGTCGACGAAGACCGGGCGGTCGATCCGGTTCGGCAACGGGTCGCCGGGCCCGATGGTCTCGACGTCGGGATCGACGGCCGCCACGCGCGCGCCCTGCTCCAGGACGCGGCGGTCGCCGATGACGATCAGGCGGGCCTGCTGTCGCACCTCGTCGAGGGCGAGCAGCCGCGCGGTCAATTCCGGGCTGATGCCGGCCGGATCGCCCATCGCGAGCGCCAGCGTCGGCTTGGTCCCGTGGGTGTCGGATCGCTCCAGGCTCATGGGATTCCTCGGGCTTCCTCGTTGATTGATCCGCCGCTACTCGACCACGATGGTCTTGCGCGAGCGCCGGCCGAGCAACCGGCTCGCCAGCGGCAACACCAGCAGCAGGATGGACAGCGTGACCAGCGTCGCCACCAGCATGTTGCTGAAGAAAATGCCGAGCGAACCCTTCGACATCAGCATCGCCTGGCGGAACGCGTCCTCGGCCTTGTCGCCGATGACGGTGGCGAGCACCAACGGGGCGATCGGGTAGGAGAGCTTCTTGAACAGATAGCCGAGGACGCCGAATCCCATCATCAGCACGACGTCCAGGAAGGAATTCGAGACCGCATAGGCGCCGACCGCGCAGACGATGAAGATGAGCGGCGCGATAATGAAGAACGGCACCCGCATCAGGGCGGCGAACATCGGCACCGTGAGCAGGACCAGGATCACGGCCACGATATTGCTGAGATACATCGAGGCGATCAGGCCCCACACGAAGTCCTTCTGCTCGATGAACAGCATGGGGCCGGGATTGAGGCCCCAGATCATGAGCCCGCCCATCATGACGGCGGCGGTCGCGGAGCCCGGAATGCCGAGCGACAGCATGGGAAGGAGCGCGCTGGTGCCGGCCGCATGGTCGGCGGTCTCGGGCGCGATGACGCCTTCAGGCTCGCCGCGGCCGAAATTTTCCCGCCGCGACGAGAAGCGCTTGGCGATGCCGTAGCTCATGAAGGACGCGGCCGTCGGGCCGCCCGGCGTGATCCCCATCCAGCAGCCGATCGCCGCGCTGCGCAGCAACACCCAGCCATGGCGCGGCAGACGCGCCACCGTGCGGAACGCCTCGCCCCATTCGATCCTGGCAGCCAGCGCCTTCACGGGCACCTCTTCCTCGACCGCCAGCAAGAGCTCGCCGATCCCGAATAGCCCCATGACGGCGATCACGAAGCTGATGCCCTTGACCAGCTCGTCGACCCCCATGGTGAGCCGCACGCTGCCCGACACCGTGTCGATGCCGATCGCCGCGATGGCAAAACCGATGGCGAGCGAGACCAGCGTCTTGGCGGGCGGCGAGCCGCCGATCCCGATGAAGCTCGCAAAGGCGAGCAGATAGACCGCGAAATATTCCGGCGGCCCGAAGGCGAGCGCGGCCCGCGCGACCCAGGAGGCGAGCAGCGTGATGAGCACGACGCCGACCAGCGCGCCGAAGGCGGCGGACCCGAAGGCGGTCGCGAGCGCCGTGGTCGGCCGGCCGTCGCGCGCCATCGGGTAGCCGTCGAAGGTCGTCGCCACCGAGGACGGCTCGCCCGGGATGTTGAACAGGATGGACGTCACCGAGCCGCCGAACAGCGCGCCCCAATACATGCTGGAGAGCAGGATGATCGCCGACACCGGCTGCATCCCGAAGGTCAGCGGGAGGAGCAGCGACACCCCGTTCGGGGCTCCGAGACCCGGCAGCACGCCGACCAGGATGCCGAGCAGCACGCCGATCAGCATCAGCGCGACGTGGTAGACCGACAGGACGATCGTGAAGCCGTGCATCAGCGCTTCGAGATTGTCCATGGCGCGCTCCCTCAGAGCCCGAGCGCGTCGCCGATGAGGCCGAGCGGCAACGAGACCTGGAACATCCGGTCGAACACCACGTAGAGCGAAACGGCCGTCACCGCCGCGATCGTCAGCGCGCGCAGGGTCGCGACGCGATGCTGCAAGGCGAGCGTTCCGAAAATATAGAGCGCCGCGGCGACATGGACCCCGATGAGGGGAATCGCCGCCACGAAGGCGGCCGCCGGTAAAAACAGGCCCGCGAGTTTTTTCAGCTCGGGTCGGCCCAGCATGACGCCGCTGTCGGCGCGCAAGCCGAGCGCCAGGTTGACCAGGCTGCCGCCCAGGATGATGAGGCCGGTCATGAACGGGAAGGTGCCGGCATCGACGCCGGCGCTCGACCACCCGATGCCGTTTTGCACGCTCGACGCCGCGACGGCCGCGCCGAACGCGCCGGTCAACGTCGCGGTCGCGGCTTCGAGACCCCGGCGGGAGATCATGGGCGCGGCTTCAGTTCGAGACCAGCCAGCCCTCGTCGGCCGCGATCTTGCGGACGCGCTCGATATCCTCGTTCATGAATTTGTCGAACGACGCGCCGCTCAGGAATGTGTCGGTTTGCGATGTGCGCTCGATATATTCCTTCCACTCCGGCGCCGCCTGCACCTTCTTCATGAGGTCGACATAGAAGGCCACCTGCTCGGGCGTCACTTTGCCGGGCAGCCAGACGGTGCGCGGCTGCTGGAACTGCACCACGTTCAATCCGGATTCCACGCAGGTCGGGATGTCGTGCCAGCCTTGCGTCGCGGTGATCTTCGGGCCGTCGGGCAGGCGCTGCGGGCTGAAGGCGCAGAGCGGCCGTTGCGTGCCGCCGCGCCATTGCCCCAGGCTTTCGCTCGGGTTGTTGACGTGCGAGTCGATGTGGCCGCCGGCGAGCTGGACCGCGGCCTCGGCGCCGCTCTTGAATGGGATATAGGTGATCTTCACCTTCGCGGCCTTCTCGATCAGGCGGGTGAGGACTTCGTCGGTGTCCTTCGATTGGGCGCCGCCCATCCTGAAGTCGCCCGGCTTGGCGGCGACGGCTTTCAGGTAGTCCTGCACGTTTTGATAGGGCGCATCCTGCTTGACCCAGAGCAGGAACTCGTCCTGCACCAGCGCCGCGATCGGGGTGAGGTCGGTGTGCTTGTAGGTGACCTTCGCCACCATCGGCTGCTGCCAGGCATTCGACGTGCCGAAGACGACCCGGTAAGGGTCGCCCGGAAGCGACTTGGCATAGACATAGCCTTCGGCGCCGCTGCCGCCCGCCTTGTTGACCACCACCACCGGCTGGTCGGTGAGCTTGTGCTTGGTGACGATGGCCTGGACGGTGCGGGCGAGGTTGTCGGTCCCGCCGCCCGGACCGGCGGTGGCGATGAATTCGATCGGCTTGGTGGGACGCCACTCGGCGGCAACGGCCTGGGCCGACGCGAGCGCGAAAGCGCTCGCCAAAAGCATGCTTGGAATTCCCGCTGGCTTGGACATCACGCGACTCCCTCTTGGTTTCTTGTCCTTGCGATCACGCGACCTTCTGGCGGCCGGCGCCCGCTTTGGGCGCGACCACGGCGCCTTCCTGCTCGAGGGCCGCGATCTCGTCGTCGCCGAAGCCGTATTCGGCCAGCACGTCGCGCGTATGCTCGCCGAACAGCGGCGCGCCGCGCCGAAGCCCGCCGGGCGTTGCGGAAAACTTGACCGGCAAGCCGATGGTTTTCACCGCGCCGAGCGTCGTGTGCTCGACCTCGACCACCATCTGGCGCGCGGCGGTCTGCGGATCGGCCAGCGCCTGCAGCATGTCATAGACCGGCCCGCTCGGCACGCCCTTCTGGTCGAGCCGGGCGAGCCAATGGTCCGACGTTCCGGTGCGGAAGCGCGCGGCCAGCTCGGTCTCCAGCGCCTTGAGGTTGGCCATGCGGGCCGCGTTGTCGACAAAGCGCGGATCGTCGGCGAGCGCGGGCGCGTCGATCGCTTCGAGCAGCAGCCGCCATTGCTTGCGGTTGGCGCCGCCGACCACGATCCATCCGTCCGAGGTCTGGAACGCCTGATAGGGCGCGTTCAGCGGATGGGCCGAGCCCATGGCGCGCGGCGCAACGCCGGTCGCGAGCGCGATCGCCGACTGCCAATAGGTCTGCACCAGCGCGGCCTCGAACAGCGAGGTCTCGACCCATTGGCCTTCGCCCGTCTTCAGGCGGTGGGCATAGGCCGCCAGGATGCCCATGGCGGCCAGCAGGCCGGCGGTGATGTCGGAGAGCGGAGCGCCGCACTTGACCGGCGGGCTGTCCGGCCCGTCGCCGGTGAAGCTCATGATTCCGCTCATCGCCTGCGCCATCAGGTCGAAGCCCCGCCGGTGCTGATAGGGGCCGGTGCGGCCGAAGCCCGACAAGGAGCAGTAGATCAGCGCCGGATGGTCTTTTTTGAGCTCCTGGTAGCCGAATCCCAGGCGATCCATCACGCCGGGCGCGAAATTCTCCACCAGCACGTCGGCCGCGGCGATGAGGCGGCGCATGATCTTCTTGCCGCCCGCGGTCTTGAGATCGACCACGATGCCGCGCTTGTTGCGGTTCATCATCAGGAACGAGGCCGCCTCGTCGCCGATCTTGGGCGGCACCGAGTGGCGGCTGTCGTCGCCCGCCGGATTGCGCTCGATCTTGATCACGTCGGCGCCCATGTCGGCGAGCATGAGCGTGCAGGTCGGGCCCGCCATCACATGCGTGAGATCGAGAACCTTCAACCCCGACAACGGACCCATTTTTTTCACCTTGCGTCGATTCCGGTGCGCGCGTTGGCGCGGCCTATTCGCCGGTCCATTGCGGCGGACGCTTGTTGAGAAATGCGTCCATGCCCTCGCGGAAATCCCGGCTCATGTAGCAGCTCAGGATGAGGTCCTCGCCTTCCTCGCGCGAGAGCCGCACTTGCAGGCGGCGGAGCGCTTCCTTGGTGGCCCGCAGCGTCAGCGGCGCGTTGCCGGCGATCAGGCGGGCGAGCTCCTCGGTCCGGCGCTCGAGCGCCGCGAAATCGTCGACCACCTCGGTCACCAGGCCGGCCTGCAGCGCCTCCTTGCCGTCGAGCAGCCGCGCCGTGAACACCAGATCCTTGACGCGCGCCGGCCCGACCAGCGCCGCGAGCCGGCTCAGGTTCGACATCGACAGGCAGTTGCCGAGCGTACGGGCGATCGGGAATCCGAACTTGGCGGTCGCGGTCGCGACCCGCAGGTCGCAGCAGGCGGCGATTCCGGCGCCGCCGCCCGTGCAGGCGCCGGCGATCGACGCGATGGTCGGGACGGGGCACTGCTCGAGCGCGCCCAGAATGCGGTCGATGCGCGACTCATAGGCGAGCGCATCCTCCGGCGTCTTGAAGGCGCGGAACTGATTGATATCGGTGCCGGACGCGAAGGCCTTGTCGCCTTGCCCTTTCAGCACCAGGACCTTGAGCGAGCGGTCGCCGCCCGCCGCCTCGCAGATCGCGGCGAGACGCTCATACATCGCGAAGGTGAAAGCGTTGCGCGCCTGCGGCCGGTTGAAGGTGATCCGGCCGATACCGTCGCGGACCTCATAGAGGATGTCGGTTTCGGCGGCCTGGGGGCTCACGCTGGCGATGCTCACGCGGCGTCTCCTGGATGGGTCAACGGGCTGATCTCGTTATTTTGAATGCAAAAAGCCGTTATCGCAATCTCTTTTTGGCGATCCACGGCCGAAGCTGCTATGGTTTGAATGCAAAAATTTCACGCCGAGGCGCACAATGCATGAAGAGGTCGTAGCCCGGCTGCGCCACAAGCTGGTCGAAGGAGAAATTCCGCCCGGGGCCCGCGTCCCCGAGCGCGAGCTGTGCGAGGCGCTGGGCATCTCGCGGACGCCCTTGCGCGAGGCCCTCAAGGTGCTGGCAGCCGAAGGTCTCGTCGTGCTGCTGCCCAACCGCGGCGCGCGCGCCGCGAGGCTAACGCGCGAAAGCGTGCAGGACCTGTTCGAGGTGTGCGAAGGCCTGGAGGCGCTCGCCGGCGAGCTCGCCTGCCAGCGCATTTCCGACCAGCAGGTCGCCGAGATCGCGGCGCTGCATGCCGCCATGCTGACCCACTTTCGTGCGGGCGAGCTGATCCCCTATTACGGCTGCAACCGGTCGATCCATGAAGGCATCGTGCGGGCGGCGGATAACGCGGTGTTGTCCAGTCTCTATGAATCCGTGGCCGCGCGCATCCGGCGCGCCCGTTTCATCACCCCGATGACGCCCGAGCGCTGGACGCTGGCCGTCCAGGAGCATGAGGCCATTCTCAACGCCTTGCTGCGGCGCGACGGCGGCGGGCTCGCGCATATCCTGCGGACCCACCTTCGGCACAAGCGCGCCGAGGTGGAGCGCGCGGGCTTTGCCGAAACAGAGGAGCCCCAGGCGGTTTCGCCCGTCAGAGCACGTCGCTTGTCATCCGCATGACGGCCGCATCATATGGCGGCGTGAACCGAACGAGAGCCGTGACGAGAGCCGCATGAGCCGAGACGCCGCCATCGCCCGCGCCGCCGATTATTTCGACAGCGGCGGCTTCAAGGCCGACCTCGCCCGCCGGGTCGCGATCCCGACCGAGAGCCAGAATCCCGAGCGCGCCGCCGAGCTCGCGCGCTATGTCGAAACCGAGATGAAGCCGGCGCTCGAGGCGCTCGGCTTCGGCTGCCGGGTGCTGCGCCACCCCAAGGCGCGCGGGCCCTTCCTGGTGGGCGAGCGCCACGAGGGCGCCGGCCTGCCGACCATATTGGCCTACGGTCATGGCGACGTGATCCGCGGCTTGGAGGCGGGCTGGAAGCCCGGCCTGTCGCCCTGGCGGCTGGTCGAGACCGACGGCCGCTACTACGGCCGCGGCGTCGCCGACAACAAGGGCCAGCACACCATCAACATCGCGGCGCTCGCCGCCGTGCTGGCGACGCGCGGCCGGCTCGGCTTCAACATCAAATGGCTGATCGAGATGGGCGAGGAGACGGGCTCGTCCGGCCTGCGCGAAGTGTGCGAGGAGAATCGCGAGCTGCTCGCGGCCGACGTGCTGATCGCCTCCGACGGCCCACGCCTCACCGCGGATCGCCCGACCATCTTCCTCGGCACCCGCGGCGGCTATCCGATCGACCTGTGGGTTGACGCCCGCGAGGGCGGCCACCATTCGGGCAACTGGGGCGGGCTCCTGTCGAGCCCGGCGATCCAGCTCGTCCATGCGCTCTCGAGTATCGCGGGCCCGACCGGCCAGGTGCGCATCCCCGAATGGGTGCCCGACCGCATCCCCGAGCCGGTGCGCCGCGCGCTCGCCGACTGCGAGGTGCGCGCGGGCCCGGGCGATCCGGTCATCGATCCGAACTGGGGCGAGCCCGGCCTCACGCTGGCCGAGAAGGTGTTCGCCTGGTGCTGCTTCGAGATCCTCGCAATGACGGCGGGCAATCCCGAAAGCCCGGTCAACGCGGTGCCGCCGCGCGCCTGGGCGCGTGGCCAGTTGCGCTTCGTGGTCGGCATCGAGATCGAGGAAATTCTCCCGGCGCTGCGCCGCCATCTCGACCGCCATGGATTCCCGATGGTGCAGATCGCCCAGGGACGCGACGAGATCTTCCACGCCACCCGGCTCGATCCCGATCATCCCTGGGTGCAATGGGTCGCCGGCTCGATCGCGCGCACCACCAACAGGCCGACCGCCATCCTGCCCAATTCGGGCGGCTCGCTGCCCAACGACATCTTCTCCGAAGGCCTGGGCTTGCCGACCATCTGGGTGCCGCACTCCTATCTGGGCTGCTCGCAACACGCTCCGAACGAGCACCTGCCGGTCGAGATCGCGCGCGAGGGGCTGCGCCTGATGGCGGGGATGTATTGGGATCTCGGGGAGGCGGGGGCGCCGGTGACCTTGTCGGCGAACGAGAAGTGAGGGCGCGCGCCGGACGACGTTATTTGTCGGTCAGTTGCTTCGGGTCATTCAGGATGATCTGCGGCTTTCCCTGGTAGAGCTGGATCTGGCCGGTGACGCAGACCTGCTTTCCCTGCACGGCCTTTTCGGGGGTTCCGAACTTCGGGCGGTCGCTCCCGAGGATGAGCGCCGTGAAAATCGCATTGGGATAGGGCTTGCCGAAGTCCAGGAAGGTCGGGCCGCCCCTGGCCTGTCCGGCATATTTGGCGGAGACCACCAGGCCGCAAATGGTGACGGTCTCGCCGACATGCTTGGCGGCCTCCTCGGGGGCGAACGTGGCGGCGCGCGCCCCGACCGCCCACAGGACCAACGCCGTGGACATGATGAGCAGTCTGAGCCAGGACATTCCGGTGACCCCACTTCGCAAGCTTCGCCCCACCCGCGCGGTTGACGATGCTAACCATTTTAATGTCGACTCGGTAGCCACCCGCCCGGTTCCATTTCAAAGCCATTGGAGACCATCTTGCCCGTCATGTCCGGAAAGCGTGCCTTCCTCGAGCTCCTGAAGCAGGAGGGCGTCGAGATGGTATTCGGCAATCCCGGCACCACCGAGCTGCCGCTGATGGATGCCTTCGCGGTCGAGCACGACATCAAATACGTGCTCGGCCTGCAGGAAGCCGCCCTCATGGCGATGGCAGACGGTTACGCCCAGGCTTCCGGCAGGCTCGCGGTCCTCAATTTCCACGTGGCGCCCGGACTCGGCCACGCCATGGGCATGCTCTACGACGCCCAGAAAGCCGGGTCCCCGATCCTCGTGACCGCCGGCCAGCACGACCAGGACTTCAACCGCACCGAACCGATCCTCTATGCCGACCTGCCGCCGATTGCGCGGCCGCTGGTGAAATGGTCGGACGAAATCCACCGGCTGCAGGACCTGCCGATGATGGTGCATCGCGCCTGCAAGACCGCGCTGGCCCCACCGACCGGACCGGTATTCCTGTCGCTGCCCGGCGACATTCTCAAGAACGAGGCCGATCTCGACCTGATGGCGCCGACGCGCGTTGCCGGAAACGTGCGCGGCGACCGCGCGGCGATCGAAGCGGCGGCAAAAGTCCTGAGCGAGGCGAAGCGCCCGGTGATCATGGCGGGCGATGCCGTGTCGCAGAACCGCGCGCTGGCCGAACTGGTCGCACTCGCCGAACTGATCGGCGCGCCGGTCTATGCCGAGCTGATCGCCAACACGGCCTCGTTCCCCTCCTCGCATCCGCTGTTCCGCGGCGCGATGGCGCGCTCGCAAACCGCGATGCGCAAGATCATCGACCAGCACGATGTGCTGTTCTCGGTCGGCGCGGACCTGTTCGCACTGTCGCTGCCCGCGGACGTCGCGCCGATCTCGCCCGATCTGCGCATGATCCATCTCGACCCCGACCCGTGGGAACTGGGCAAGAATTATCCGGCCGAGGTCGCGATCCTTGGCAACCCGAAAGGCACGCTGCCCGAACTGACCGACGCGACGCGGGCCGCGATGTCGAGCGCCGCGCAAAAGGCCGCGCAGGACCGGCTCAAGAGCGCCGGCGAGGCGACCAGGTCCGAACTCGAAAAGCTGCGCACCAAGGCGCGCTCGCTCGCGAATGAAACGCCGATCCAGCCGCTGGCGCTGATCAACGCGATCGGCGAGATCCTGCCGAAGGACGCCGTGGTGATCGACGAGTCGGTGTCGTCGAGCGGCGGCCTGCGCCAGCTGGTGAAGAGTGACGACCCGCAAAGCTTCTTCGGCCTGCGCGGCGGCGGCATCGGCTGGGGCCTGCCGGCCGCGATCGGCGTCAAGGTCGCGCTGCCCGACCGGCCGGTGATCTGCCTGTCGGGCGACGGCTCGGCGATGTACACGATCCAGTCGCTGTGGACCGCGGCGCGCTACAAGGTCGGCGTCGTGTTCGTGATCTTCAACAACACCTCCTACCGCATCCTGAAGCAGCGCGTCTTTGCCCAACGCGGGTACGCTGCCCAACTCGATACCTATGTGGGCATGGAGCTGAACAATCCCGCGATCGACTATGTTGGGCTGGCGCGTTCGCTCGGCATCGCGGCAGATCGCGCCAAGACCGTGCACGATGCCACCGACCTGATCGCGAAGGCGCTGAAGGACGGCAAGCCGATGCTGATCGACGTAGAACTCGTGCGCGAGTTCAAATAGACAGGGAGAAGCTAATCAAGGGACGGACAATGCCCGAGCAGCTTCTGCCGACGACGGTCGTCGGCTCCTATCCGCAGCCCGACTGGCTGATCAACAAGGACGTGCTCAAATC
>Ga0137412_10000850_pt1 | contig 22808 bp, 27 predicted proteins | sample CZODoug2_1_16fun_FD_122160 | JGI IMG/M metagenome (GOLD analysis project Ga0137412, IMG submission 122160) | Vadose zone soil fungal communities from Angelo Coast Range Reserve, California, USA - CZODoug2_1_16fungal (Hybrid Assembly) | ecosystem: Environmental > Terrestrial > Soil > Vadose zone... | reverse complement strand
CCCACGTCCGGCGTGAAAGGCGGAAGCGCTATTGAGCTGGGCGCGTGCGTCCTCCAATATCGCGCTGGCTTGCTGCGCGGCGTCGGTAGCGGTGGACCTTTTGACCGTTACAGCGATGTCGAGAGCGGCCGCGGCTCCGATCGCCTGCGCGCGCGCCTTGCCATAGGAGTCTCCCAGGGCAGCGTAGGTGTCAGCTGCTTGCCCTGCCCAGGTCTTCGCCTCCACGAAACTATCAACGTCAAAGTTGAAGAGGGCGGCTTCCGCGAGTTGCGCCTGCGCGAGCAGTGGCGAGGCTCCCCCTAGCTGAAGTTCAGCCGCGGCTTGGCGGTATCCACTTGCGGCGTCCTGATAGGCCTTGTCCGAGTTGAGTCCTGATGTGTTTCCGACGGCGCGTGTTACCGATTGTCCGGCCGCGTAGGCGGTGTCGGCTCTGGCAAGCAGTTTCTGCGCTCCGAGGCATGTGGCGTTGCCGGTTCGGCCCAAGTCGACGACACGCAGCTCGACACCGTCGTGGGCGGTACGCAGGCCGATGATTTCGCGAAATTCCTTGCGGCCCATTCGGTTGGTGGATGGATCATGAAGGACATCTGGACCAAGCCGACGCTCGGCACCTATCACTAGCAATTTCCGCCGATCAAATGACGATTTGAGATGATGGAGCTCGCCGCACTGGCGGCTCCATCGTGTCACGCGATGCCGGCGCCACCCCCGTTTGGGTGAGACCGGCAAGTAACGTTACCGATTGCTTTTGCCGCAGCGCGCCGATTTGGACTCGAAGCGCTGTGATGCGTCGGATAGTACTGATCTAACCGGGGGCTAGAGGATTTCTTAAGCAATCAATTTTTCCCGGAACGGCCGCTGGAGCAATCCAGCGGCCTTTTTAATTTGTGATACCCGCTGACTATCAGTGAAAATCCCGTGACGGTGGCAGGATGCGGACGTTGCGCGGATGGCGGATCTTCTGGGCCGGGTTGTCCGGATGCTGGCGCCGGTCGTCATGCAGCGGTTCGATCAGCGCCGGGCCGGCCGGCACCGCGGGTTTTCGTCGGAGCGCGTCATTGGCCAGACCCATCAGGTCATGCGAGCGATCGAACAATCGCTGGGCCACCAGATGCGTCACGTGTTCCGGACTGCTCTGGATATAGCCCTCGACCAGAATGAGCCGCGCGCCCATCACCTCCTTGCGGAAGTTTTCCATCACCTTCGGCCAGACCACGATATTGGCGATGCCGGTTTCATCCTCCAGCGTCATGAACACGACGCCCTTGGCGCTGCCCGGACGCTGCCGCACCAGCACCACGCCGGCGCAGCGCACGTGCTTTTTGTCGCTGGCATGGCAAACCGCTTCGCAGGCCACCACGCCTTCACTGGCAAACATCGGCCGCAGAAACTCCATCGGATGGCCCTTCAGCGACAGCCGAATGGTCTGGTAGTCAGCGACCACCTGTTCCGGCAGCGGCATGTCAGGCAGCGGACGTGCATGTTCATCGGGCTGCTCGCGCGCGGTGGCGATTTCGAACAGCGGCAGCGGCACGTCGTCGGGCAACCGCCGCACCGCCCATAGCGCTGCGCGGCGATCGAGCCCGATGGATCGGAACGCATCGGCATCCGCCAGCAGGATCAGCGCGCGCTTGGGCAAGCCGGTGTCGCGGGCGAAATCCTCCAGCGAGATGAAGGGACGGCGCGCCCGCGCGGCGACGATACGCTCGGCCCAGTCTTCGGCGGGCGGCTTACCGCTTTTCTTCCTCTGAAATTCCTCATCCGGATCGGCCCATTTGAACCCGTCGATCTGACGGAAGCCGAGCCGCACGGCGCAGAACTTTCCGTCACTCTCCTCCAGCGTATTCTGCGCATAACTCTGAGAAACATCGATCTCGCGCACCTCGACACCGTTCTTGCGGGCATCGCCTTGGGTTCCTTTATTCTCAGCTCATGCGACACTCCCACCGGCGCTGGGGCGGGCTATGGTGCGGCAGCCGGGGCGATCATCGGCGGAGCGGCCACCGGAAACGTGCGCGCGGCTGCCATCGGGGCGGCGGCGGGAGCGGCCACTGGCGCATTGATCGGTCACGCGATTCAGGAAGATCGGGCCCGCGCTTACGGGCCTGTGCCACCGGGAGGTTGGCCACTTGCGCGTTACACCAACACTCCTGGAGTGTTCCGCAGTCCATATACCGGACGGCGCTACGACCTGAGAGGTGTTCCGCCGGGCGGGCTGACCCGCGATATTGATACGGGGCAACTTTTCCGTCGTCCCTACGGCGGCTACTAATAATCGCTGCCGTCGTAAGCGGAGTGAACCTCAATCGCCCTTGGGCGGCTGCGGTGGACCTCTAAGGGTTCCAGAAAAGTACTGGCGAAACGGAACACAGGCTTGTGGCCTGTGCGCCAAGCGGACATTCTGTCCGCTTTCTTTTGCTCGGCAGCGGAGTGCAACTCCGCTGGGCGCACAGACTGGAAAGTCTGTGTTCCGGTTGCGGCCCATCCCAAATGCTTTCGAGCGCGCAATGGTGGGACGACGCTCTGCGGAGCCGAAAAACACTTCTGATTCGGCGTGCAGTTATCCCTGGTTTTTCCGAAGCGAATCGACGATCGCCTGCACGCGCTCATCCATCTTGAGCAGCTCCGGCCAGGGGCGGTGATAATTTTCGCCCGGCAATTTGCGTGTGGCATCAATGCCCATGTGAGACCCAATGTTCTGCTCGGTAGGCGCGTGATCGAGTGAATCGCTTGGATTCCGAATAATGGTGCTGTCGCGCTCAGGATCAGTATTGGCGCATAAACGGAAGAGCACTTCGCTGGTGTTGTGCACGTCGCAATCCTCGTCCACCACCACGATGTATTTGGAAAACATCATCTGCCCCATTCCCCACAACCCATGCATCACCTTGAATGCCTGATAGGGATACTGCTTCCGAATGCTAACGAAAACTAGATTGTGGAAAACACCCTCCGGCGGCAGCGTCATATCCACCAGCTCTGGAAAATTCATTTTGAAGACAGGCAAGAAAATCCGCACCGTCGCGTCGCCCATGTAAAAATCCTCCATTGGCGGCGGGCCGACGATTGTCGTCGGATAAAAGGCGTCACGCCGATGCGTGATCGCGGTCAGATGAAAGACAGGATAATCCTCGACCGCGGTGTAGAAACCGGTGTGGTCGCCGAACGGTCCCTCCGGTCGCATTTCGCCCGGCTGGACAAAACCTTCCAAAACGAAATCAGCATCGGCGGGAACCTCCACGTCGATGGTTTTGCATTTCACCAGCTCCACCGATTTTTTGCGCAAAAATCCAGCAAACAAAATTTCATCGAGTCCATCGGGTAATGGCGCGGTTGCAGCGAAAGTGAGCGCGGGATCGCCACCGAGTGTGACCGCGACCGGCATGCGCTCGCCCCGTTGATAGTAAACTTTGCCGTGACGAGCGCCGACTTTGTGTACCTGCCAGTGCATTGCCGTGGTGCGCTCATCGAAAATTTGCATCCGGTACATCCCAACGTTGCGAGCACCGCTTTCGGGATCGCGTGTATGCACGTTGGGAAAAGTGATGAAACGTCCACCGTCCTTCGGCCAGCACTTGAGGATGGGAAGGTCGAGAAGTGATATCTGAGGTTTGGTCCGAGCCGGACTGGCGTTGTTTGAGGTTTGATCTGAATCCAATATCTGGACTACCTCCTGGCAGGCCGCCTCCTTGACACGTTTCGGCCGCGCATGAAGCAGGTGAATCCCTTGTTTCAAGAGCGCGAAACCTTCCCGCAAGTCCGTCGGCGGTTTCGCCTTCAGGATTAGCTGAATCTCCTGAGCAAGATCGGCGACTTCGTTCACTCCTAGCGCCATGGCGATGCGTTTGCGCGAGCCCAACGTGTTAATGGCAACAGGAAAGGCCGATGTCTTTCCATCAATGATCGGCTTCTCAAATAGCAGCGCTTTTCCACCGCTGGGCGATTTCATTTCGCGATTTGCCCATTCCGCGATGACCAGGTCCGTGTCGACCTCTTCTGTGATGTGTCGCAACTCGCCGGCGCGATCGAGTTGCTCGACAAAATCCTGAAAGGAACGGAACGCCATCGCAGGCTAATGTGCGTTCCGATTCAGCCGGGCGCAATCAATAGCGATACGGACCGACAAGCGATTGGAATGAAACGACCCGCCCGTTAGCAAAAGTTACAGTGCGATATGGATAGGGGATGCTCGGTGGAATGTAGGAGTAATAAAAGGGATCGTAGAAAGGATCGCCGAAAAAGGCGAATGAACGGCCATGATGACGGTGCGTAGCGATGACACCGCCGAAACCAAATCCCCCTCCGTAACCGTAGGGATATCCATAACCGTAACCGTAACCGTAGGGATAGGCAGAGGTGTATTGGACATAAATCCAAGTCTCGGTCATCTCACGGCGCATCGCCCCTTCCACTCTCTGGTCCGGCGACCCCCAAGCCAGGTAAACAGCAGCTCGGGGCATACCAGGCGCGATTTGCCCATTTGCAACCAACTGTTGCTGGCGCGCGGATAAGCTATGGTACACATCTGGATGCTCAGCGATTCGCGACTCGACAGTCGAACATCCGGAAAGGAGCAAAGTTACCGGAGCGGCAGCGACAAGGAATACCCAGGGAGCAAATCGATGCTTCATAGTGCAAAAATCATACCGGGGCACAATAACGAGTCAATCTCGTCAGTTTCTTGATTCAACCCTCGTGCGCCCGTAACGTTGCACACAATGGAAGATCGCTTTGGTCATCGCATCTCCTATCTGCGCGTTTCGGTGACCGACCGTTGTAACGAACGCTGCGCCTACTGCATGCCACAGGAGTTGCAGGAATGGCTGCCTCGCGCTGAAATTTTGTCTTACGAGGAAACGCTGCGCCTCATCCGCATCGCTGCCGGGCTCGGCGTAACAAAAGTACGCATCACCGGCGGCGAACCACTGACGCGTCGCGGCATTGTCGATTTCATTCGGGAAGTGCCAAAAATCCCCGGCATTCGCGATGTCGGAGTTTCGACAAATGGAACGCTGCTAGCGCGGGAAATTACACCGAACCAGACGATGGCGGCTGTTTTGCGAGCTGCCGGCGTTCGCTCGCTTAATATCTCGCTCGATACCTTGGATCAAAACGTGTATGCCCAGATCACCGGGCGTGATTTTCTTCCTTCGGTATTGCAGGGAATCGGCGCGTCCGTGGCCGCCGGGTTCGAGCAAATAAAGCTGAACACAGTCCTGATGCGAGGCCGCAATGAAGAGCAACTCATTCCCTTGATCGATTTCGCCGCATCGCAGAATTTGATTTTGCGCTTCATCGAAATGATGCCCGTCAGCACGACTGAAGTGTTAACCGAACGAAATTTTCTCCCGGTGGCGGAAGCGAAATGCGCAATCGAGGCGCATTATGGAGATCTGATCCCCGAGCCAACTTTCCACACCAATGGTCCCGCCACTTACTATCAAGTTCCGGGACGGGACCAACGCATAGGATTCATCGGCGCGATGACCAATCTGCATTTTTGTGAAAGCTGTAACAAACTTCGCCTGACCTGCGATGGTAAACTTCGGCCATGTCTCGGCAGTTACCTTGAGTTCGACATCATGAAGCCTCTCCGTGCCGGCGCGAGCGATGAGGAACTACGGCAATTTTTCCTTGAAGTAGTCGAGCGAAAACCGCAGCAGCACGATTTCCGGGAGAATTACCAGCCGAACCGCAAAATGATCGCGATCGGCGGCTGACGTAATGGAGTGTTGCAGTAGTGGAGTGATAAAAGCGTGAAGCGTCTCAGTCACATCGGCTCCGACGGGCGGGTGCGGATGGTGGATGTTTCGGCCAAGCCACAGAGTCTGCGCATTGCCATTGCGACGGGAAAAATCAAAATCAAGCGCGCGACTGCCAATGCGATCTCGCGCAATCGGATCGGGAAGGGGAATGTTTTTGCAACAGCGCAGATCGCGGGAATTCAAGCAGCCAAACGAACCGCGGAATTGATTCCGCTATGTCATCCCTTGCCGCTGAGCAACGTCGAAATCGATTTCGAAATGAAGGGCGGCACGGTCAGTGCAACCTGCAGCGCGCGGACCACCGCGCAAACCGGGGTGGAGATGGAAGCGCTTGTCGGCGTCGCGATCGCGCTCCTCACGATTTACGACATGTGCAAAGCCATCGACAAAGAGATGGAGATCTCGGATGTGCACTTGGTGAAAAAAACGAAGCATCTCGTATGATCGGTCATCCCGAGCAAAGTCGAGGGATCCCGATGAACTTGCCTTTAAGGTTTCGCAGCGGGATTCCTCGACTTTGCTCGGAATGACGAGACAAGAAATGCAAATTGTCGTCGGCATCATTACGATTTCCGATCGCGCCAGTGGCGGACAGTACCAGGATCTCGGCGGCCCCGCGTTGAAAGCGGCAGCAGAAAATCATGGCTGGGATGTCCTCGCTGAAGCGATCGTGCCGGACGACAAGAAGCGAATTCAGGAAACGATCCGCAGTTTTTCGGCGCAGGGATGCGGTCTGATTCTGACGACTGGCGGTACTGGGGTAGCCGAGCGCGACGTCACGCCGGAAGCGATCCGCGAGATCATGCGCGTGGAGATACCCGGTTTTGGTGAATTGATGCGCGCTCAATCAATGAAGATCACGCCGAACGCGATTCTCTCGCGTAGCCTCGCCGCCATCGTTGACAGCTCGCTCGTGATCGCGTTGCCCGGCAAACCGAGCGGAGCCGTGGAATGTCTCGGCTTTGTTGAGGGCGCGATCCCGCACTCCGTCGCGCTGGCGCAGCGCAAGCCTACTTCTTGTTAAGTCTCGTAATCTTATTCCTACTCTTATTCGTATTCCTATGGGAATCCTGTTCTTGGCAGAGAGAAAGGAATATGAGTAGGAATAGGAATACGAGCAGAAGAGAGCCACCTTACGATGGCTGCTACTCCGGCCAGGTCAGCAACCGCATCAAGCCTATTCCATTTTCCGTTAGATGCGCATGATCGCCGCGGCCGGCCAGCTCACCCCGGGTGAGGGACGCACAATCGATCGCGGATTTTTTGACATAGGTCAGCGTCGGTTGTGAGACCGGTTGGCTGCGCGCTTCGATCTGCAAGGGCACTCCTGAGCGCGCAAAACTTACTTCCCACGACTGCGCATTTGCCGAGACGTTTTTCACCATCCACGGATAGAATTTCCGCAAATCGAAGTGGGGCGAGTCTGGCACGGTCACTTTGTAAAATATTTCTTCCTCAGCCAGAAATTGCGGGACACTGAGATCGGGTCGGTTTTCCCGCTCGAGAAAAAACCGTGCGATATCAAGTCCCGCCAGATTAATTCCATTATAAATGCCGTTGTGGTTTGGATCGCGAAAATTGTGATCGTGCCACGATTCGAAATTGCGATTGAACATGAGATTTAGCTCGAGATGGAGATGAGCGCGGGCCTGATTCAACCCTTCGCCCGTGTAACCCATCCGCGCGATCCGTTCGCCGCGATTCACCCTCTGGCCAACGCCCACTGCGATCTCGCTGAGGTGACCGTAAAGACTGTAGTAAGGCGAGCCATCCCAAACGTGTTCGATCACGATATAGCGTCCATAGTTTGAATAACCCGCCACTTGATTGGCGTGCACCACTTTGCCGTCGGCGATCGCCCGCACCTCGTCGAGCGGCTCGCCCCGGGCATCGCGATGCAGGCACCGGATGTCGATCCCTTCGTGGAATCGGGTGTAGATCAGACCCTGCGCCGTCGCCACCGGATTGCGGACAAATCCGTAACGGCCGCCTTCCCAGGGCGTCGATTTTTCGCCGTGAAAATCGCGCTCAATATATTGATAAAAATCCGGGCCGCCCCCGCGAAAAAGCGCATCGTTATCCGTCGGCAGGCTGATTTCGATTTTCGAGTTTTGTGCGAGCAACGGACTGGAAAACACACTTACGGCCAGTCCGATCGCCAGCACCCGCCACGTCATTTGCGTTTTTTCGAGTCGATTTGCCGCCACGTTTTTTGCATTGATGCGATATCGGCAGCGCTTAGACCCGAAGCAATAAAAATCTGACCATCGGAAACGCGTCGATCAACCAGCAGCTCGGTAATAACCCGGCCATTAACAAAAATCAGGAGTGTGCCGCCGCGGCGTTCAACGCTAAGAGTATCGAGGGCGAGGCGGCCGTGATCGTCGAGTTGCAGCAAAGCGCCGAAACTTCCATCGCTCGCCGTATAGGGCCGATAGGCGGAAACGTCGTGCTCGGAAATTGCGGGGATTTTTTCGATAAAAATGTTTTTTCCGGAGATCGGCGTGGTCACAGGAGTGGCAAACACGCTCCCATCGTTTTCATTTCCCTGGGCATGGACCCGCACCGTACAACGTTTCGATTTGGCTGACGCGAACGGTGCCGCCAAAATCAGGAATAATCCCATCGCCAACACGCGAGTCATGCGCGATTGATAAAGGGTTTGACACGTTTTGCAACGTTTGTTGAAACACCCGCACATGAAATGGGCCCTTGGGATAATGATCGCGCTTTTTGCAGCATCGAACGCCGCGGCGCAGGCGCCGTCACCCCCCGAGCGAGGTTTCCTTAATCGCATGTTCCATCCTTTCGCTTCCGCGAAAAACAAAGCGCCTAAATATCAGGATTCACGTTTGCGCGGTTTGCTGTTGGAAGTGCAAGTCCCGACGGAACCGATCCGGCTTTCGGAAGTGCGCCAGCTACGGGTCCAGGCGATATTGAGGAATATTGGCACTTCTCCGGTTCCGCTTGATTTCCCAACCTCGCAACGAATCGATATTCATTTGCTTAATTCTGCCGGCGAGGTCTTGACGCGATGGTCGGAGAACCGCGCTTTCACCGAAGAAATCGGCAATCTCACGATCAATCCACGCGAACAAGTTGTTTACAACGAAACGATCGCCACCCGCGAATTGCAGCCCGGTCGGGTTTACAGTGTCGAAGTTTTCTTCCCCAAATATCCGGAACTGCGTGCCCGGCAGAAGTTCATGACCGCGCCGTGAGGAGTGGAGCAATGGAGTAGTGGAGTAATGAATTGAACAGCACTCCATCACTCCAACACTCCAACACCCCAGTTCTTGTCTCCGATTACCACAGTCATCCACAGGGCCACCGGGTCCAGCGCTACACTCGGGCGCTTTTGCAGCCGTGGATCGATTCGGCGCGGGCCAAAGGAATCCTCGATATCGCTTTTACTGATCACGATCGCTATCATGGCGGCGTCGATTTCGACGAACTCGATCGTCTACGTGAAAAAAATCCCGACGTAAAAATTCGCGCCGGGATCGAGCTTGATAACGATCCGGAAACGAGCGCGGCCGGAAGAAAATGGGTCGAACAAAATTGGAAGCGGCTCGATTTCATCCTCGGTTCAGTCCACTACCTCAACCGGGCTGATCAGATGTTCGATAGTGTGCCCGAGGGCGCACAACAGTTCAGCGGGCGCGATATCGATGACGTCTACTCCGATTATTTTCGGCGGGTCCGCGAAATGGCGGCGAGCGGGCTGATCGATTGCCTGGCGCACCTCGATTTAGTGAAAATCCACGGCTACCGTCCGCGCGCGCAGGTCACTGAATTGGTTGAGGAAACGCTGGAGCTGATTCGCGCACGCAATCTCGCCATCGAATTATCGACCGCCGGCTGGCGCAAACCGGTGAACGAACTTTATCCGTCGGATGAGATCATTCTTTTCGCGATGGAGAAGAAGATTCCCTTTACCATCGCGTCGGACGCGCATTCATGGGCGCAGCTGGGAGAAAATTACGAACGCCTCGGGCAGAAAATCACGTCGTTTGGCCTTCGCGAAGTGTGCGTTTATGAGAAACACAAGCGAACCGTTCGTCGGTTGTAGCTCGGAACATGGGCCTCTGGCCGGTGCGCCCAGCGGACATTTTGTCCGCTGTTCTGATTCGAGTACCTTCGCAGCGGAGTGGAACTCCGCTGGGCGCACAGACTGAAAGTCTGTCTTCCTACAGTCCCAATCCCGGCACGCCCATTCCACCTGTAATCTTTGACATCTCCGAGCTGGCGATTGCTTTTCCCTGCTCGATCGCCTGCTTGACCCCACTCAGCACCGCTTCCTCCAGAAATTCCACATCCTCAGGATCGACAATCTCCTTCGCGATTTTGATTGAAATCACATCACCCGCGCCATTGGCAACGACGGTAATTTTGCCGCCGGCTGCCTGCACCTCAACGGTCTTCTCCGCCAGCTCCGCCTGCGCCTGTGCCATTTTCTCCTGCATCTTCTGCGCCTGTTTCATTAACTTGTTAAGATTCATCGCGTAATCCTGGGTTAAGTTTTGATTTCGCCCTTAAACATTTCCAGCGCTTCGCGCACGATCGCCGGCGCGTTCTTCGATTTTGCGGCAGGTGTTTTGGCCGGCAAATTTTCTTTCAACGAAAACTTCAGGGCCCACTCCCGCCCACTGATTTCCTTCAGCAATGCTTCCAGAAACTCGCGATTGGCGCGGGAGGATAAATGTTCCATTACCATTCGCTGATCGGCGGGAAAACCCAGCTCGAAATTCCGCCCGCTCGCACCAAGGGGGTGCGCTTCTTCAATCCAGCTTTTGATAAACGGACGGCGCGTTTTAATTTGCGCAACGACCTTTCTCCAAATCTCGTTAACATCGGCCGCCGACTCATTCGCCTTGTAGCCGGCGTCGGCACCGCGGTCGGCGACAGCGGTTACAACATCCTGTCCTGAGCGCTTGGCCGGCGGAGCTACAGGGTTGCCGTCTCGTAACGCATTCAAATTCTCGATCACTTGATCGAGCGTCGTCTGGTCGAGCGTTTGGATCGCTCGAATGACCGCGACTTCGAAATGCAACTTTTTATTCGGTGCCCATTTCATCCGCCCCTCGGCCGCGGCGAATTGATCGATTAATTCCAGCACCCGATCGGTCTCCAGCAGCGGCGCTTGTTCTGCAAACGTGGCCCGAGTTTCGGCACTGGCTTCGTCACTGAGCGCGTCCGGCTTCACTTTGAAAACGAGCAGATCGCGCAGATACGCAATCGTGTCCGACATCAATTTCATCATGTCCTTGCCGGCCTCACATTGCTCGTGCAGCAGCGCTAGCGCGTCCGCGGTTTCGCCGCGTAAAATACGGCCGACAAAATCCGCCACCATTTGTTGACTGGTGAATCCGAAAACATTCAGGACATCGGCTTCCTTAATTTTTTCTCCGCAGAATGCCACCAGTTGATCAAGCATCGATTCCGCGTCGCGCATTCCCCCTTCCGCGCCGCGCGCGATGGCATGGGCCGCCGCTGGGTCCAAGGTCAGTTTCTCCTTCGTCGCGATCGATTGCAGCTGTTGCGCAATCAGATTCGTTGCGATGCGGTGCAGATCGAACCGCTGGCATCGGGATAAAATTGTGATCGGCAATTTTTCCGGCTCGGTCGTGGCCAGACAGAAAATGACGTGTTTGGGCGGCTCTTCCAGCGTCTTCAGTAACGCGTTCGCCGCTTCCTTCGTCAGCATGTGCACCTCGTCGATGATGTAAATTTTGAAGCGCCCCTTCGCCGGCGCGTAACGGACGTTGTCGCGCAACTCCCGGACGTCATCGATCCCGCGGTTGCTCGCTGCGTCCAGCTCAATGACATCGAGACTGTTTCCGCCGGCGATCTCCCGGCAATTATCGCATTTGCCGCACGGCGTCACTGTTGGCCCATGGATGCAATTGAGCGCCTTTGCCAGGATGCGCGCCGTCGAGGTTTTCCCTGTCCCGCGCGGCCCGACAAAAAGGTAGGCGTGGGCCAGCCGATTCTGCTCGACCGCATTCTTGAGCGTGCGGGTGACGTGGTTCTGCCCGACGATATCGTCGAACGTCTGCGGTCGGTATTTGCGGGCGAAAACCTCGTAGCTCACCCGAAAACTTTACCGTTTCTGGCATCGCGCGAAAGATGAAAGTCTGTCATTATCGCGGCATGAAGCGTTTTCCCCTGTTCATCGCTCTTTCGCTCCTCGCTGTCACGATGAGCGCGCAATCCCCAACTCCCTCGGATGGACGTGACGCCAAGTTCGAGGATCCGTTGCTGGATAAACTGGTCGGCAACTGGCGTGTCGTTCGAAAATTCGGCGACGGCCGCACTGCCGAAAATACCGTGCGCGTCGGCTGGGTGCTCAATCATCAATTCCTCGAGTTGCATTACCTCGATGTCGCAACCCTGCCGCAATACGAAGCGATGGCCTTTGTCGGGTTCGATCACAAAATGTCGCGCTACGTTTTGCATTGGCTCGACGTCTTTGGTGGCCGCGCCTCGGGAGTAATCGGTTACGGCACCCTCGACGAAGCTGCCCATTCCATCTATTTCACCTTCAATAACCCCGACGGCAGCCAGTTCATGAATGCCTACGCCTTCGATCCGGCAACCAAGAATTGGACCTCGGTCATGCGGCAAAAAAGCAAAGGCCCCTGGTCGATTTTCGCCGAGGATAAGTTCACTCCTCTCGCATCGAAACCATAGGCGCGACCCGCGGATCGCCCTATATGACTTATTTGCTGTATAAGGCGCAATCGCGGTCGGGCTTCCTGCTCGTGCTCGTGCTCGTGCTCGTGCTCGATTCGTCCGCGCGCGAGCCCATCCCGGCGCCCACAAAAACCGTTCGCGCCCGCGATCTCGGCATCGCATTCGATGGCAATCCAGGAAAATTCAACGCCATTACCGATGTCCCCGGAGTGGAAGTTGGCTACACCACTCTCATCAGCGGAGACGGTAGGCTCGAAGTCGGCAAAGGTCCGGTCCGAACCGGTGTGACGGCAATTCTACCCCGTGGTCGCGATGCCATGAACGATCCCGTCTTCGCCGGCTATTTCTCGTTAAATGGCAACGGTGAAATGACCGGCACTGCCTGGGTGGAGGAGAGCGGATTTCTGGAAGGTCCGATCGTGTTGACCAACACCCACAGCGTCGGAATCGCGCGCGACGCTGTTATTGCCTGGCGTCTCGCTCACGGCGGCCCGGACGCGGAAGGTTTCGCCTGGAGTCTCCCCGTGGTGGCCGAGACTTGGGACGGCTGGCTCAACGACGTCGATGGCTTTCACGTTAAACCGGAACACGTCGCCCACGCGATTGAGACTGCGCAAAGTGGGGCGATCGAGGAGGGCAGCGTTGGCGGCGGTACCGGAATGATTTGTTACGAATTCAAAGGCGGCACCGGCACCGCTTCGCGAATTGTCCCTGTAGCCACGATTGCCGGCCGCGGTTCTTCCGAAACAAAACAGTTTGCCATAGGCGTTTTGGTTCAGGCCAATTGTGGCCGTCGTCCACAGCTAACGATTCGCGGACTAGAAGTCGGAAAGAAAATTCCCGGCTCCGTTTACAAACGGGAAACCGGCTCCATCATCATCGTGGTTGCGACCGACGCGCCTCTTCTTCCGCATCAACTGAAACGTCTGGCCCGCCGTGCTTCTCTCGGTCTAGCCCGCACCGGCAGCGTTTCCGGTAACGGCTCCGGGGATCTGTTCATCGCCTTCTCCGCCGCCAACCCGCATGCCGCCGACGCCAAACCCCCGATTCGCACGATCGAAACCATGCCGAACGACCTGATGGACCCGCTTTTCACCGCCACGGTCGAAGCGACCGAAGAAGCCATCATTAACGCCCTCGTCGATAACCACGACATGATCGGTCGCGACAACCATAAGGTAGAAGCTTTACCCCGCGAACGGCTGCAACAGTTGCTGAAGGAATACAATCGCTCGCGCTAACCTGTCTAAACGTAGAGATTGCAGCGGGAAGTGGTAGTTTACGGCGCGGATTGAGATGAAGAGTGCGCTAATATGCCTGACGTTCTGCCTTGTCTGCGCGAGTGCGCCTGCGGCGGAGAAGGTTGCTCTTATCAAAATCAACGGAGCAATTGGTCCGGCAACGGCGAGCTATATTGCGCGAAGTATCGATGAAGCGCGGACGCAGAACGCACAATGCCTGGTCATTCAACTCAACACGCCGGGTGGCTTGCTCGATTCAACGCAGACAATCGTGCAGGATTTCTTGGGTTCCGCGGTGCCAGTGGTGGTTTATGTCTCGCCGACAGGTGCAACCGCGACCAGCGCCGGTTGCTTCATTACCCTTGCCGCAAACGTGGCGGCAATGGCGCCAGCCACGACAATTGGTGCAGCGCATCCGGTGATGCTAGGTGGTATCCCCAGTGGCCAGGAACAAAAGCCCGACGACACGATGAAACAGAAGCTCGAGAACTTTTCGGTGAGCTATATCGAGACAATCGCCGCCAAGCGCCATCGCAATGTCGATTGGGCGAAATCCGCCGTGCGCGAAAGTGCATCGATCACCGCGGAGAAAGCGCTCGAATTAAGAGTGATCGATTTAATCGCCGCGGATACGCCTGAGTTACTAAAGCGATTGAACGGACGCGCCGTAGATGGCAAGGCCCTGAATACCGCCACGGCAGAGATCGCGGAGATCAAAATGTCCCCATCCGAGCGCGTCTTTCAACAGCTCTGGCGGCCTGAGGTCATGTTTATTCTCATGCTCATCGCCATCTACGGAATTATCGGTGAAATGACCACGCCCGGCGCGATTCTGCCCGGCGTGGTTGGCGCGATTGCCTTGATCCTCGCGCTTTATCTGGCCGCGATCCTGCCGGTCAACGTTACCGGGGTTGTGTTGATCGCGCTGGCAATGATGCTCTTCATCTTTGATATCTACGCGCCCACGCACGGTGTCCTGACAATAGGGGGCATCATTTCGTTTCTGATCGGCTCCCTCATGCTATTCAACCGCGCCGACCCGCTCTTTCGTTTATCCTTGAGTTACATTATTCCGGCAACGCTTATGACGGCGGCATTCTTTGCTTTCGTTATCGGAAAAGGCTTGCGCGCGCAACGGTTGCCGGTGAAAGCCGGAGCGGAAACCATGGTTGGAAAAACAGTGACCGCATCGACTCCAATTGATTCGCAGGGTGGCAGGGTTTTCGTCGAAGGCGAGAACTGGAGCGCAGTTAGTGATACACCTGTCGAACCAGGCGAAGTAATAGAGATCGCAGAGGTGCAAGGATTAACTTTGAAAGTACAACCAAGAAAAGGATAAAGCCATGCCATTACTCGAAGGACTGTTGAAGTTAGTTGCTTGGGTGATACCGATCTTCATTCTCGCGGCGATCATCCTGCCGCAGATGATCCGGATCTTGCGCGAATACGAGCGCGGCGTCATTTTCCGGCTCGGGAAATTACTCGGCGCCAAAGGGCCGGGACTGATTTTCCTCATTCCGATCGTCGATCGCATGGTGCGAATGGATTTGCGCGTCGTCACCATCAACGTCGAGCGACAGGAAGTGATGACGCGTGACAACGTGCCGGTCACGGTCGATGCCGTTGTCTATTTCCGCGTGGTCGATCCGCAGGCCGCCGTCGTGAAGGTGGAGAATTTTCTTAAGGCCACTTCGCTTATCGCCCAAACCACGCTGCGCAGCGTCCTCGGCCAGGCCCCACTCGATGACCTGCTGTCGCAACGCGAAACCATCAACCAGAAGTTGCAGGAGATTATCGACCGGCAAACCGAACCGTGGGGCATCAAAGTCACGGCGGTCGAGGTGAAGGATGTAGCGTTGCCGGACACGATGAAGCGCGCCATGGCCAAGCAGGCCGAGGCCGAGCGCGAACGCCGCGCTAAGGTAGTCAACGCTGAGGGCGAATTTCAGGCCGCGGAAAAAATGGTGCAAGCCGCCGCGATGATGAGCAAGGAGCCGATAGCGCTGCAGCTGCGTTTCCTGCAAACCATGCGCGAGATTTCCAGCGAGCATAACACCACGACGTTTCTTCCGGTCCCGATCGATCTCTTCACGCCATTCATGAACAAAGGTGGCCCATCGAAATCGTAGCCTTCTAAATTAATGGCTCCCGCGCGGCACAACATCCGCTTTACACGCAGTCCAAACTGAAGCAGTCACAGAATGTCGATGTTTAACCGCAAGAGCGAACCCACAGCCCCAGCAAGCCAGCCGGTGAGCCCTCCTGTCGTTTCGGACCAGCCCAACCGAACGTTGACACCGGCCCGGCCGAGCGGTCTTCTCTCGAAGGGCGTTTCGATCAAAGGGTCCGTCAAATTCCTTAACGAGTTGCTGATCGACGGTCAGGTGGAAGGCACGATCGATTCGCCTGGAAAGCTCTGTGTTGGGGAGCACGCGCAGATTACTGGCGAGATCAGGGCGAAATCGGTGAAGGTGCGAGGGACGGTTGAGGGCAATATTTTCGCAACTGAACGCTGCGAACTCGAAGCGGGGTGCACCTTGCGCGGTGACATCGAAGCGCCGCGACTCGTGGTTGATGAGAATGCGACATTTCTCGGCAGTGCGAAAGTCGCGACGGCGAAGTAACCAATCCTGATTGGTTTTTACGGCGGATTACGCGGATCTCCACAGATTACTGACTTTGGAGCGCTACCTCACCCTACTTCAGTATTACCTCGCGCATCGTTTTGGTGCCGAGAATTTCGCGGACGTCTAGACGCTTCACGGCCAACTGGCGTTGCGCATCCTGGCCACCCATGACCTTGGCCATGATCGGCTCGGTCTTTTCGCGTAAACCATCGAATGCGGCCATGTTTTTGTATTCCACCATAAGTAGAATATTGAAATCGTTTCGATCGGAGGCATCACCGATCAGCACCTTGTAGTCCATGATTAGTCCTTGCTTCTTTTCTTCTTCCATCGTGCCCTTGAAGGTTTGTGCGACGCTTCTGAGATAATCGTCGTCCAATCCGGGCTTCGTTTTCACAAGGCTGATGTTCCAAACGGAATGTTCCGTGTAGGGAACGCCGGTTGCGGCCGTAGCGGAGGGCGCGCTCGAGCCGGGGCTTTGTGCGCCGGAAAAACCGGCAATGACGCAAAGAGCGGTGATCAAGATGGCAACTTTGAGCTTCATGTTTTCCTTTCGGTTATGAGTTTGTTCGCATCCACTCGCGAGGCGAGCTGGCGCTGCCTGAGGAGTGTGCGACCGGATCGTAAACGAGGGCGAGGAAAATCCACTAGGTATTTTCCAGCTCGTCGAGTAGTTGTTGTTTTAGATGCCGGCGGGCCGATTTCTTGATGGCGCGTCGCTCGGCCGCGACCGCCTCCTTCTCTGCCTGTCGTTCTTTCCGGGTGCGATTGTCAACGTGACTTGCCAGATGCGAAACTCTTGGCCGTTGTGCGCCTACCTTTCGCTCATTGGGTTTCGCGTACGGATTCATCTATCTAACTCATCGCCTACCTAGAATAGGATAAGATTTCTTGTGAAAACGAAATGCCGGATCGATTGATCCCGTCATGACAACAAAATTCCCTTTTCCGATTCTTCTGGCCGTGGCGCTCCTGGTGTTGACCAACATTCGTGCGCAAACAACCGAGCCGACGGCGGCGACGAGCGATGGGCCGATTTTCAAAAATGTCTCCGATCTGAAATGGGACAAGATTATTCCCGATCTCGGAGAAAACTCTCCGGAAATCTGCTTTCTGCGTGTTGATCCGAAAACGCATGCTACCAGCCTGCTCATTCGCACCTCGAAAGCGATCCATGTGCGAAAACATTGGCACACCGCTAATGAGTCACACACCATGATTACCGGTAATGCCATTTTGGCATGCGAAGGCAAGCGAGCTGAGTTGACTCCGGGTGGTTTCAATTACATGCCCGCCAAAATGGTGCATGAAGCATGGCTGCCAGCGAACTCGTTAACGTTCATTACGGTTGATGGAGCGTGGGACGTGAACTGGGTCGAAGGTCCGCCGACCGCGGCGGATTTGACGAAATAAGAATGGTGGAAGGTGGAGGGCGAACTTCCGCGAGCCTTCTGTAGCCGCGGTTGCTGGCCGCGGCTTCGCTCCAAACCTCCGGTAGCCCAATTCCACTTTGCCCCGGGATTTCGATGACTCTGGGTTGCTTGCGGTCCTCGGACGTGCGGCTTATACAAGGAAATGTCCGAACACAAAGTAAACCTGCGTTGGGAGCGCGGCGCCGCCGAATTTGTTTATCAAAAATATCCGCGCGATCACACCTGGAGCTTCGACGGCGGCCACACCATGACGGCTTCGGCCGCGCCCGCCTATTTGGGCAATCCTGCCAACGTCGATCCCGAAGAAGCTTTCGTCGCCTCACTTTCCAGTTGTCACATGCTCACTTTTCTCGCGATTGCATGTAAGCAGAAGTTCATTCTCGATGACTACACCGACGAAGCCGTCGGCCAGATGGAAAAAAATGCGGAAGGCAGATTGGCGATTACGCGAGTAGAGCTGCATCCGAAGATCACCTGGTCGGGCGAGAAAAAGCCGAGCGCGGAAGAGCTGGATAAGATGCATCACGGCGCACACGACCAATGTTTCATCGCCAACTCGGTGAAAACCGAAGTGACGGTAGTGCAGTAATTTTCAACCGCGGATTACGCTATTCTGGAGGGACGACCGCTGTGTCGTCCCATAAGTTTGGGACGCGACAGCGCGCGTCCCTCCAATCAAGGAATGACGCGATAGAACTGTTGTAATGGCAGGTCTCCAGTTAGCGAGCCGTCATTCGTGTCGTTTGCTTGTCTTGAAGCGATCGCGGGATCAGCGACCCGACCCACAGAATGTTGATAGAGAAATCCGTTTCATCCGCGTGATCTGCGGTTAAATATGTCCGAACATGACTGGGAAAGAGAACGCGCAGCGGATGGAGAAGATTGTCAGTTTATGCAAACGGCGCGGGTTCATTTTCCAATCGAGCGAGATTTATGGCGGACTCAACGGGGTGTGGGATTACGGACCACTCGGGACCGAACTCAAGAATAATCTTAAACAGTATTGGTGGCAGGTGATGGTGCGCGAGCGCGACGACGTCGTCGGATTGGACGGCGCGATCCTGACCCATCCGGCGGTGCTGAAAGCGAGCGGTCACGTCGATACCTTTACCGACCCGATGGTCGATTGCCGGACCTGCAAGGCACGATTGCGTGCCGATCAGCTCGCGGAAAAAAATGGGGTAAAGCAATGCCCAAATTGCGGCGGCAAAGACTTAACTGACGCGCGGCCGTTTAATTTGATGTTCCAAACGCAGATGGGAGCATCGGCCGATCCGGCATCGATCGCGTATCTACGACCGGAAACGGCGCAATCGATTTTCGTGCAATTCAAAAATGTGCTGGATGTTTCGCGTAAAAAACTCCCGTTCGGGATCGCGCAGATCGGCAAAGCATTTCGGAACGAGATTAACCCACGCAACTTTACCTTTCGCTCGCGCGAGTTTGAGCAAATGGAGCTCGAATATTTTTGCCGGCCGGAGCAGGGGATGGACTTGCTGGCCTACTGGTTAAAGGAACGAATCAGGTTTTACGAGGAGATCGGGATTTCCCGGAAACGACTGCACGTTCTGGATGTGCCGGAAAAAGAGCGGGCATTTTATTCCAAAGGCACGTTCGACATCGAATATGAGTTTCCCTTTGGGCGACAGGAGTTGGAGGGGGTCGCGTATCGCACCGATTACGATTTGCAGCAGCATATCAAGGCCAGCGGCAAGCCTCTCGATTATTTCGATGAGGAAACCAAGGAGCGCTTCATCCCTCACGTGGTCGAACCAAGCGCGGGAGTCGATCGGACGGTGCTGGCGCTGATTTGCGATGCCTATGACGAAGACAGCGCCCCGGATGAAAAAGGAAAAATGGAAACGCGGATTGTGATGCGATTCCATCCGCGAATGGCGCCAATAAAATGCGCGATTTTTCCGCTTCTCCGGAACAAAGAAGCACTGGTGGCGAAAGCACGCGAAGTGCAGGCGTTGCTGCGGCCGCACATGAACGTGTTCTACGACGAAGGCGGCGCGATCGGTCGGCGCTACCGGCGGCAGGATGAAATCGGGACGCCCTTTGGGGTGACGATCGACTTCGAGACACTTGGCGAAAAGGGCGAGGAACTGCGCGATACGGTGACATTACGCGATCGCGATTCGATGAAACAGGAGCGCGTCGCAATCAAAGATTTGCCGCAACTCATTCCATCTAAGATTCGTTAAAGGGTAGCAATGACGGGCAGGAGATTGCTCCGCATAATCCTGGGTCTTGTTGCAGCGAATGTAGTTGGCGTCGCGTTCTGTTTTGCCTTCGTTCTTTTGTTCCAATTCCCGGATAAAGTCGGCCTGCCTTCGAGAGCGCAACAGTGGTTTTATGGTTTCGCGATCATGGCAATCTGGCCAAGTCTCATTCTGGTACCAATGGCGATGGGGATTGCGGCCGCATATTTTTGGCGAAGCCTTTCCTTCAGCCTATGGGAGTATCTCCTTTGGTGGGTTATAACTTCGCTGGTTGCCCCCATCGGTGCGTACCTGTTCTTCAAAGAGGGAGCAGTGTGTTTGTTGATTGGATTTCCGATTCTCTTTGTCTGCGGTTTTGCCGGAATCTTGGTTGGCCGTTTGTTGTTTAAGTCAAAAACGGCGGCGATGAATTTGAGCGTGATCCCCGTGCTGTTGATTGCGACTCTGGCGGAGGGGAAATTGCGACAGGATCAGCAAGGCGTTGTCGAGGATCGCCTTCTCATCAATGCTCCGGCCGCCGCAGTGTGGAACTACGTTGTTTCGTTTCCTACGATCGACGGCGCCCCTAATTACTGGCTTAATAAGGTAGGACTGCCAAGTCCACTTGCGACGACGTGCCAGGGCGCGTTCGTGGGCGCGGCGCGAGAATGTATTTTCACTAATGGCCTGGTTTTTAAGGAACGAGTTTCCGAGCTAACGCCGATGGGTCTCCTGACCTTCCAGATCGCGGAACAGCCGCACGATCCCGAGCTTTTGGGCCATCTCACACTGCATCGTGGACAGTTCCAGCTTATCGATAACAATGATGGCACGACTACATTGATCGGTCGCAGTTGGTACACCCTGCACATGCGGCCGCTTTGGTACTTTGATTGGTGGACGCGTGACGTCACCAGTCACGTGCATTTGCGCGTGATGGAACACATCAAGACGTTGGCGGAAGGGGATCGATGATGTTCAAATTTGTCGTCAGGAAATTAAGATGGCTGGCGCGAATACCCGTCTTGCCCCAATTGTTCGATGCCGGATTGATGGTTGCGACAATGTTGTTTGATCGGCCGCGGCTTCGCGCAATGGAGATGTTCGAGAACGCTATCCGCCGCAAATACACTATTCAGAGGCGCCCACACCGGTTCGGCGGTGTCGGCTTTTTTATCGGAACAAGAGAAATCGGTCATCTTCACGGAAACGGCTTGCTCGACTTGTTTGTAGGGAAATCACTTCGGGCCGAGCAAGTAAGACGAGGGCGCGCTTTGCCTCACCATGTATTTCCCGATTCCGGGTGGATCAGTTTTTGGTTAAAGAGTCCGGCCGACATCGCTCAGGCTCTCGAGCTATTCGAGATTGCCAGTGTGTATCGCACAACGGGCCAGCTTATTTCACGCGCTCATTGAATGGACGCTGTAGAATTCCGCGAATATTGCCTGACGAAACCCAAAGCGACTGAAGGAACTCCGTTTGGTGAAACTGTTCTTGTTTTTAAAGTAGCGGGAAAAATGTTCGCGCTGATGTCGCTGGATGAAGTTCCAGCCACTGCCAATTTAAAATGCGATCCGGATGTCGCGCTTGAGCTACGCGATCGTTATGAGCAAGTGCGACCCGGTTATCACATGAACAAGAAGCATTGGAATACGGTGGAGATCGAAGGTGGTATTCCAGAGACCGAGCTCCGCAAAATGATCGACCATTCTTACGACTTGGTCGTGCAGAGCCTGCCGCGAGCGATTCGCTCTACAAAACGGCACGCAGCTGCACCTCGCCGAGCTGTAGCTGCAAAGCGTCGCGTGCGATGCTGAGAAAATGATCGGCGGCGTCGGTTAACGCTACATCCAACTTTCCAGCGGAAGTCGACGTGGTGGCGAGCGATTGTCGATCCAGCAAATCTTTGACTGCGCGCGCACAATTCATGGCGGAATCGACAATCTGAATTTTGTCGCCCAGGGACCGAACGATCGCGCGAGTAAGCAAAGGGTAATGAGTGCAGCCAAGCACGAGAGTGTCAATTCCGTCTGCGACCATCGGATTGAGGTAACGTTCGATGGTCAGGTCGGTCAGCCTATCATCGAGCAGTCCTTCTTCGATCAGTGGCACGAGCAATGGGCAGGCAACGCTGCTGACGCGGACATGGACATTCAGTGCGCGCAAAGCATTTTCATAAGCGCCGCTGCGAATGGTCGCACGCGTTCCGATAACGCCGACATGACGATTACGCGTCATCGCGATGGCAGCGTGCGCTCCAGGTTCAATCACGCCAATCACCGGGACCGAGACGCCGGCTCGCAATTTTGGAATTGCGACCGACGAAACGGTATTGCAGGCGACGACAATCAGTTTCGCCTCTTCCGCCATTAACATTCGGGCGAGCTCGAGGCTGTAACGCTCGACCGTTTCGGCGCTCTTGTTGCCGTAGGGAACGCGTGCCGTGTCACCAAGGTAGAAAATGTTTTCGTTCGGCAAAAGTTCACGTAACGCCCGGACAACGGTAAGCCCGCCGATGCCGGAATCGAAGACCCCAATCGGTTTGAAAAATTTAGTTTCAACTTCGAAGATGTATTAATTGATTATTCGAAAAATCTAATCACTGAGGAAGTTATTAAAGACCTGATTGCTCTTGCGAATGAGACTGAATTGAAAGAATCCATTCAAGCCATGTATTCAGCCGATCGGATAAATCAAACAGAAAAAAGATCGGTGCTCCATATTGCTTTACGCAATCGCTCGAATCAACCCATCCTTGCTGAGGGAAAAGATGTGATGCCGGAAGTCAATCGTGTGTTAGATCAAATGAAAAATTTCTCCACTCGATTACTGAATGGTGAAT
>Ga0137412_10000603_pt1 | contig 22809 bp, 21 predicted proteins | sample CZODoug2_1_16fun_FD_122160 | JGI IMG/M metagenome (GOLD analysis project Ga0137412, IMG submission 122160) | Vadose zone soil fungal communities from Angelo Coast Range Reserve, California, USA - CZODoug2_1_16fungal (Hybrid Assembly) | ecosystem: Environmental > Terrestrial > Soil > Vadose zone... | reverse complement strand
CGGTGCAGTTGCGGAAAGTACGGATCGTTGTACTCCACGTGCGCGCCGCGTCCTTGCAGAAGCTGCATGATTTTCAGGGTCGGCGATTCTCGTAGATCATCAACGTCTTTTTTATACGCGACGCCAAGCACGAGCAGCTTCGAGCCATTCAAACTTTTCTTCTGCTTGTTGAGCGCCGTGGCTACCGCTTCGACTACGTGGTAGGGCATCGAAGTGTTTATTTCGCCCGCCAGCTCGATGAATCGCGTCGCAAAGTCGTATTCGCGTGCCTTCCACGAAAGATAAAAAGGGTCAACTGGAATGCAATGCCCGCCCAGTCCAGGTCCGGGGTAAAACGGCATGAACCCGAACGGCTTGGTAGAGGCCGCGTCAATCACTTCCCAGATGTCGATTCCCATGCGCAAGCTGAGCAGCTTCAATTCGTTCACTAGCGCGATGTTCACGCAGCGAAAAATATTTTCGAGCAGTTTGGCCATTTCCGCCGCTCGCGTGGAGCTGACCGGAATTACGCGTGAGACGACTTGTGCGTAAAGCGCTTGCGCCGCGCGTCCACTCGGAGGGTTCACGCCGCCGACTACTTTAGGAATTTGCGCCAGGCCATACTGCTTGTTGCCGGGGTCCTCCCGCTCCGGCGAAAACGCCAAGAAGAAATCGCAGGGGATATTGTCACTCGCTGCGCCGGACGCAATCGGACAACGCATTCCGTTCGACTCGAGTATCGGCAGCACCAACTCTTCCGTTGTCCCCGGATACGTTGTGGATTCCAGCACGACCAGGTGGCCTTTTTGCAGATTCGGCAAAATTGACTCTGCCGTTTGTTTCACGTAACTCAGGTCGGGTTCACGGCGTTCATCGAGCGGCGTCGGCACGCAAATCAGAATCGCGTCGATCTCCTTCAACTTCGCGAAGTCCGTGGTGGCCGAAAAATGCCGCGAAATGACGTACTGCTGGATCTTTGCTTGCGAAATGTGCTCGATATACGAACGCCCCGCATTCAGCTGGCTTACTTTTGCGGGATCCGTGTCGAAGCCCGTGACCTTGTGTCCCGCTTCCGCAAAACGCAGCGCGAGCGGCAGACCGACATATCCGCAACCGATGATGCCGACTTTTAGCTGCGCTCCCTTAAAAAACTCCGGCCTTCGATCCATTGGCATATTGGCAGACTCTCTCCTTCGATGGGACCGCTCTACAGTCGCAAAACATTGTTAGCCTGAAATTAAAATATAACAGGTCGCGCGCAGCCCTCCAAAAACTTGGCAGCGTCTGGCGGATGAGCCAGAATCTAGGCGTTAAAGTCGTGCACGCACATTTGCCCCGGAAGGGAACTGCACTTCGGATGCACATCGTCGTTCTCTTGATCGGTCTATGCGCCGGAATTCTCGTCGGGCTACTGGGTATTGGCGGCGGAGTGGTGCTGGTTCCCGCTCTGGTTCACCTTTTGCATATGGATCAACATGTCGCGCAGGGGACGTCTCTTTTCGTGTTGCTTCCGCCGATTGGACTCGGCGCGTTGCTGGAATACCGGAAGAAGGGTGCCGTCGATTTTCATGCCGGAATTTATTGCGCCGTCGGGATGCTGCTAGGCGGCTACCTCGGCGGCCGCATCGCTGTGCCGATGTCGTCGCGTCTGCTGACGCAACTGTTTGGCGGATTCTTGATGCTCTCCGCGCTTCTACTTTGGGGCAAAGCCTCAAAGCAATCGCCGCCGCAGCCTGGCGTTTCGACGCGGGATGGCGCGTAAAATGAAAAAGTCGATCGGATTTCTTTTTGCGGGCGTCGCAGGCGGTGTCGCGTCGGGACTGTTCGGTATCGGCGGGGGAATCGTGCTGATTCCGATTTTCGGCTTGCTTCTTGCGTTTGAGCAACACAAGGCACAGGGCACCAGCCTCGTCGCGCTGATTCCGCCGACCGGCCTTCTCGCCGTGCTCGCTTACGCGAAAGCCGGATACGTGCATTGGCTAACTGGCTTCCTTCTGATTCCAGGACTTTTTCTCGGCGGCATCCTCGGAGCGAAAATCGCAAGGCGAATCGAACCGCGTCGCATGCGCCAGGTATTTGCCGCGCTTCTTTTCCTGCTCGGCGCATGGCAAGCGTTCGGAACATGGAGACGCTGAACTCGCACCCACATGGTTGACTTGCACTGCCACATTCTTCCGGGGATCGACGATGGCGCAAAAACCATCGAAGAGTCGCTCGCCATGGCCGAAACCGCCATCGCCGACGGCATTACGCACGTGGTGGCCACTCCCCACGCCAGCAGTGAATACAATTTTGATTTCGCGCGCGTTCGCGCCGCCCGGGATGACTTGCAATCCCGCGTCGGTGACCGCCTCCAAATCGCCACGGGGTGCGACTTTCATCTCAATCCCGAAAATGTGGCCGCGCTGAAAATCTCCCCCGCGCAGTTCTGTCTCAACCAGAAGGATTATCTGCTTGTTGAGTTCAACGAGTTCTCCATCCCACCCGCAATGGACCAAATGCTCCATCATTTACATCTGGCTGGATTGCGGCCGATAGTCACTCATCCCGAGCGCAACGGAATCTTGCGCGCGCAGCCGGAGCGGCTCGCGCGTTGGGTTCGCGTTGGATGCTATGCGCAGGTCACCGCGGGTTCGCTACTCGGCATCTTCGGCCCCGGAGCAAAGAGCGATTCGCTCGCCTGGATCGCTCAAGGCCTCATTCATTTTGTTTCCAGCGATGCGCACAACACGAAATCGCGGCCGCTCGCGCTTCGCCCGGCCTTTGATGTAGTGGCTTCACAATTCGGGGCAGAGACGGCGCAGGCGATGTTCGTGGATAATCCGCTCGCTGCGTTCGAAGGCCATAACTTGCCTTATGTGCCGGAAGTGGCCGACGAGCGGCCGGCGAAACCGCGCAAACGCTTTTTCTTTTTTTAAGAAATTTGTGGGTGAACGGCAGGCGTCGGCGAGTCTTCGGCGGCCGGTGTCCCGCGGAATCCCATGCCGCTCCACAGCGCCGCTCCGCTGAATTCAGCGCTCATCCTTCTACCTCGTCGGCTTCAACGGAAGCCCCGCCCAAACGTTCAGCAGTCCCAGAAATTCGCGAACCACGTCCAATGCGTCATGCGTCGTTCGCCACCAGTGGCTTGGGTCGAACGAATCTGTGCGCGCCGCCCGAACGATTATTTGCCCGCGCCTGGCCTCCAGGCGATTCCAAAGCCCGTGTACTCGGCGCGTGTGCGCTTTGGAAGTCACCACGATTACGGAGAGGCCGTGTGCGTTCTCTAAAGTGGCCGCGATCGTGTTCATCTCGTCCGCCGTATTCACAATCGGCGGTTGCAAAATCCGGATCGCCCGCTCCGGCACGCCATGTTTCATCAGGACGCGCCGGCTGTATTCCTCTTCTCCGTCGAACGGAATCCCAAGTGTTGTCATCGTCTGCTTCGGTTCGCTGGGCTGAGTAATCCAGACTTCCGGTGCAAGGCCCGCGTGATAAATTTCTGTTGCCTCCAGCGCACGCTCCGGCATCGCTCCCGAAAGCACGACGATCGCCGTGCTCGGCCTCAGGGGATCTTCTCGCACCAGCCAGTTTCCGATACGCAGAAAACACAGCAAGCCGAGGCACAGAAAGAGCAAAGACGCTACGAGCCATGTTCTCGCTCTGCCGCGGTCATACAAATGTCTCGCCTGGTTTCGAATCATGGGCCAGCGCATCGTATCCCGCGCTCCCTTAGTGGTCAATCCGCCACGCCAACGTTAGACTGAAAGGCGATTTCTTCGGAGGTTTCATGCGCGCGGTGGTCACTGGTGCGGCGGGATTTCTTGGTTCGCATGTTTGCGATCGGTTGCTTGCGGAAGGATGGGAAGTTCTGGCGCTCGATAATCTCATCACCGGTGTTGCAGAGAATCTGCGCCATCTCGAAGGCAATTCGAAATTCACATTTCAGCAGACTGATGTAAGCGACGCATTAAGCGTCAACGGTCCCGTCGGCTACGTTCTCCATTTCGCTTCGCCAGCCAGCCCGCCTGACTATCTGAAGCACCCGATCGAAACGATGCGTGTCGGCTCGGCAGGTACTCTGAACGCCCTCGAACTCGCCCGCTCAAAGGGGGCTAAGTTTTTTCTCTCGTCCACCAGCGAGTGTTACGGTGATCCGGAAATTTCGCCGCAGCATGAGGACTATTGGGGCAACGTCAATCCCATTGGTCCGCGCAGCGTCTACGACGAAGCAAAACGCTTTTCCGAGGCCCTCACGATGGGCTTTCATCGCCACTACGGCCTCGACACGCACATCGTTCGCATCTTCAATACGTATGGCCCGCGCATGCGGCTCAATGACGGCCGCGCCCTCCCGAATTTCGTTTACCAGGCTCTCAGTGGCCAGCCGATCACTATTTATGGCGACGGTAAGCAAACACGCAGTTTTTGCTATGTGGCGGACTTAGTGGAAGGAATGTACCGCTTGATGATTTCCGACGAGCACTATCCCGTCAACGTCGGCAATCCCACCGAAATCACGATTCTCGAATTTGCCGAGCGGGTAAGGTCTCATTTTCCGAACGCGCCGAAACTCGTATTCGAACCGCTTCCGCAGGACGACCCGAAGCGCCGCTGCCCCGACATCACCAAAGCCAGACGTATTCTGAAATGGGAACCGAAAGTAAATCTGGACGAAGGGCTGAAGCTTACGATCGCTTATTTCAAGGAAGGATACGCGAAAAGGGCGGCGCGCTGAAACTAACCGCGCCCAAACGAGAAGTATTCAAATCCCAGGTCCGCCATCTTTTTGGGCGAATAGAGATTCCGGCCGTCGACCACTAATTTCCGCGCCATCAATTTTCCCGCGCGTTCCCAATCCAGGTTCTTAAACACACTCCATTCAGTGCAAACCAGCGCCGCATGTGTGTCTCGGACAGCTTCGTATGGATCCGCGTGAAATACGACGCCCGGCAAAATTTTCTTCGCTTTTTCCATCGCTTCCGGGTCAGTCGTATGTACTTGCGCGCCCTCTCCAACTAGCCGCCGGATCACTTCAATCGCGGGCGAAAATCGGATGTCGTCTGTGTTCGCCTTAAATGCCAGTCCCAGCACCGCGAGTTTCTTGCCTTTCACCACCCAAAGCGCTCGCTTTACTTTCTCGAGGAAGCGCTCGATACGCTCTTTGTTCACGCATTCGGCTGCCTTCAAAATTTCAAAATTCACTCCGACCGACGATGCGAGCTGAATGAACGCCTGAATGTCTTTTGGAAAGCAGAAGCCGCCGAAACCCAGTCCCGCTTTCAAGAACTGAGTGCCGATTCGCGGGTCGAGTCCCATCGCATGCGTAACCTGTTCCACATTTCCATCCAGCTTTTCGCACAAATCGGCGATGACGTTTGCATAGCTGATCTTCAACGCCAAAAACGAATTCGACGCGTGCTTGATCAATTCCGCGCTGTTGATCGTCGTAACCAGAAACTCCGCTTTGGGTTCCGCAGGGCAGCCATTTTGGTGTATTGGGCACCGGAATTTACGCTCCAGGATCGGCTCGTAAATGCTCCGCATGGCCGTCGCCGCGGTTTCGTCGTCCACGCCCACGACGATGCGGTCTGGATGGAAAAAATCGAAAACCGCCGTACCTTCCCGGAGGAACTCGGGATTGGACACCACGGCGAAGCGTTTGCTCCCGCCGCGTGAATAGGCCTCCAGCGCCCGGTTGAGCTCTTGCCCGGTTCGCGCAGGGACCGTGCTCTTCTCCACGATCAATTTGGAATTCTGCGCCGCCGCCGCAATCTGTTGCGCGACGTGGTCGATCGCGGAAAGATCGGCGCTGCCGTCTTCCCGCGGAGGCGTTCCCACGCAAATAAATATCGCGTCGCCGAATCGAATCGCTTCGGCCGCATCGCTCGTATAGGAAATCCGCCCCGCTTTTTTGGCGGAAACCAGCACTGCGTCGAGATGCTCTTCGTAAATCGGCACGCCGCCTGCGTTCAACTGCGCGATGCGCGCCGCGTCAATGTCCGTGCACATCACCTCGTGGCCAGCCTCCGCGAGGCATGCTCCCGTCACAAGTCCCACGTACCCGCAGCCGATTACCGATATGCGCAAGGGACATTCTCCCTAGGTGGATTTCCAAAACTTAACAAGTTTACCGCACGAAGCCCCCGCGTTTCCGGAATGCAGGTTCTCATTGCGCACGCTTTCCCATTAACAGGCCGCGCAGCCCCAGCAGCACGAGCCGCGGCTGGCGCCGGATCACGTTCCACAAGAGCTTCGTCGATTCATCGCGGTTAATTTCGCCCAGCGACTCGCGCGTCGAATCGTTCAGCAAATCCACCAGCTGCGAATAATCTTTCTGCTGAAAATAATGCAGGGCTCGTCGAATCAGCCAGTGTGTCCCCAACTCCCGCCGGAGCGAACGCAGTTCCGTACTGTCGGCATCTTCCAGCAGGGCATCGGCAACACCTTGCGCTCCGCGAAAGCCGGTCACGATGCCACCGACGGTCGAAACCTTCACCTGCGCCGCGGCATCGCCCACCAGAAAAACTTCTCCGTTGCCGATCTTTCGCCGCACAGGCACCCATTTTCGATAGACTGGAATCCGCGCGCCCTGCCATTCCAACGCCGTCATTCCTTTTTTCTCGAGGAACTTCTCAATTCGGCGCTTCGTTTCCTGACCGCTGCCTTCACCGATAATTCCCAGCGCGCCTCGGCTCTGGTTCTCCGGGATAAGCCAATAAAAATAAGGCGTGTCGTCCGGAACGAACCACACGCGCGTCGTGTCGGGAGGGCAATCTTTCGGAAGATTCACGATGGCTTGCACCAAGGGGACCGTCTCCACCGGCGGCCAGCCCGCTGCGCGCGCCACGCGGCTTGTTGCGCCATCAGCGCCGATCACGTGATCGGCATGCAATTCCTCTTTTTGCCCGCCGGTCTCGACTTCCAATCGCAACGCGCGCGCATTCGGTCCCAGGCTCAGAAACCGCGTATCGAAGTTAAATTTCGCGCCGTGGTTTTGTCCTTCGGCCGCCAGCGCAGGGATCAGCTTCGCTCTTTCGATGATCAAGTCCGGGTCGCGCAACGCAATCTGCGCGGATCGCCCGTCCGTAAACAACTCAAATCTCCGGATTTCGTTGCGAACGCTCGCCGCCGCGGCGGGGCCAAGCAGCTTGCGGAAATGATGCGTCACAATGAGCGACCGCGGCGCCGGGTCAAGCTCCGGCTTCGAATCCAGCACGCGCACTGCGCGGCCCCCGCGCGCCAGCTTCGCGGCCGTATACAGTCCCGCTGCCGATCCGCCCACAACAATAATTTCTTGCTTCTCCCGCTTGGAACGAGAGGTTTCCTTCGGTTCGCCCACGCTTGTCAATCTTTCTCGGAATTGCTCGCTCAACTGGCCGACTCGCCCGCCCGGGGCGTCGTTTCGCTATGACAAAAACCCGTCCGGATCGCTCGCGCGCGGGTCGGCGCTGGCATTCGGACGGCCCCTCAGTATAGCGAATCCAGTGTCCTCGGCAAACGCTTCGGCGGGGAAAATCCAGACGAACGGAAAGCCGCCCGTCCGCGTTTACGTTGTTGTTGCGGCTTTCTTCGCTTGCTTTTCGTACGGTGCCCGTTCGAGCAATGCCACACCGATCAGGGTCGTCGCGATAACAGCAACCGCCAGCAAAATCGTCCGAGTCGTGGACAGGTAGCTGGCCAGAATGGCAAGCGACCCGGAAATCGCTCCAATCAGGTACATGACGAGCACCGCGCCGCGTTGCCCGAGTTTCACATTCGCCAGCCGGTGCGCAGCATGATCTTTGCCCGGCGTCGCAAAGGGTAGCAGTCCTCGCCGGCTTCGCGAAATCGTCACGAGCGTCGTATCAAAAATCGTCGCGCCCAGCACCAGCACTGGCGCGAGCCACGAAGCAAAGTGATTTGAATGTTCCAGCCGGAGCTTCAACCCAAGCGTCGCCATCAGGAATCCCAGGAACATCGCGCCGCCGTCGCCCATGAAGATCTTCGCCGGTTTAAAATTCCACCGCAGAAACCCCGCTGCTGCCCCTAATACCGCCGCAGCCAGGACCGACACGAGCGTTTGCCCATTCAGATACGCAAGCATTGCGAAAAACATCGAAGCCATGGCGGCAATGCCGGCGCACAAGCCGTCCATGTGATCCAGAATGCTGAACGACGCCGTAATTCCCACAACCCACACCACCGACAGCAGGGCGTCCAACACCTCTCCGATTCGGCCGCCGACCAGCACGCTGAATACTTGCGCGTGGATCCCGCTCAACAACAAAATCCCCGCCGCCAACGGCATGCCGATAAAAAGTTTTACCTGATGATGAAGCCAGCCGCGATCGTCAAGAATTCCCACCGCCGCGATCAGCGTCGCTCCCGCCAGGATTCCGCTGATTTGCGCGCGCGCCTCGCCTTGGAAAAGGGAATAGACGCCCAACAATACGCCACCGTAAATCGCCAATCCCCCTAGCAAGGGAATCGGTTGCAAATGCACTTTGCGCGGGCCGGGCAGGTCTACCATTCCGACGCGCAACGCCAACGCACGCACAGGCACCGCAAGCACCAGTGATGCAAACAACGCTACAAGAAATGCGAGCAAACTTGCAGACATCAAACCTCTTCGTTTCAGCTACTCCATCGATTTCTGCCGGGCAGGGGTCAGGCTCCCAGGCAGCGCCCATACGACTACACTTTGATTCCGGTAATCCTATACGCTAGCGCGGATTTCCGCACTCTTCCATCGGAAAACGAGGGCGGGTTGCATTTGCGATGAGTAAACACAGCCACGCAGCGCTTGTTGCGGCTATCTTTCCGTCAACATCCGCGCAAAGATTTTCTTCACTTCTTCCTTATTTTTCGTTGCGAAATACCAATCGATCGTGCGCTTCAAGCCGTCCTTGAAGAGAACCTTTGGTTCCCATCCCAGAAGCTTCTTCGCCAGCGAGTTGTCGGCCACGCGGTTCAGCGGTCCTGTGGGCATATCCGGCCGTAGCTTGACGTCCACTTTATGCCCAGTCATGTCGCAAACCATTTTCACTGCGTCGAGCACGCGAATCCGCTCCATGGTGCCCAGATTGATCGCTGTGCCGTCGTTGATCTTCTCGCCCGCCAGGATCGTTCCTTCCACGATGTCGTCAATGTACGTCCAGTTGCGGATCTGCGTTCCGTCTCCCCAAACTTCAAATGGCGATTGACCGATGAACGCGCGCGCAATCATTGCAATCACCGCGTGATTTTCCACGCCGCGCGGGCCGTACACGGTGAAATACCGGCAAGACGCTGTGCCAATCCCGTGCTCTTTGTGGTACGCGCTCAGCGTGAATTCCGCCATCAGCTTGGCCCAACCGTACGTGTTGTCCGCGTCGTTGGGGCCTTTTGTAAGGTCCTCTGTCAGAAACAATTCCTTCTTCACGTCCGACTGCATGAAGTTTGGATAAACGCATCCCGACGAAGCGAACACAATCTTCTTCGCTTTCGCGCGTACCGCTTCCCAGAAAATAATTCCGTCCAGAAAAAAATTGGATGCCGGCCCCGCCTGATGCAAATCCACATAGCCGCGGCCGCCGTGATCCGCCGCCAAATGGAACACCGTATCCACGCCATTCATCGCCGCGCGCGTCACGCCCGGTTCGCGCAAATCCGCTTTGACGAATTCCACCAGCCCCTTCGCCATCGGCTCTTTCAAATTGTCCAGGTGTCCGCTCGTCAAATCGTCCACCACGCGCACTTTTGCTCCGCGCGCCAAAAGCTGATCGGTCAGCGTCGATCCAATGAACGACGCGCCGCCCGTCACCAGCACTTGTTTTCCGGTCCAGAACGTCTCCGCAGGCTTCACGTATTCTTGCCCCCTCGGCGTTTCGCTTGGGCCGCGACTCGGCCCGTAATCTCTACAAATTTTTGCAATTCTTTGACTCTATCATAGCCACCCGCCGCGGCCAGCGCCGCTTCGCCCATTCGCTTTAAACGGGCGCTATCCTTCGCCAGCGCACGAACTTGTTCGACAAGCTCCTGCGGATCGTTCGGGTCGGTCGCAATTCCAAATCCCTGTTTTACTCCGAGGCTCGCCACGTCCGTTTCCTGCGGCGCCACCGCCACAATCGGCTTCCCAGCCGCCAGGATTCCGTACATCTTGCTTGGCACTACCACGCCTTCCAGTCCGCGCTTTACCGTGATCAAATGCGCGTCAGCTGCCGCCAGCACCGATGGAATTTTGCTGCCAGGGAAAAACGGCAAAAATTTCACGTTTGAAATATCCTTCGCCTCCGCCGCCAGCGCATCTCGCTGTGCCCCTTCGCCCACGAACACAAAGCCCACTTGGTCTGCCGCCAGTTCCTTCGCCGCCGCAAGCAATGTCCCCCACGCGCCGTAAAAACCAATATTGCCCGCGTGAAGCAGCACGAAACGAAAATCCCCCCGAATCGCTTTAACTACTTCCTCATCGAGCTGAGCCGCATCCGCGCCCGCAATCTCCGTTCCGTCCCGCACGATCTCCAGTTTTTCGGCAGCAATTCCCTTGGCAAGGATGCGATTTTTCATGTCCTCGCCGAGCACCACCACGCATGCCGCCCGTCGCAGCGCCCACCGGTGCATTCTCTCCCAGATGCGTGCCATCATTCCCGGCTCGACAATCGATCCGCCCACCGCCATGTCCGGATACATGTCGCGAATGTTGTAGAGATATGGCTTGCCCTTCAACATCGCAACGAATGCGCCAACAATCCCCTCAAATGGCGGGTCGGTCATTGCCAACACAGCATCGCAGGGCACGAATAGCGCACGCGGCACTGCCAGGGCCACGTAACTCAGATAGTTCAGCACCCGCTTCTTCATGTTGAACCGTGGGAACGCCGTCGAGCCGACGCGCACAATCCTCAATCTGCCGCGCTTCTCTGTTTGCCAGAGCCGCCAACCTCGCCGCTCCGTCGGGTCGTACGACGGTCGCCCGCACACCACGGTCACGTCGTGTTGCGTGCACAGCGCGTCCACTGCCGTCTGCGCCATTTTTGCCGTCGCGGAAGTGTCGGGTGGAAAATACAAGTTGAGCAGCAGTATCTTCATGCCGCTCGTCCAACTCGTCTTTGTTTCAGACCGTGGTTCACGATTTCGTGATCAGGAAATCCCCAAGCACCAGTGCATCCATCTGTGTCCGCAGAAAACAATCAATCGCCTCTTCTGGCTTGCACACAATCGGCTCGTTGTCATTAAACGAAGTGTTCAGCACCGCCGGCACTCCTGTTTGTCGTTCCACTTCCTTGATCAATTTCCAGTACCGCGGATTCGCCGTCTTCGTAACGGTTTGCAGCCGTCCCGTTCCGTCCACGTGAGTTGGCGCCGGAATTTTATCCCGTTTGTCTGGCTTCACCGCGTACGCCATCGTCATGAACGGCGACGGATGCGATTTCTCAAACCATTCGCCGCTGGCTTCCGCCAAAATCGATGGCGCGAATGGCCGGAAAATCTCCCGGTGCTTGATCCGCTTGTTCAAGATCTCTTTCATCTCGGCCCGCCGCGGATCGGCCACAATGCTCCGGTTGCCCAAGGCGCGTGGTCCCCACTCCGCGCGCCCCTGGAACCATCCAAGAATTTTCCCCTCACCAATAATTGTCGCGGTTCGCTCCACAAGTTTCGCTTCTTCCAGTTGCGTCACCGCATATCCGCTTTCGGTGAACTTTGCGGTTTCAATCGCCTTCCGCGTTTCATCAACCGAAAATCCCGGTCCCCAGTAAGCGTGTTCCATGACGAACGACCGCGGTTTCCCGAAGACTTGATGCCACACGTAAAACGCCGCGCCAACCGCCAATCCTGCATCTCCCGCCGCCGGGTGCACGTAGACATTCTCAAACGGCGTCTCGCCCAATATCTTTCCATTCGCCACGCAATTGAACGCCACGCCGCCCGCCAGGCATACGGACTTCATCTGCGTCTCTCGCGCCAGATGGCGCAGCATCCCCAAATACACTTCCTCGAGTCGCGCTTGCAGCGAGCACGCCAGATTTTTATGCCGCTGCCCGATCGACTCTTCCGGTCTCCGCGCCGGCCCCAAGTGCTTCGCCAACTCGTCCGAAAATAATTTTCCAAGCACCGGCGTCTTGTCCGCTTCGGCCCAGCTCATCTCCGGCCCGGTTCGGTGATGCGTAAAATATTTCAGCGCCAATTCAAATCCGCCGCCATTTGATTTCACAATTTCCCGAAACTCTTCGAGAAACTCCGGCTCGCCATAAGCGCCAAGCCCCATCACCTTGTATTCATCGCCAAACTTCAGAAATCCCAGGTACTGCGTAATCGCACTGTAGTAAAGGCCCAGCGAATGGGGAAACGCAATCGACCCGTGCACGTTCATGCGCGGCCCGAAGCCCGCTCCCCACATCGAGCTCGCAAAATCTCCCAGTCCGTCCGCGGAAAGCAGCGCTGATTCCTCGAATGGCGAGCAATAAAACGAGCTCGCCAAATGCGCTACGTGATGCTCAACGCGATGGAACACCGCCTTCAGTCTTTCGGGGTCGGCATCAAACGCGCCCGCCAGCGCTTCCCGAATCCCCGTAAACTTTGCCAGCACTTTGATTCGCTCGCGCGCAAAGGAAGGCATCCGCGCCGCATAGAACAACTTCGTTCCCAGCCGCGCATACGGATTCCGTGGCACCGCTACATGGTCCACGTCCGCGAGCGTCAGTCCCGCTTCTTTCAGGCAATAGCGAATCGCCGCTGCCGGAAATCCCGCCGCGTACTTTACGCGATTGAATCGCTCCTCCTCGACCGCCGCGATTAATTGCCCATCGCACACAATCGCAGCCGAAGCGTTTCCGTGATACGCGTTAATTCCAAGAATATTCATGTTGTAAGAAAATCAGTGTACCGCAGCACCGCGCTGGAACCCCTGCCTACGCCGCAAAGTTTCTTTTGCACCATTCATTCAAAACAAAAATCGACCACGGCCTCGACCACGTCGTCTTGCCCGCAAGAAATGACTGCCAAACCGCCTGTACCCCTCCCGATTTCAAATGGTCTTTCAGCGGCGTCGCAATCTCCCCGAAGCTTCCTTCCAGTTTCGGCCGCAACGGCCCGCGCAGCCACTGTTCCCACGGCAGCGTGAATGTCCGTTTTTTCTGTCCAAGAATCTCGCTCGGCAGCACGTCCTGCAGCGCATCCACAAGCAACGCCTTCGGCCGTGTTCCTGCCCGCCGCGCTTCGTTCGGCAGCGCGCATACAAATTCCACCAGTGGTGTATCGAGCAGCGGCACGCGCACTTCCAGCGACCGCGCCATGCTCACCGAATCCGTATCCCGCAGCAGCGTGCTCGCCATGTAGCAGCGCATCTCCATCCAGCTCACCGCGCCTACGGAACCCATCCGCCGCGCTTCGTCCGCCGCTCGTTGCAGCCATCCCATCCATGTCGGCTCCAGCGTCGTCCCATCAGCGCCAATACTACTCGGCCGGAAGCGTGGTTCGGTGAGTGCCTTCAAATCGTCCGGCGCAAAAAGTGCTCTTGCAAAAAAATAGGCGTGCGGCAATCGTTCGGCGTCACTCCATGTTGCGGCGGCCTTCGCCGCTCCATCGCGCGTCATACCTGAAGCAAGCGCGCCGCGCACAATCCCCCCGGTAACTCGCCGTAGTGCCCCTGGCAAAATCCGCGCCAATGACGCCATCCGCTCCAGCTTCGGCACGCTGCCAAACGTCGGATATCCTGCAAACAATTCGTCCCCGCCCAATCCCGATAATGCCACCTTCAATCCGACTTCCCGCGCCGCCCACGAAGCAAAATACGTATTCACTCCATCCATGCTCGGCTGATCCATCGCGCGGAGCACTTCGTCTATCCGCTCCGTTAATGCGCTGCCTTCGAGTGCTACTTCCTTGTGCTTTGTTCCGCATTGTGCGGCCACCCGCCGCGTCAATTCAGATTCGTCATACTCGGTCCCGGGAAACGCCAGCGTAAAACTCTGGATTCCCGGATGCTCCCGCGCCGCCAGCGCTGCGATCGCGCCTGAATCCAACCCGCTCGAAAGGAACAATCCGACGGGCACGTCGGCGATCAAATGCGCGCGTACCGCATCCTGGAGCAGCGGCCGTATTTGTTCCACCGCCGTCGCATAGTCTCGCGGCTTTTTCGGATCCCGTCCCGCCGGACTCCGCCGAGGGTCCCACCACGGATGCGTTCGCGGAATTTTTCTTCTGTCCGGCACATAAATCAGCATGCGATGCCCCGGCGGCACCGAAAACACTCCCTCGAACATCGTGACCGGTTCGCTGACGCTCCCAAATAAAAGGTACGCAGTCACCGCGTCTTGCGAAAGAATTCCGCTCGTCGTTGCGTTTGCCCGAAGTGCGCGCACCTCTGACGCAAACGCAAATCCTTCCGGCCCCTGCGTGTAGTACAGCGGCTTGATCCCCAGCGGATCGCGTGCCAGGAAAAGTATCGGTCCCGATGTGTAGTGCTTTCGGAAATCCGCAATCGCCAGCGCAAACATCCCGCGAATTTCGCCCAGGAATTCTTCGCTCCACTCCTCCCACGCGTGAACCAGGATTTCCGTATCCGACTGTGTTTTGAATTTGTGTCCCAGCCGCGTTAAGCGCTCGCGCACTTCGCGGTAGTTGTACAGTTCGCCGTTCATCACCACGGCGACGTCGTGTGTTTCGTTCCAGATCGGTTGCCGCCCGCCGGCCAGATCAATGATGCTCAGCCGCCGCATCCCCAGCGCCAGGCCAGGCGCTCGCGCATCGTTTACGAGAAAGCCGTCTTCGTCCGGCCCGCGATGTCCCATCGCGCCGGCCATCGCGCGCACTCGTGCTTCCGCCTCCGTGCTCCGCGTGACGAACGCGACGCCGCAAATTCCGCACACTTTATTGTTTAATCTCCGGCGCTCCGAAGAATGCTGCGCCTGCACGCGCAACATGTTCGCGCAAATGGAATCGCCCGATCTTCAGCTTGCGGTCGGCATACCAGGCCAGCGTCCACCGCGTCACCAGAAAAAATACCGAACCTGCGATGAACAGGCACAACACAAAGAACGATTCCCGCTCCAGCAGCAGGCTCCAATCCACGGCTTCATCCCAGCCCGAATAAACCGTGTCCAGCACCACGCGCAGGTGTAGCCCCTGCAACGGAAGTTTCGCGATGCGCACATGCGCGAACGTCGTGTAGTTGTAAACGGCTGGATAATTCGGAATCACGCTCGTCGCTTCCGCAAACATCGCCGGATTCTGCAAATCTCGCCGTGTAAGCAGATGCCCCTGCTTGTCTTTCATCACCAGCCGGTACGTCGGGTCAACGATCGCCCACTTTCCGTCCAGCAGTACTTCCGCCACCACGTGCTTCGTCGTTCGCTCCGGTGTAAGTAGCAGCAGCCGTCTCACGTTCAAATCCGAACTCCGCGCCAGATTCAAGAACGCATTCGTCGCTGTTCCACAAACCGATAGAAGCTGCTTGTAGTTCAACGTCGTTTCGGGATCCCTTTGCGGCAAGGCATCCGGATTTGCCGCGACCGCTCTCGGCGGCCCGCTTCGCATCCAATTCAGTATCGCGTCGACCTTTTGTTCGGGCGTCGCCGGCACCGGCACGATCGCGTCGCTGAATCCGTTCAAATACTGGCGAACCGAATATTCCCACCCGGCCGAATACACCATTCCCGCCAGGCAAACCACAAGGCACGCATTCGCCGCCCTCCAGACGAGCTTGAACACAGTATGTTTTCCGCTGGCCAACACTAACCCCACACAACGCGATTTTCTTACCCTTACTGTTTTTCTGCAAGCTTTCTGTATAGCGCTTCGGCCTCTTGGACCGGCCCTTCCCACCCAATTGTCCCTGCCGCCGCCATCGCGCTCCGCCCCAGCCGCTCCCGCATTGGTTCATTTTGCAGCAGTTCGCCCAGCGCCTTCCTCAGCGCTTCTTCTTCATGCGCTATCACTCGTCCGCCGTCCGCCAGCAGCGGCGCAACGCCGCAATTCTCCGTGACAATCACGGGCGTTCCCACCGCCGCCGCTTCCGCCGCTGTATTTCCGAAATTTTCATTCTGTGACGGCAACACAAAAACATCCGCGTCCCGGTACGCTGCCCACTTTTCGTCTTCAAACACCGCCCCGCTGAAAATTGTCCTGTCCGCGACCCTCAACTCTTTTGTCAGCTTTCTCAGCCGTGCTTCCATCCCTTGTTCATCCGGCCCCGCAAAAACCAACCGCACCTCTCGTTCTCCAACTTTCGCCGGTATTTTCGAAAATGCTGTCAGCAGAAGGTCTGGACTTTTCTTTTCACTCAATCGCCCCAAAAACAGCACCATCAAATCCGTCTCTGAAATTCCGTACTTTCGCCGAAAGTTTCCACGTTCCGGCAATTTCTCCGGCTTCATCACCCCGTTCCTTCTTAGAACTATCTTCTCTCGCGGAACCCCGCCGCTTGCCAGCTCCTCAATTTCCTGCCCGGACGTTGCAATCACACGCGCGGCATTCGCCAGCATCCTCTTGCCATACCACCTGTGGTAAATCCGCTTCATCCGGACGTTTCGCACAATCGGCACAAACATCCCGATTGGCTCCACGACGTACGGCGTTCCACTCTCGACGCAAGCCTTCGCCGCCGCTGGTCCCAGCAAATCGTACAAACCAAAAATATGCGCGACGTCAAATTCCCCAATCCGCTCCCGCAAAAATCTTCCAATTCCCGGATTCCAACTCGTCGCGCGATATCGCAGCCATGTCGGCGCGTACACCGCTTTCACTCCACGCTCTTCTCCTGTCCAACCAGAAGCGGATCGTGCGAAATGTTTCTCCCGTTCCGTTCCCGCAATTCTCTCTCGCACGCCCCAATCCGCTGTCAACACCGTCACGCTGTGCCCGCGCTCTGCAAGCCCGCGCGAAAGCGCCTCCACCTTTGCCGGTGGCCCGCCAAACTCATAAAACGGAGCATAAGACTCCGTCACATTCAGGATTCGCATAAATCGCGCAGGATTTTTTTCAGCGCCTTTGAAAACACATTGAACCGGAACTCGTTTTCCGCGCGCTGTTTTCCGCGCCGGCCCATTTCCGCCCCAATCTCCGGATTCGCCAGCAGCGTTTCAATCGACGTCGCCAGCTGTACCGCATCTCCATGCTGCACCAGATAACCCGTCACGCCGTCTTCGATCACTTCCGGCGCCCCGCCGTGCGCTCCGCCGATCACCGGCTTCCCGCAGGCCATCGCCTCCAGGTACACAAGTCCAAATCCTTCGCCCCGGCTCGGCAGCGCAAACACTTCGCAAGCCGCATAGCACGCCGCAAGCTGCGCATAACTCAGCCCGTTCAAAAAATGTACGTGCCGCCGCACGCCGTGTTCATCCGCAAGGCCCGCCAGCCAGTTCTTGTCGTCGCCTTCCCCTACCGCCGCCAATTGCAACTCCGGCCACCGTGTCAGCAATTTCGGCAGCGCTGTAATCAGCGTATCCATTCCTTTGTACCGCTCGCTCGTCAGCCATCGCCCCACCGTCAAGATCACGCGGCCTTTCGGGAATTCTGCCGGCAAATCGCTCTTCGTCGTATTCGCAATCAGCGCTTCGAATTGCGGATCGAGCGCCCAGGGCAACACGCGTAGCCGCTCGGCCGCCACGCCTTGATCCGCTTGCACGTGCTCCGCGGTATATCGGCTCGGCGCCAGAACCAGATTCGCTTTCTGCAACGAACTCCGCCGCATCCACGGCATCGGCTCCCAAACTTCAATCCCGTGCGTGCAAACGATCGATTTCATTCGCGGCGCTGCAAACTTCATCAGCCGCGCCACCGGCGCCAGATTCGGATGCCCCGCCAGCACCAGCTTTGCTTTACGCCGCGCCGCTTTCAGCGCCGCCGCCGTAAATTTTCCTTTGCCCCGCTCGCAGCCCGTAAAAACGAACTCTCGCCCGCTCGCCGTCATGCGATGCAGTTCGGGTGAATCATTCAAGCTGAGCAGCCGGCATTCCATCCCGCGGCTCGCCGCAAACTCCGTCAACACCGCGGCCATGTGCCGGCCCGCCCGCTGCACTCCGCCCGGCGCATCCAGTTCCGTAAATAGTCCAATCAGCACGCGCCGAGTCTGCCTTGTACGCCGCTTCTTCGCAACTTTTTTACGACCGCGCCTATGATCTCACTTCATTCTTGTCGACGCCGCTGGGAACTCGGGGGCGGAAACTCGGGCAGCTCGGGGAGAGACGCGAGCTTCCTGCGCTCGCCCCCTTCAATGTCTAGCACCAACTAGCCCCAACAATTCCTCAAACCGGTCTAGGTAGAGATCCGCAGGATGCGCCGCGCGGTCGTGCGTTCCAAATCCAAAATTCACGATGACCGACCGCATTCCGGCGTTTCTTGCGGTCTGAACATCCACTTCGGAATCGCCCACCATCGCCGCGTCGTGTGGCGTGGCATTGAACTCACTTAAAATCTGCTGCGCGCCCAGCGGATCGGGCTTCTTCGTTTCAAAACTGTTGCCGCCATATATGCTCCGGAAATATTGCGCCACGCCGAGCCCTTCCAGAATTCGCACGCTGATTTTCTCCGGCTTATTCGTCAGCACGCTCATCGGCAGACTCTTTAATTCCGCGAGGGTCCCCGCGACGCCCGGATACAATCTTGTCTGATCGAGTTTGTGTTCTTCGTAGTGCATCAGAAAAAAAGCGAGCGCTCGTTTCAATTCTTCCTCGCTTGGATTTCCGCCCAGCGCACGACGAATCAACACTGGCGCTCCCGATCCTACATAACTCGCCACCAGATCCTCCGGCAGCGCCTCGCGCTTCATTTCTCGCAGCGTCGCATTTACGCTGTTCACCAAATCCATCTTCGAATCGATCAGCGTCCCATCCAGATCGAAAACCAGCGCCTTCACCTTCAAATCATTTGTTTTTTTCATAGTTGAATTGTAATACGCGCGTCGCCAAGTTCACCGCCCTTCGCGTACACTATATGTTTCCGTTGTACTTAAAATTGCTATCGGAGATTTCATGGTCCAGGTTTTCCCGTTTCGCGCATTCCGCTACAATCCGCAACTCGCGCCATTTCAAAACGTCCTCACTCAGCCCTACGACAAAATTTCCGTGGAAATGCAGCAAAAATATTACGACGCCCACCCAGCCAATCTCATCACCGTCGAAAAGGGCCGCGAATATCCCGGTGACGGCCCGGGCAACAATGTTTATTCCCGCGCCGCCGCCGCGTTCAACGATTGGGAAGCGAAGAACTTGATCGCTCAGGACGCTTCGCCGTCGTTTTATGCGTACACGCAGGAATTCACGGTGCCGGGCACGATTGAACGGCGCACGCGCCGCGGCTTTATCGGCGCCGGTCGCCTCGAAGAATATTCCGCGGGCGTCATTTTCCGCCACGAGCACACACTCTCCGGTCCCAAAGCCGATCGCCTCGAACTTCTCCGCAACACGCGCACACATACCGGCCAATTGTTCATGCTCTATTCCGATCCACGGAAACGAGTGGATGCGATTCTGGCGGAAGTGGAGTCGGCCGGAGCGCCGGCGACGGAAGTGCGCGATGAATACGATGTGATTCATCGCCTCTGGGTCGTGTCGGACGCACAGAAAGTGTCCGCGATTCAGGCGGCGATGGCGGACCAGAAGCTTGTGATTGCGGACGGCCATCATCGCTATGAAACGGCGCTCAATTACCGCGATGAGCGCCGGGCGCAAACCGGCTCTGTCGATCCGAATGCGCCGCACGAGCGTGCGATGATGACGTTCATCAACACGCGCAGCGAAGGGCTTGTGATTCTGCCAACGCATCGTGTCGCGGCGAACGTGCACGACTTTTCCTGGCCCGCGGTTCGCCGTCATCTCGAGCCATTTTTTTCAACCGAGGTTTTCGCCTTCACCAACGACTCCGAGAAAGAAGCCGCGCGCAAAAATTTTCTCTCGCGCCTGAAGTCCGTTGCGGCGCAGCGCGCCGTCGGCGCATATCCCGCGGCGGGAGAAGGGCAGCGCGCGTTTTATCTGTTGGTGCTGCGTCCTGGCGTCGACCTGGCGCAGTTGCTGCCGAATGTTTCGCCGCTGCAGCGCGAGCTGGACGTGGTGCTGCTGCACGAAGGGATTCTGGAACCGGCGCTGGGAATTACAATGCAGGCGGTGACGAAGGAAGCGAACCTGACGTATGAACGCGAAGCGACGAATGCGTTGAATGCGGTGGATTCAGGCGGAGCGCAGATTGCGTTCTTCCTGAATGCGTGCGACGTGGAAAAAGTTGTGGAGATTGCCACGGCGAACGAAGTGATGCCGCAAAAGTCGACGGATTTTTTTCCGAAACTTTTGAGCGGCATCACGATGTACAGAGTTTAGAGAACTCAAAAAAATCGAGTTCAAAAACTTTTGACAATAAACCAAATTTTTTCGCCGAGCGAAAAAATTTATTTAAAGCTCGCGACCGCTTCGGCTTCCGTGTTGTAGACGTCGAACACGGTGAGCAGCTTGGTGATCTGCAAGACTTCCTGGAATTTCGAGCCGAGGTGGCAGAGGCGGAGCGAAGCGCCCTGCGATTTGGCGCTGTGATGCGCGGCGACGAGCGTGCCGAGACCGGCGCTGTCAATAAAAGTGACGCCGTCCATGTTCAAGATAATTTTTTTGCGGCCTTCGGCGAGCAAGCTTTTCACTTTTTCGCGCAAGGCGTTGGATTCTTCGCCGAGGACGATGCGCCCGTCCAAGGCCACCACGGATACGCCGTCCACTTCGCGATTCGTCATCTTTAATGCCACGTTTGTTTCCTCCTCATTCTCTGGAAAGCGGATCCGGAGGCAACCGTCCGGAGCCGAAAACTATATCAAACTTTGCCGGCGCGGGTTAACGGAAGACTGAAGCGGAGCTGCGGCGCTCAGACGTAATCCGCGCAGGACATGTAATAGCCGCACCGATTGCAGATGAGTTTGCACCGGCGAGATTCGAGCCTCTGCGAGCACACGGGACAATAACGCGAAGCGTCCTCTCCCCGCAACTCGGACGAAGACAACGGGGAAGAGACGGATTGGGCCTCTGCCGAATCGGGATGCGAAGGCAGCGGGGCTTGCTTCACGGCATGTTCCACGACGGGCAGAGTTATAGCACAGGCAGTGGCCGGTGACCAGCGACGCCTCGCCGTCGCTCGGGGCAAGCCAGTGGCCGGTGTGACGAAGGCCGATCGAGCGATTGAGGAAATAGTCGTCAGTAGGCAGGTCACGGTTTTCAGTTTCGGAGAAGAACTGCCGAATGGGGTACACCCCGGTGTTTTTTGTTCCCTCATGGAAGTCCTTCGGGAGTTTTTGATTAGAGGTACCAATACTACCCCCCTCCCCCTGTTTTTTGTAAGTGTTGATTGCAGAGGAGTTAGAGAGAGGGGTCTTGTAAGTGTTGATTCCAAAGGAGGTTTAAGTGGCTTTAGAATGAACAGATCGGAGGAATTTTGTAAGTGTTGAAAATGCAGGGGGTTATTTTTGCGGATTTTGTATCTGTTGAATCCAGAGGGGTTAGCCGAATTGGGGGACGATTTCACGGGTAAGTATATCATGGGAAGGATAGCTAGTCAAGTAACAGTACTGAGAATGTATCACGGAATGGGCTGTGGAAGGGGACGGAGAAGAAAAATCAACGTCAAAACCCGCACCCTTGGACACCAAAGGGTTGCAGCACCCGTCCTTACTTCTGCGCTTCGATGTGCGATCCGCGAAGGCTGTCAATCTCTGCTGCACCCGCCCCGCTGTCTCAGCTGCTCATGGCGTACTCGATCAGCAGGAACGTAAGAATCGCTAGGGGAAAAGCCACCAGCGACAATTTTGATCGAAAGACTGCGGCAGGGATTGCCAGAATCAGTCCAACGCCCACCAAAAGGCGCCACGTCCACGCAGGCATAGTGATGAGCCACGTCACGCCCGGAATATTGATGCCCATTCCGATTTGAAGGCCGCTTAGCACACCCGAGAGCCAAAAGGAGAGCGAACACGCGAGACTGGAATATGCGAAGCCCTTTGAGAGTTGCTCCTTTGTCATTTTCTCACTGTTCAGAACGGCGCAGCCAAGTCCTTCAACACATTAAAGGTGTTTATCACTTCGCCGAAATGTGGCCAGAACCCGCCTGGCACGTAGCTGTTGTGTTCCCCGAGATGCACGTCACCCGTGCCAGCTTTCAATGTATCAAAAGGAGAGAGTCCCCATGGTTCATCTACTGTGAAGTGTCCGGAGCCAGCACCTGTCCCGGGCTCGCCCGGGCTTCTGAAGTCAAGTGCGTGGTAGGAAAGAGTGGAGGGATGAAAGATGTCATTGTCATCTGACTCGTAATGGTAAAATCCTGCTTTCTGTAAGGCGCTCTCTGCTTGCAGGAACGTCCCATTGTAAGAAAACGTTCCGCCAGCTGACACATTGCCGGGCCAATTACTGTAGGTAAAGTTGAACTTGAATGAGGAGAGGTCTCCCGTACCTTGGATGGTCGTTGCGTTTGAGCCGTTGATGAACTCGCCCATCGACGATTGTTTGCTTCCCGCTTGTGTGAATGATACGCCGGCGCCGCTTATAGTTGCCGAATACTTGTTGTTGCTTTGGTCTGTCAGGTTTCCCTTATCATCGCTTTTAATAACCGTCTGTTGGTAGTCTCCATTTTTATCCTTGTAATATATATAACCGCCTTGGCAAGTTGTACCGTTATTTTTGGAACACGTCAGGCTGAAATCGAGTCCGGTAGGGTCAGTGAGCTTCAGTGGGTTGTCTCTAACATAGGTGTATTTGTTGAGCGTTTGTGGGTCGATGCGATGCCCGCCCAGCGGATCTGGCGACATGAATCTGCCCAGGGTGGAGGAGTCGAAGCGGGCGCCGAAGTTGTCGAGGCCGGATTCGGAGTCGCGTTCTTTGCCGGTGAATTTGTAGCGGTTGTTGCCGCCGGCGGTGGCTTGGATGACGC
>Ga0137412_10000848_pt1 | contig 22823 bp, 23 predicted proteins | sample CZODoug2_1_16fun_FD_122160 | JGI IMG/M metagenome (GOLD analysis project Ga0137412, IMG submission 122160) | Vadose zone soil fungal communities from Angelo Coast Range Reserve, California, USA - CZODoug2_1_16fungal (Hybrid Assembly) | ecosystem: Environmental > Terrestrial > Soil > Vadose zone... | reverse complement strand
TGAAATTCTCGCTACCATTTCGAAGGAAACAGAGCTCTCTAAGAAGCAGGTCGGAGCCGTGTTTGACTCGCTTTCCGGCGCGATCAAGAAGAGTCTGCGCGGTCACGGCTTGTTTACGTTGCCTGGATTACTGAAGATGAAAGTCGTGAAGAAACCGGCGACGAAGGCGCGTGAAGGCGTCAATCCCTTCAACGGCGAGAAAATGATGTTCAAGGCCAAACCGGCCAGCAAGAAGGTGCGTATCGCCGCATTGAAGAACCTCAAGGAATTCGTCAACTGATCGAAAACTAGCAGCCTGGGGAGCCTGGGGGGCGCGCGAGCTCGGGTCGCGTGCCGGCTCAGCCGGTTCCGGATCGTATCGGTTACGGCGTCGCGCAGATGGCACACGGCCGTGAAAGGAATGCCCGGCTCCGGGGGCATGGCTAGGAACTGTGGCTGATCGCTGCCGGCCTAAGCGCGGGGAAAACGGCAACCTTTCATTCGATGGCGACTAGTTCAACGTCGAAGACCAGCGTCGCCCCGGGGGGAATGACGCCGCCGGCGCCGACGTCGCCGTAGGCAAGGTCCGCAGGAATAGTGAGGCTCCGCCGTCCGCCCACCTTCATGCCGAGGACGCCCTGATCCCATCCCTTGATGACTTGGCCCGTACCGATGACAAATTTGAAAGGCTGCGCGCTGTTGCGTGAGCTATCGAACTCCTTGCCTTTCTTGTCGGGCGCCGCCGTCTCGTACAGCCACCCGGTGTACTGAACGACCGCCTTCTGGCCGGCAGCGATCGCGGCACCGGAACCTGGCTGCAGCTCGACGATTTCCAACGCATTCACCGTGGGGGCCGTGGCGGATGGGGGTACCGCGGGCTGTTTGCCCCCGCAGGCCGCAATCAGACCGAGAGCGATAGCCATGCTTAAGCGACGCAAGGAGCGAGATGCCATACCTGAGCATCTTAAAGGATTTCGCGCCGTCCGTCGTTCCCGAGCGCGGCCGCAGGCAGCCGCGCGTCTTTCAGTCGTGCACCTTCAGCCGCGCATCCTGAGATCGCAGCGGGCCGCCGCTGCCGCGTGTGCCGGCGAAAAGCTCCTCTAGCTCCGCATGGAGACCGAGCCAGCCGTGCCTGACGACCCCGATGGCGTCATCGATCTCGTCGACGAATTGCAGTACCCACTCCATAGGCTCCCAGTCTAGGCAAGCCGCGTCGGGGTCGCCGTGCGTAGGGTCACAGACTTGCTATGGCGCCGACGGCTGCGTAGGCTTCATCCACATGCAGCGAATTCTCGTCCTGAACCCGAAGGGCGGTTCGGGAAAAACGACGATAGCGACCAATCTCGCCAGTTATTTTGCGAGTTTGGGAGACCGACCGCTGTTGTCCGACAATGACCAGCAGGGTTCGAGCACGCGCTGGCTGAAGAAGCGCAAGCCCGAACAGGCCTTCATACACGGCATCGCGGCCTTCGAGCGCAACAGCCGGATGACGCGAGCGTGGCAGATGCGCATACCGCCCGATGCGGCGCACGTCGTGGTGGATACTCCGGCGGCGGTCCTCGCACAGGACATGCCCGAAATGACCAGAAGCGCCGACGCCATCATCATCCCGGTGCTTCCCTCCGACATCGATATTCATGCCTTTTCTAAATGCATCGCCGACTTGCTGCTGATAGCGAAAGTGCGGCGCGACGAAAATCGCATCGGTGTGGTGGCGAACCGCGTCAAGCGCAACACGCTAATTTATCAATCGCTCATGCGATTCTTGGACACCTTGCGGATTCCGGTCATCGCCACTCTGCGCGATTCGCAAAACTATGTGCGGGCGGCAGAACAGGGTGTCGGGCTGCACGAGATGAAGAAGCCTCTGGCGGACCAAGATCTCGCGGATTGGGAATCGTTGCTCGGGTGGCTGCGAGCCAAGGAAGCGTCGAGCCGGCCGCAGAGCATCAACCCGTTGCAAGACACAGGCTAAGGCGCGCGGCGCGCTACCAATGCGCTGCACGCCGCCGCGCCCGTGCATTGCGCGCCGTATCCGTTACTTCTTGTCTTCCCAGCTGCCGCGGACCTTGTCCGCCCAGTTCTTGTAACTGTGCCAGTTGTACAGGTTGTTCGTGATCGCTGCGTGACGGCCGCCGGTCTTATACGCTTCCCGCGGAGCGGCAGATCCCGCTCCCGGTTTGACGGCGCCGGGCTCCACGCGTGGCGTGCGGCGGTCTATTCCGGTGTATCGAATCGGGGTCTTGCTGTCGCTCATCTGCGGTCTCCTCGGATGTGCATGACAGTAAGTGTCGCGCACCCTCTAGGGCAGGAACTGTGTCACAGGCATCTTGGCCCCATCGCCATGCAAGAGCGAGCGTTGGGATGCGCATCTCACAGAGTGTCGCGGTAAGTTAAATCGCTGGAATTCTCTTGGTTTGCCAAGCATCGAACAGCGGTTTGAGATCATCGAGCGAGCGCTCGAGAGCGGCGGGCAGCAATGTCGTATATGAATCGAGCAGAGCCATCGCGTTGCGCGCCGGGTCGGTCCGCGTAGCGGCGCCCAAGCGACGTGACATATCGCGATTTACCACATGCAAGTTCCTGTACAACTCTTCGAGCGCCGCGAAGCCTTGCGGCTCATCCGTATCGATCATCTCGCGCGCCAGCAGGAACATGCAGATGCTGCGATACACGGTTTCGGCTTCGCTCGCGAACGGCAGATGGAACCGTGCCATCGGCCGTAGATGATCGGTCCAAGGGCATCCGGCGGTTGCCATGATGAGTCCGAGCACGGAACTCATCGCTTGCTGCGCCGTCGTTTCTGCATGCACGGTTCGTTCTTCTTGGATCACCGTCACTCCGACGGTATCGAATGAGACCAGCGCCTTCAGCGGTTCCACCGCCGACGCCATCTGCAATGCGGCCGGGCAATGCGGATTCTCCCGTTGCTCGAGGGGGCAATTGGCGCATTGGCTGAAGCTCAAGTTCGTCCAGAACGGCGGATCCGCGGGCGGCGCCTTCTGCATTTTGAAGTCGATCGGGTCGAAGGCGAATTCCAGCGTTTTCGTCGACCCGTCCGGCAAATCGAATCGATAGCAAATGCGCAGCGGTTCGCTCATGCGACCAATCGGTAGCAGGGGGTGTATTCGGTTCCGGTGAGCTTCATGCGACGCTGCGCCACGAAAGCCCGCAGCAATCGATCGAGCGGCTGCATGATCGATTCTTCGCCCAGGAGTTCGAACGGGCCGTACTTCTCGATTGCGTTGACGCCGTATTCTTTGATGTTGCCGGCCACGATGCCGGAAAACGCGCGGCGTAAGTTGGCGGCGCGCTCATGTACCGGCTGATCGTGAGACAGCCTCAAGTTGCGCATCGACGCGTGCGTGACTTCGAAAGGCTGTTGAAATTCGAGCGGAATCTTCAGCAGCCAATTGAAGCCGTAGGAGTCGCTTGCAGTGCGCCGATAGTCGCGGACCGTTGCGAGCCCCTGCACCATGGCGCGCGCGACGCCGGCGGGATCGTCGATGATTATCCGGTACTTTGATTGGGCGGTGGGCCCGAGCGCCGCGCCGATGAAGCCGTGAATTTGGTCGAAATACTCCGCGGCCTCGGCGGGGCCGGTGAAGACCACCGGAAACGGCATATCTTGATTCGCTGGGTCGAGCAATATACCGAGGAGGTAGAGAATTTCCTCCGCCGTGCCGGCTCCGCCCGGGAAAACGACGATTCCATGGCCGAGGCGCACGAAAGCCTCAAGGCGCTTTTCGATGTCCGGCATGATGATCAGCTGGCTCACGATGGGATTGGGCGGTTCGGCCGCAATGATGCCGGGTTCAGTGATGCCCAGATAGCGTCCGTTGACGATGCGCTGCTTGGAATGCCCGATGGTGGCCCCCTTCATCGGACCTTTCATCGCGCCGGGTCCGCAGCCCGTGCACACATCCATGCTGCGCAGCCCGAGTTCGTAGCCGACCTTCTTGGTGTAGTCGTACTCGACTCGTTGAATCGAATGGCCGCCCCAGCAAACGACGAGGTTTGGCCGCACCTGCAGCTCCAACACCCGCGCGTTGCGCAAAATGTGAAACACGGCGTTGGTGATGCTGGGCGAGGAATTCAGATCGAAGCGCCCGCTTTCGATGATCTCGTTCGAGATGAATACCACATCTCGAAGTACCGCAAACAAATGGTCCTTCAAACCGCGAATCATCTCGCCGTCGACGAAAGCGGCTGCGGGAGCATTCTTGATTTCGAGCTTGATGCCCCACGCCTGCCTGACGATGCGCAGATCGAAATCCTTGTATTTTTCGAAAATGCGCCGCGTGTCGTCGATATCGCTGCCGGAATTGAGGACCGCGAGCGCACATTTGCGGAACAGCGGATACAGGCCTCCCTGGCCGGAATCGAGCAGCTTGGCTATTTCTTGTTGGGACAGATGCTCGAGGGTGCCCTTGGGCGCAACCCGCGCATCGACCAAATCAGACGATAGAATCGTAGTTTCCACGCGGCACTCGTTACGGATAAATGTCGATCGGGACATTGTCTTGGGTGCGCAGCCACACTTCGACCATGTCGGAATTGGACAAGGCAATGCAGCCATCGGTCCAATCATTGGACGAATAATAGGCCGCCGGATGCTTGGGCACGTTGGGTAATCCATGAATCATGATCGATCCGCCCGGCGCCCAGCGCTTCTGCCGCGCCCGCTGCTCGTCGTTTTTGTTCGGATACGACACCTGGATGGAGAGGAAAAAGTCGCTGCGTGTGTTGCGGCGAGCCAGAAAATACCGCCCCTCCGGCGTCCGGAAGTCGTGTTCTCGTTCTTTCGAACCCACCGGGCTCAACCCCAGGGCAACTTTGTATTCGCCCAGCAGGCGGCTGCCGTTATACAAGTAAAGCCTGTGTTCGGCCTTGCGTACGACCACATGGTCGGCGGCGGTAATCTCCGTCGCGGTACCGGGAAATGCCGTGCCAACCCCCAAGATGAACACAAGTATCGTCCACAGGCTCCTGACCATGCGACGGCGGCTTCGATTGACCATGGTAAAAATTATAACGTGTACTCGCCGCGACATAAGGAGCCGTAGCTCACGGACCGGGTATAATGGGACCGATGCGTTTGCCGTTGATTCAAGCTGTCTTGGGTGTTGGGCTGCTGGCCGGTTGCGGCGGCCAATCCTCGATCAAACCTGCCGAAATTCTGGACGAACGGACCGGTATGACGGTGGGTGCGCTGCAAGAACCCATTGAATTCGTCGAGAACGTGCAAAACGCGGCTCTGGCGACGGGGAAACGCACGAGCTTCGCCTATCTCGGCCCCATTGAATGGAATCGGTCGGGCGAGAGTAGCTACGGGCTCTGGATACACGTTGCGCCGGGCAGTGATCGGCAGGTTGGCGATATTCACGCGCCGGGTGCCGTCACTCTGAACCTCGACGCCGGTAAGTTGGTGCTGTCGCCGATTGAAGCGCCAAAAATCGGGGCAGGTCCGTACCGGCCGATAGCCTCCTGGGGTCAATCCGGGTATTTCGAGCTCAATCCCGAGATGCTGAAGCGCATGGCGGCCAGCGAGAAGCTGGCGCTGGAATTTCGCGCGGTCGATGAGTCCACGGTTGATTTCACACCCAGTCATGAAACCCGCACGACGTTGACGCAATTCGCGCACGCAAGGGCCATCACTGGCGATTGATGGCGACGACTTGAGGCAGCGTGATCGAGGTCCCCGGTCGCATGTCGTTGAAGTTCACGTCAGGGTTGTATTGGGCCACCAACCAAATCGGCAAATCGGCGTGCTGTTGGGCGATCGTCCACAGCGAGTCGCCGCGCTTTATGGCATACGTCTCGGTGCCGGCAATCCGGTGACCGGCGAAGAAAGTCTCCTGCAGACGGCGGTGGTACTCGAGTCTAGCGGCAACGAACTCGGCCGCGGAAACCCGGGACAGGTTCAGCTTGATTTTTCTACCCTGCGTTACCATCGCGTTCTTGTGCAACTTGTTCAAGGCGCGCAACGCCTGCGAGTCGACCTGTGCCCAATCCGCAAAATGTCCCAAGGTCTCCGTGGCCTGAACGATGACGGTATCGCCGGGGCCAACGCCATAATCCGTGGTATCGGAACTACCCGTAGGGCTCGCGACCGGCAGCAGGGAGTTGCTCTCGGTTTGACGCGCGGAGACGGGCTCCTTCGGGGGCCGCGGGACTTTTTCCGCTGCGGTAGAGGGCGGCGTCGCTGCGGGCGGCGGAACAGCTGCGGCGACAGGAGCCGGTAAAGCGGCAGTCTGCGACGCGCCGCTACTTGGTGCGGGCGCGGCGGCGGCAACGCTTGGCGCGGCGGTTACGCTCGGCGCGGCGGCAACGCTGACCGCGCCGCCGCCGGAGATCTCCGCGCGCGTGGCCGGCGCGGGAATGCGCACCATGTCGCCGCGCGCCGGCGTGTGCGTACTGTTCCAGCCATTGGCGGCCAATAGCCTGCTGACGCTCACGCCGCTGGCAGCCGCCACGCTCGCGACGGTCTCACCGCGGCGGAACCGGTGGCCGCCGTCATTGCGCTGGGCCACGTAGCGTTGCGTCATCGGCAGCCGCGCCCAACCCGCCGCGATTTCGGCGGGCGGCTGCGTACCGGGTAGCCGCAGCAGGTAGCCCCGCGGCACGAGCCGACTGCCGCTCCAGATCGGCGGCCGCAGCGCCGGATTCAACACGCGCAGTGCTCCCAGATCGACCTTGAACGCCTTCACCAACGCTTCCACGGAAATATAGTCCGGGAGTTCCGCGGGCGTGCTCTCGGTATCGGGCAGGCGCGTAATCGGTCCGAAATATTTCTCGGCGTTGCGGTCCACCTCGAGCGCGGCCAGAAACGCGACATAGAAATTGCGCGAGGCGAAACCGAAAGTCTTACCCTGGAAGCGCTTGACGATCACTGCGATGTCGCTGGTGCCGAGCTCGTCTTGCACGCGGCGCAAGCCGCCGGGCCCGTGATTGTAGGCGGTGACCGCGAGCGGCCAGGTGCCTACCAGCCGATAGTTGTACAGCATCAAGTTGGCGGCGGCCTCGGTCGCGCTATGCGGATCCAGGCGCTCATCGACCAAGCTGTCAACGCGCATGTAGCGTCTGGCGGTAGAGGGCATGAATTGCCACAGTCCGGCTGCGCCGACTTTCGAGTACGCCGCCACATTGAAGGAGGACTCGACGTGCGGCAATGCTGCAATCTCCGCCGGCACCCCGTGTTGCGACAACGTGCGCGCGATCTGTTTTTCCCACACGGCGGCGCGAATCAGGCCTTCGTGAAATCGGTCCGCTTGTCCCAACTGAAAGCGGATTCGTCCCACCGCCTCGCGAAAATCGGCGGGCGTCGCTTTATCGCCGAAGGCGTGCAGTATGCGCCGCTCGTGCGCCCCGAGATTGTCGGTTGAACCATCCGCGAACCGCCGCAGCAAGGCCGCGTAGCGCGCTTTCGCTTCATTGACGCGTCGTTCGCGTTGCGCCGGCGACGAGGCGGGATCGAAGCGCAGCACCTCGTAGACCAAACCGAGATTCCAATCATCGTGCAACAGACCTTGATCGGTGGTGACCTCGGTGTATACGCGTATCCAAAAGCGAATATCCCGCTCGAGCGCCGGTGGGTGCGCGAACGGATCGGCTGCGTCGCCCACGGCCGCGTACGTATTCACCGACGGGGCGAGCACGAGCCAAAGCGCCGCCATGGCGAGCAAGCGCCTTATCTGCAACTTATTTAATAGCAAAATCAAAGCCAAAATCAAACACTTGCAACATGCGGACCGTCCGAGGCGCGGCGCGGGCAAGCGGCTGGCTTCGGCTACGCCTCTATCCGCACTTGGAATCGCCGCAATTGAGGCAGGTGTTGCAGCCGTCCATCATCACCACGGCAGCGGTGCTGCATTTGGCGCAAAGTTGCGCGCCTTCCGGAAAATGCGATTTCGAAAAGGCGTCGGTCTGCTTGGCGCGCGCTTCGAACTCAGCGCGCTTTTCCTGAACCAGCTTGCGCTGATGCACGTCGAGCTCGGGCTTCTTGAGCAAACCGATGGACTGTAAATGCCTCTCGATCACGTATCCCAGCTCCGCGATCGTCGATGGCATGAACTTGCCGCCCGGTTGCCAGTAGCCGCCTTTGGGATCGAAAACCGCCTTCAACTCGTCGACCAAGAAGGTCGTGTCGCCGCCCTTGCGGAATACCGCGGAAATGACCCGCGTCAGCGCCACGATCCATTGAAAATGATCGAGGTTCTTGGAGTTGATGAACACCTCGAACGGCCGGCGCTGTTCGTGCGGCGTCCCCTCGTTGAGAACGATGTCGTTGATGGTGACGTACATCGCGTGGTCGGAGACCGGCGTTTTGATCTTGTAGGTGGAGCCGATCAGCACTTCGGGCCGCTCGAGCTTCTCATGCATCCAAATCACGTTGTCCTGCGCCTTCGGCGCCTCCTTGGGCCCCGCCCCGGAAGCATCCTTCGCTTCCGGCTTGAGCACGCGATATTTAGCGATCTTCTTGTCGATTTTGATGTGAGCCATGTCAAAACTTCCCGTAATAACCTTCTTTCAAGGCATCGAAGAGATTCGCGGCCGTGTGCATTTCACCGTCGTATTCGATCTCTTGGTCGCCGCGCGCCTCGACTTCGGTACCGTCGTCGAGCGTGAACACATAGGTGGTGTTCTTGAGATCGTCCTCTTTGACGAGAACGCCCTGGAACGCTTCGGGGTTGAAGCGAAACGTCGTACATCCCTTGAGTCCCTGTTCGAAGGCGTGCAAGTAAATGTCCTTGAAGTCTTCGTACTTGTAGTCGGTGGGAACATTCGCCGTCTTCGAAATGGACGAATCCACCCAAAGCTGCGCCGCCGCCTGAATGTCCACATGCTCCTTCGGACCGATGTCGTCCGCGGATATGAAATAGTCGGGCAGCTTTTCGGCCGCCATTTGCGAATTCGGCATCGCGCGCGGATTGACCAACTCGCGATAGGCGAGCAATTCGAACGAAAATACGTCGATCTTCTCTTTGGATTTCTTGCCTTCGCGTATCACGTTACGGAAGTAATGATGCGCGAACGAAGGCTCGATGCCGTTCGAGGCATTGTTGGCGAGCGACAAGGAAATCGTGCCCGTGGGTGCGATGGAGGTGTGATGCGTAAACCGCGCGCCGACCTCGGCGAGTTCGTCGACCAGCTCCGGCGACGCTTCTGCGATGCGCTGCATGTAGCGGCTATACCGAGCATGCAGCACGCGTCCGGCCAGCTTGGCGCCGACGCGCCAGCCGTCCTTGACCATCTCGGGACGTTTGCGCAGCATTTCGCGCGTGACCGTGAATTCCTCGTTCATGATGGGTGCCGGACCCTTCTCGCGCGCCAACTCGAGGCCGGCCTCCCATCCCGCAATCGCCATTTCGCGCGATACGTTCTGAGAGAACGCCACCGATTTCTTGGAACCGTATTTCATGCAAAGCATGGTGATGGCCGATCCCAACCCGAGGAAGCCCATCCCATGCCGGCGCTTGCGGAGGATTTCATCGCGCTGCTGCGGCAGCGGCAAGCCATTGACCTCGACCACGTTGTCGAGCATACGCGTGAAGATCTTCACGACCTTGCGATACGTTTCCCAATCGAAGCGAGCGTCCTCGGTGAAAGGATCGATCACGAACTTGGTGAGATTCACCGAGCCCAACAGGCAGGAGCCATAGGGCGGCAATGGCTGCTCCCCGCACGGATTTGTGGCGCGGATATTTTCCGTCCACCAATTGTTGTTCATCTCGTTGACCCTATCGATCAAGATGAAGCCGGGCTCTGCGAAATCGTAAGTCGAGGACATGATGAGATCCCAGACGCGGCGCGCCGGCAGCGTCTTATAGATCTTGCAAGCGACCAGGCCCTCGTCGTTCGCCACGTATCCCTCGGTATGCGGCCATTCGCGCCATACGAATTTCGAGGCATCGCCCAGATCCGGCCGTTCCGCTTCGAATTCCTTGCAGCCCAAGGGATACGCCAGCTGCCAGTCGCCGTCGCTCTTGACGGCTTTCATGAATTCGTCGGTGATCAACAAGGACAAATTGAATTGCCGCAAACGGCCGTTCTCGCGCTTCGAACGGATGAACTCCAATACGTCGGGATGACCGATGTCGAAGGTACCCATCTGAGCGCCGCGGCGGCCGCCCGCCGAGGACACGGTGAAGCACATTTTGTCGTAGATATCCATGAACGACAGCGGGCCCGACGTGTACGCGCCGGCTCCCGACACGTACGCGCCGCGCGGCCGCAACGTCGAAAACTCATATCCGATGCCGCAACCCGCCTTGAGCGTGAGACCGGCCTCGTGAACCTTGTTCAAGATATCGTCCATCGAGTCGCGAATCGTGCCCGAGACCGTGCAGTTGATGGTTGACGTGGCAGGCTTGTGTTCCAGCGCACCGGCATTCGAGGTGACTCGTCCGGCGGGAATGGCGCCATGACGCAAAGCCCACAGAAAAGAGTCGTGCCATTGTTCGCGGAGTTCTTCCGCCTCGACGTCGGCAAGCGCGCGCGCGACGCGTTTGTAGGTATCGTCCATCGACTTATCGATAGGCGATCCATCTTTTGCTGTGAGCCGGTATTTCTTGTCCCAGATGTCGAGCGACGCTTCCTGGAAGGTAATACTGGCGACATCCTTCGGCTGTATTTTGACCACCGTGTTCATGCGTTGAATATTCTCCCTTTAATTATCGCGCTCCCGTTAATTCTTGCGCGAAATCCGTACAGCGAAAGGCGGCGGTCCCGATGAAAATAAACGACGGCGAGGTCAAAGCTTAGGGGGACTATCGCTACTCTGGGACACCACAACATATTGTGTCCGGAGCTGAAGGGTAAGACCGTCGGCTAGCATCGTCAAGGTTTTTTTTAGGTAATTTCCGTCATAATAATCTCATGAATATCAATATGTTATGAGATTCTCACGAGAAATTAGCTGATTTACCTGCGGGCATCTTAGGTCAAGAGGATTTTCACCCAATCGCAACATCTTGTGTTTCCACATCTTATACACATTATGTTCCATTGACTTTTCACGCAATCCTCGCCAGCCGTTCCCAGTCAACGGCCGACACGCTGTTGAAATTACCCGCTTCGTCCCAATTTTTGATGCCAAGCAGAGTTGTACTGCAAGCATTTTTACTTGGGTCGCCAACTTAATTTTCAATTCAGGAGTAACACAATGACCGTCGTACGTTATGAGCCTTGGGCGCTCGTCAGCCGGCTCCAAAAAGATATCGATCGTTTGTTCAGCGCACCGCAAACCACCGCCGCCGACTCGGGCGCCTGGCTGCCCCCAGTCGACATCCACGAGGAAGCGAATCAGTTCGTATTGAACGTCGACTTGCCGGGTGTGGATCCCAAAGCCGTGGAGATCACGTCCGACCAAGGCGTGCTCACGATTCGCGGACAGCGCCAAGAGACTCGTCGCGAAGCCGGCGAGACGCGTCGCGTCGAACGCATCAGTGGGGAATTCCAGCGCCGCTTCAGCCTGCCGGATTCCGCGGACACCCAAAACATCAAGGCAAAAGCCGTCAATGGTGTGCTGGAAGTCGCAATTCCCAAGCTTGCTCAAGTGCAGCCGCATCGAATTACGGTCGAAGCTGCCTAAGAGCATCGGCCGCACGCGTTCTTACGTGTAAGATCGCGAATCGAAAGTTGCGGATGCCGTGTAGCGGTTCGCGCGGGGTCGGCGATGGACTCGTCCGACCCCATTTAGGGGTTTACCAAGTCTTGGGGGTTTAGCAAGTCGGCTACCCGCGCCGGTGCCGATTGCGCCGCGTCCACGCAAAGGTTCGCGGCTCGTCGGCAGAATCATTTTAAAGGACCGTGCATGAATCTCCGTCTCACACTTGCGGCCGCCTCGCTCGCTGCGGCCGTCATCACCGCGCCCGCTGCATATGCCGCGCTGCCGGCTGCCGGTGCAGACTCGCCGATGCCGTCGCTGGCGCCCATGGTCAAGCGGGCTTCGCCATCGGTGGTGAACATCGCCACCCGCGGGACCATCAAGGAGAAGCCCGGCCAGCGCAATCCCCTGTTGGACGATCCGTTCTTTCGCCGCTTCTTCGATGCTCCGCAGGACTCGAAACCGCGCGAGCGGCAGTTTCAAAGCGCCGGCTCCGGCGTGATCGTGGACGCCAAGAACGGCTACATCATCACCAACCATCACGTAGTCGAGAATGCCAGCGAAATCACCATAACTCTGCTCGACAACCGCAGCTTCGCGGCGAAAGTCATCGGTAGCGATGAGGGCGCCGATATCGCGGTGCTGCAGGCGCAGCAACCGAGCCTGGTCGCCATGGCGCTTGGCGACTCGGCGCATCTCGAGGTTGGCGACTTCGTCGTCGCGATCGGCAACCCCTTCGGTCTGCAGCATACGGTGACCGCGGGCATCGTCAGCGCACTCGGCCGTTCCGGCATCAATCCCGAAGGCTACGAAGACTTCATCCAGACGGACGCTTCGATCAACCCGGGGAACTCGGGCGGCGCACTCGTGAACCTCAAGGGAGAACTCGTCGGCATCAACTCGGCGATCCTGTCGGGCAGCGGCGGCAACATCGGCATCGGTTTCGCCATTCCCGTCAATATGGTCAAGGGCGTGATGGACCAGCTCATCAAATATGGTCAGGTAAAGCGCGGCCAACTCGGCGTCAATATCTACAATGTGACGCCCGAGATCGCCAAGGAATATGGCTTGACCGACTCGAGCGGCGCTCTGGTCGCAGGAGTCGCTCAAGGCTCGTCGGCCGAACACGCCGGCGTCAAGACCGGCGATATCATCACCTCGATCAATGGCCTCGTCGTGAAAAGTGCCGGAGAGTTGCGCAACGCCATAGGCATGCTGCGGGTGGGAGATAAGGTGGAAATCGGCCTGCTGCGCGACGGCAAGCCGCACAAGGTCACCGCTCTGATCGGCGAACGCAATGAAGCGGAGACCGCCAACGCGGCGGATATCAACCCGGGCCTCGAGGGCGCGGAGCTCGTCGACGCGCCGGATGCCGCCGGCGTCTTGGTGCGCGCTGTGCAGGATGGCAGTCCCGCCTCGCAAACCGGCATCAAACCGAACGACTTGATCGTCGGCGTCGGCCGTACCCCGGTTTCGAACACCAAGACGTTCCGCGCGGCCGCGAAGGGCGCCAATGTTTTACTGCTCAATGTCCGGCGCGGGTCAGCCGTGGTCCTCATTCCCATTCGATGACGCAATGAAACTATTGACCATATGCGTTCTCGGCGGCACCGGATTCTTGGGAACGCGCTTGGTCGCCCGCCTGATCAAGGACGGCCATCGCGTCACCGTGCTCTCGCGCGACCGCGAGCAGCATAAGCACTTGCTGGTGCTGCCCGGGCTCACGCTGGAAAATTGCGACGTCTACGACGAAGCGCAGTTGAGCGAGCGCCTTCGCGGCAAGGATGTCGTGGTAAACCTCGTCGGCATCCTCAACGAGCGCGGCTTCGGCGGAAGCGGCTTTCGCCGCGCCCACACCGAACTCACGCGCGTCGTGCTTCAGGCCGCCCGATCCGCGGGTGTGACTCGGCTGCTGCAGGTATCCGCCCTCAAGGCTTCGCCGGATGCGCCGAGTTACTACTTACGGTCCAAAGGCGAAGCCGAAAAGCTGATCCGCGGGAGCGGCGCAAGTTTGGATTGGACCATCCTTCAACCTTCGGTCATGTTTGGCCCCGGCGACTCGTTCCTGAATCGCTTCGCGATGCTCCTCGCATCGATTCCGTTCGTCTTTCCTCTCGCAAGACCCAACGCGCGCTTCCAACCGGTTCTAGTCGATGACGTAGTCGACGCACTCCTGCGATGCTTGCGCGGCGGCTCGTCCAGCCGGCAAACCTATGAACTTGGCGGGCCGCAGACGTACACGCTGCGCGCAATCCTCAACTTGGTCGCGAAGCTCACGGGCAGTCGCCGCTGGGTCGTCGGAATGCCCGACTTCGCCGCTCGTTTGCAAGGTCTCGTCATGAACTTCGTGCCGGGCCGCCCGTTCTCCAGCGACAACTACCGTTCCCTGAAAATCGATAGCGTGTGCTCGGACGACGGCTTCGCTAGGCTCGGCATCAAGCCGCAGTCGATGGTCGCATCGGCGCGGCAGTACTTGGGCGCTTTGGAAGACAACGCAAGACTCAGTCACAACCGCGCGGCCGCCGGCCGCACCGGACGCTCCCACACGTCGCGGTTTTAGCGGACGCCGTGTAGCGGCCGTCCGAGCCAACTCAAGCGCGGCTTGCCGCATACGGCGGCGTCGCGTGCCGCTTGATTCAAGGCCGCAAGCTCGTGCACCCGCCGGTAAAAGGCCTGCAAATCTCCGCCCGCCGCGGCGAGTTCGCGTTCGAATCCCGGCACGCAATCGTAATAGGTTGCGATCGAGGCCAGATGAGCATTGTTGATCTCCCCCTCGAACCAGGACTCGAACGGCGCACGTCCGTGCCATTGCGCTTTGAGGCGTGCATAGGAGTCGCGCAGCGCCCCGAACGCCGCCTTCTTTCGCTGCCGCATGAGCGCAGGATCGACTCCTGATGCGTAGATATCGCGCAGCTCGCCGCTGGTACCGCGGAGCAGCTCGATGACCTCGAGGTAATGTTGCTGCTGCACGATGTGCTCGGCCAAATCGGCGTCCCGGCCTTGCGCCAACAGCCACCGCCGCACGCCCTCCTCCTCGACCGTCGTTGCCAACGCTTCGTTGAAGGATGCGTCGTTCGCGACGTAAATCAATTGATGCGTGAGTTCATGGAAAACGATGGCCGCTAGTTCGATGTCGTTCCATCCCAGCATGGTGTTGAGGATCGGATCATTGAAATAACCGAGGGTGGAATAGGCAGCGACACCCCCGACCGTCACATCCAATCCCCGCGCCCTCGCTTTGGCTGCAAATGACCATGCCTTGCGCTCGACGAAATATCCCCGGTATGCGACGCATCCGACGATCGGATAGCACCACTCCTTGGCGTCGACCGAGAATTCCGGCGCCGCGACCACGTTCCACACGGCGTAGCGGCGGCCAACGTCAGCGTAGCTGCGGTAACTGCCGTTATCGGGAAGGCCCAACGCGTGGCTCGCGAAGTCCCGTATGGACGTGACCTCCTCGAGCTGAGTGCGCAGCGCCGGCGCCGTCGAGGACCGTTCGATCACGCGCGCGATCGGTTCGCGTTTGGACATTAGCGCCAGTTGACCCTGGGCGCTCTCCAATACATAACAGCCGCCGGTCAAGCACGAAACCAGCCCCAGAATCACCGCGGCGCGGATACTCGAGGCGTAGCTGCTACTATTCACGCATGCAAGTCTATCTTGTTGGCGGAGCCGTTCGGGACGCCTTGCTCGGGCTGCCGGTGAAGGAGCGCGATTGGGTCGTGGTCGGCGGCACGCGCGACGAACTGCTGCGCTCGAATTATCGCGAGGTCGGACGGGACTTCCCGGTATTCCTCCATCCGCAAAGCCACGAGGAATATGCGCTCGCGCGGCTGGAGCGCAAGGTCGCTCCCGGCTACCGCGGCTTCGCCGTAGAATTTGGTCCCGAGGTTACCCTCGAAGAGGACCTCGCCCGCCGCGACTTGACCGTCAATGCCATCGCCCAGGCAGCCGATGGGGCCCTGATCGATCCCTACGGCGGACAGCGCGACATCGAATCGCGGACCTTGCGGCACGTGTCCGACGCCTTCAGCGAGGATCCGGTGCGCGTGCTGCGCGTTGCGCGCTTCGCCGCTCGCTTTGCCGGACTCGGCTTCCGCGTCGCGCCCGAAACGATGACGTTGATGCGCAGCATGGTCGAACGGCACGAAGTGGACACGCTGGTGGCCGAGCGCGTCTGGCAGGAAACCGAGCGGGCGCTGGGTGAACCGGCAGCCGGCGCTTTCTTCCGCACGTTGCGCGAGTGCGGGGCGCTCAAGGCGATTTACCCTGAGATCGATGCGCTGTTCGGCGTGCCGCAACCTGCTGAGTGGCATCCCGAAATCGACACAGGGATCCATACGCTCATGGTGTTGGATCAAGCCGCGGCACTGTCCGACGATCCGAAAGTTCGATTCGCGGCGCTGGTCCATGATCTCGGCAAGGCAACGACGCCGCGAGCCGAATGGCCAAGCCATCGCGGTCACGAAGCGCGCAGCGTCGCGCTCATCGAAGCGCTCGCCGCGCGTCTGCGGCTGCCCGGCGACTACCGCGAGCTCGCCTTGATCGTCGCGCGCTATCACGGCATCGTGCATCGGGCCTTCGAACTGCGGGTCAATACCTTGCTGGAGTTCATGGAACGGGCGGACGCCTTTCGCCGTTCGGAACGGTTTGCGCAGGCGCTGCTCGCCTGCGAAGCGGATGCGCGGGGACGCACCGGATTGGAAGCGAATCCCTACCCGCAGCGAGACTACGTGCTGGCGGCGCGGGACGCCGCCGCGGCGATCAAACCGTCGGCCGATGATGTCGCGGCGCATAGCGGCGCCAAGATCGCGCAAGCAATTCATGAGGGCAGAATTCGCGCCATCACTGCGCTTCGCGAGAAACTCGGCCGGCATTAGGGCATTAGAGTGAATGCCGCAGATCCTGCAGCACGAACCCGGATAATTCGCGCTCGATGCCGCGCGTCCATGCCATGACCTTGAAGCGTTCGCCCATTTCACCGGGAAGCATCAACCGTCGCGCTTGATTGGCAAGCCGGGCAAATTGATTTTCGTTCTCGCCGGCAAGGGCCCGCATTTCCCCATCGATGCCCAGTCCCGCCAGGAAATATGCCTGTGTCGTGAAGCCCGCGAGTTGGCAGCGGGCGGCGCTGCAGGCTTGCGCCAGCGCCGTGAAATCAACCCATGCCGAGATGTCCTGCAAACCGGGGCGGAGGAATGGGTCTTCGGACGCGCGCTGCCGAAAGTGGCAGATCAAGGTGCCCTCATGGCGCTCCGCCAAGTAGTACTGCGGGCGCGGCAATCCATAGTCGAACCACAGGGCGGCGCCCCGGCTCAAGCCTTGAACGATGCTTTGCGCCCATGGAGCCAGCCGCGGGCAATACTCCGATATGTAACCGCCATCCCATCCTCCTGCGGCCGCGCCCAGCAGGCGGCAGGTTGCCGTCATTGCCGCGCTGGACGGCCGCGCCGACCAGTGGAACAAACCCTCCGAGACGGCGACGCCCAGCTCCTCGCATGCGGTTTCGTGCCATCGAAATCGCGCGACGGGTAGTGCGTCCAGCACCTCATTCGCCAGAATCACGCCATCGAACCCATCATTGGGCGGCGTATCGAGCCACGTCATGCGCGGGAGCAAATGCGGAATGCACTCGCGCACCAGGTTGTACTGACGTTCGCGCAGATCGGCGCTCACCTCGAGAACGAAATAATGGGCCGGCAGAACCCTGAGCGATTCGAGACGGGTCAACAGGTCCACGGCCAGCCGGCCGGTGCCGGCGCCCACCTCCAAGATCGATCCGTTCGCGACCTCGCCCAGAACCTCCGCGCATTGCTTCGCAATGCAGGCACCGAACAGGCTCGAAGTCTCCGGGGCGGTGGTGAAGTCGCCGCCTCTGCCGAGCTTGCGGGCGCCCGCGCTGTAATAGCCCAGGCCAGGCGCATACAACGCGAGATCCATGTAGCGCTCGAAACTGATCCATCCGCCGGCCGCAGCAATCTCGCCGGCGATGAACGCGCGCGCACGTTCCGTGTGCCGGACTTCCTCGGGGCTCAAGTCGACTTCACTGTGCATGGGTACACCCTGCAGCGACAATCCGGTATCGTTGCCCCGCATGACATCGAGTAAGGACCCCGCTCCCCTGCAGAACCGCGCGGTTTTGATTACCGGTGGCGCGCGGCGAATCGGCGCGGAAATCGTGGGCACGCTGCACGGGGCGGGAGCCCAGGTGCTGGTTCACTATCGGCGCTCCGCTGCCGCCGCCGAGGAGTTGGCGGCCGAACTCAATCGCATACGTCCCGGCTCCGTCGCCGTCCAGTGCGCCAATCTTCTCGACCCCGACGCACCGGACAAGCTGGTCGGGGCGGCGCTGCGTGAATTCGGTCGGCTGGATATTCTCATCAACAACGCGTCCACCTTCTACCCAACCGAGATCGGCGGGATCACACTCGCGCATTGGGAGGATCTCATGGGCGCCAACTTGAAAGCCCCGCTCTTCCTGTCGCAGGCCGCGGTGCCCAGCCTTCGAGCGCAGCGTGGGCTCATAATCAACATCGTCGACATTCATGCGCTGCGGCCGCTGAAAAGGCATCCGGTCTACAGCATAGCCAAGGCCGGGCTCGCCATGCTGACGCGATCGCTGGCGCGGGAATTGGGTCCGGCCATCCGCGTCAACGGCATCGCACCCGGCCCCGTGCTCTGGCCGGAACGCGACATGGATGAAGACTTGAAGCGCGAAATCATCGCAAAGACTGCGCTCAAGCGCCATGGTACTCCCCAGGACATCGCGCGCGCGGCGCTGTTCCTCGCGAAGGACGCCCCCTACATCACGGGTCAAATCATCGCCGTGGACGGCGGACGCAGCATCTAGGAGCCTAGGTTTGTAGGAGCCTGGGATTGAGCGGCGCTGCTCGCGCCGCTCCTCTCGCGCCATTCCTCGAGACGAGATCGGTCGCGTTCCAGTGCAACGCCGACATCGCGCGAGCCGCGGACGGCACCCGGTTTGCTCAACACGATGCTGACCCAGGCCACGCCGAAATCCTCGAGGATCAGCATGGCGATATGCTCCGCAAGAGTTTCCACCAAGTGAAATTGCGACGCCTCGACGAAGGCCAGCACCCGCTTTGCCACCCGTTTGTAATTCAAGGTGTCGTCGATCGCGTCGGTCAGCGCGGCCTTGCGAATGTCGGCGCTAAATTCGATGTCGATGAGCACCGTCTGCCTGACCTGCCGTTCCCAATCGAAGATCCCGATAATGGCCTCGGTCTTGAGCGCATGAATGAAAATTTTATCCATCGAAACTTCTAATCCCCTGTTCAGCCGCTATCTTCCAGCGGCCAGTTCGCCCTCGCGTTGAAGGCCAAGCATTGCCGATCGCGGTCCACCGCGGAATGCGCCGACAGCCGTAGGCAGCCGGCAAGTGCGATCATCGCACCGTTATCGGTGCAAAATTCCGTCCGCGGAAAGTACAGTTCCGCCCCGCTTTCGGACGCTACTAGGCCTAAGCGCTCGCGCAGTTTCCGATTGGCTCCCACACCCCCGGCCACCACCAGGCGCCGGTGGCCGGTGGCGCGCAGCCCCCGGCGAGATTTCTCCGCGAGCGTGTCGACCACTGCTTCCTGGAAACCGCGCGCGACATCGGCCCGTGTCTGGTCGTCCACAACGCGGCCCCGCAAGGCTACTAGGGCGGCGGTCTTCAGGCCACTGAAACTGAACTCCAAACCCGGCCGATCGAGCATGGGACGCGGAAAAACGAAGCGCCCGCTCCGGCCGCCCTCGGCCAGCCGAGCGAGTGCCGCCCCGCCCGGATAGGGCAGTCCCAGCATTTTGGCGGTCTTGTCGAAGGCCTCGCCGGCCGCATCGTCGAGCGTCTCGCCGAGGATTCGGTAGCGGCCTAGCGACGATACGTCGACCAGCTGGGTATGTCCCCCGGAGACCAGCAGCGCAAGAAACGGAAACGCCGGCGCATTGGGCTCGAGCAGCGGCGCCAAAAGGTGCCCTTCGAGATGATGGATGCCCAGGGCAGGCTTGTTCCACGCGTAGGCCAAGCTCCGCGCAAAGCCCGCACCCACCAATAGGGCGCCAATGAGCCCTGGCCCCGCGGTATAAGCCACCCCGTCGATGGACGCCTGATCCGACCCCGCGTCGGCCAGCGCCGCTCGGACCAGCGGTAACAGCCTCCGGACGTGGTCCCGGGACGCGAGTTCGGGCACCACCCCGCCGTAGGCCTGGTGCATGGCCACCTGGCTGAAAAGCCGGTGTGACAGCAACCCTCGCGTCCGGTCGTAGACCGCCACCGCAGTCTCATCGCACGAACTTTCAATGCCGATTACGCGCATAAAACCCTCTAAAACCCCCATTCCCGGGACTGCGTGGCAGCGCCGATGCGCAGCCTTTGCCTTTTGCAGGGCCGCACTTTAGAATGCGCGCCCCTGTCGCCGAATGCCGGCGGCCCTTTTGCCTTAAGATTGAGGTTTGAATGCCCAGCGTTCGTGTTCGCGAGAACGAGTATTTTGACGCCGCCCTGCGTCGTTTCAAGCGTGCCTGTGAAAAAGCGGGCGTCCTCACCGAGCTTCGGCGCCGCGAATTCTACGAGAAACCGACGCAAGAGCGTAAGCGAAAGAAGGCCGCTGCCGTAAAACGCCATTTGAAGCGCCTGTCCCGCGAGAACATGCGCGGCACGGGAGGCGGTGCTCCGGCCAGTGCGCCGGCCGCTGCTCCGGCCCGTCCGTACTGATAGTCCCTCCATGTCGCTCAAGGAGCGAATTACCGAAGATATGAAGGCGGCGATGCGCTCCGGCGAGAAGGAGCGTCTCGGCGTCATCCGCATGTTGACCGCCGCGATCAAACAACGCGAGGTCGATGAGCGCATCACCCTCGATGACGCGCAGGTCTTGAGCGTTCTCGAGAAAATGATTAAACAGCGCAAAGAGTCGCTGGTGCAATTCCAGGCGGGTAATCGCCCCGATCTCGTCGACAAGGAATCCAGCGAAATTACCTTGCTGCAGGGCTACATGCCATCGCAGTTGAGCGATGCCGAGATCGACGCCTTGATCGCCGATGCGATCACATCCACGGGCGCCGCCAGCATCAAAGACATGGGCAAGGTCATGGGCATCATCAAAGCCAAGGCTCAGGGCCGGGCCGACATGGCCGCGGTGGGCGCGAAGATCAAAGCCAAGCTGGGCGGTTGACCGCAACCGGGCCATGGCCGGCCGAATTCCAGACTCGTTTCTCGACGAACTCGTCGCGCGTTCGGATATCGTCGAGATCATCGGCGCCCGCGTGCCGCTCAAGAAGGGCGGCCGCGAGTTCAAAGCGTGCTGCCCGTTCCACAACGAAAAATCCCCCTCGTTCTGGGTGAGCCCCGACAAGCAGTTTTACCATTGCTTCGGCTGCGGCGCCCACGGCACCGTCATCGGTTTCCTCATGCAGTACGAGAAAATGGAATTCATCGATGCCGTGGCGGATCTCGCGCAGCGTGCCGGCCTCGAATTGCCGCGCGAGGCCCAGGCGCCGCGTGACCCCGGCAGCGCGGATCTGCACGATGTCATGTCGCAGGCCTCGCGATTCTTCGAACAAAACCTCGCTGACAATGCGCGCGCGCAAAAATACGCGGAGGCGCGCGGCATCGATGCGAAAACCAGCTCCGACTTTGCTTTGGGGTACGCGCCCGATGCATGGGATGCCCTGCTCAACCGCATGGGATCCCGCGAAGAAGAGCGGCGCCGGCTGTTTCAGGTGGGGCTCATCGTGGAGCGCGCCTCGGGCGGGGAGCGCAACGGCGGGTTCTATGATCGCTTCCGCGATCGCCTGATGTTTCCCATTCGAGACTCGCGCGGACGCGTCATCGGATTCGGCGGGCGGGTCATCGATCAAGGCGAGCCGAAATACTTGAACTCCCCGGAAACGCCGCTGTTTCACAAAGGCCGTGAACTCTACGGTTTGTACGAGGCGCGGCAAGCGCGCGCTGATTTCAAGCGATTATTGATCGTCGAAGGCTACATGGACGTCGTGCGGCTGCACCAGGCCGGGATCAGCTATGCCGTCGCCACATTGGGCACCGCAACCACCCAGGAGCATCTGAACAAGATTTTCAGAATGACCAGCGAGGTGGTGTTCTGCTTCGACGGCGATCGCGCCGGGCGCCAGGCAGCCTGGCGCGCGATGGAGAATTCACTCGAGCTGGCTCGCGACGGACGCGAGTTCAAGTTCATGTTCCTGCCCGAAGGCCACGACCCTGACACGCTGATTGCCGCGGAGGGCGCGGCAACCTTCGAAAACCGCCTTAGAGCCGCCCTTCCGCTTTCCGAGTATTTGGTGCAGCAACTGCTGCTCGAGGTCGACCTCGAGCACGTCGACGGACGCGCGAAGCTCAAGGCCCTGGCGGCACCCCTGTTCGCGCGCATGCCGGAGGGGATCTACCGTGAAATGCTGGCCGAGCGGCTCGCGGCGCGGGTCGGCATGCCTGCGACGACCCTGAAAAGGTCGTTTATAGCCGGCGACGCCGCGCGCGCATCGCCGCATCGGCTGCGCGGCACGGGCGCGGAACCACCGGCGGCGCGGGTCAGTCCAATGAGTTCAGGGCGCGCGAATCCCGGCCGCGCCTCAGCCGGCCGCGGCAATTTGCTGAGTCAGGCCATTGTGTTGGTATTGCACCATCCGGCCGCGGCGCGCTTGGTCAAGGATCCAGGGGCGCTCTCGAGCGTCAACAAGCCGGGTGTCGCCGTACTGAAAGAGCTTTTGGATCAGGCCGTCGCCATGGATCAGCCGACGACGGCCATGCTGCTCGAACGGTGGCGAACTCGCGCCGAATATGGCCGCTTGAGCGAATTGGCGATATCCGAGCCCATGGTCACGGATGCGCAGGGCGCGGCTCAAGAATTGCTAATGGCGGTCGAAAGACTGCTTGAGGAATACGGCCCTGGCCGCAGAATGGACGAATTACTTCGAAAAGCGGAGGAATTGGGCTTGAATTACGACGAAAAGACCGAATTAAGCATGCTTCTCAAAGCAAAAGGGCGCCCCCGGGCACCCACCTGACTCGACAAGCATTAGTGGTCACGGATTGGCCGCGATCGTATACTTGTCGGCTGAGCATCAAACCTCCAGATTTTCACGAGGCGTCCACCTTGATCAAAAAAGCGCCAGCAGGCACCGCGACTCAAATTGCGGATGAGCGTCAGTCGCAACTCAAATTGTTGATCGCGCGCGGCAAGGAGCAGGGCTACCTCACTTACGCTGAAGTCAACGA
>Ga0137412_10000847_pt1 | contig 22850 bp, 18 predicted proteins | sample CZODoug2_1_16fun_FD_122160 | JGI IMG/M metagenome (GOLD analysis project Ga0137412, IMG submission 122160) | Vadose zone soil fungal communities from Angelo Coast Range Reserve, California, USA - CZODoug2_1_16fungal (Hybrid Assembly) | ecosystem: Environmental > Terrestrial > Soil > Vadose zone... | reverse complement strand
TGCGGGGTGTGCATCTTCTCCAGCACCTTCCCGTTCCCGGTGTACATGTGCACCCCGCACGGCAGGCACGGGTCGAAGCTGCGCACCGCGCGCATGATGTCGATGCCCTTGAAGTTCTCCTGCGTGTTCTCCTCGAAGATCGGCGTGTTCTGCACCGCGTCCTCATAGGGCCCCGGCGTGCCGAAGGAGTCCCGCACACTGCCGTTCCACGGGGTCGGCGGGTACGGGTGGTAGTTCGCGATCTTGCCGCCCTTGATCACCATGTGGTGGGACAGCACCCCGCGCACGGCCTCGGTGAACCCGCAGCTGACCGCCTCGTCGGGAACCTTGAACGAGTTCCACGTCTTGGTGTTGCCGGCCCGCACCTCGGCGAGCGCCTGCTCGACGAAGTACACGCCCAGCGCCGCCGAGTAGGCCTGGAAGTAGGTCCGCGCCCGGTTGCGCTCCAACGCGTTGGACCACTTCGGGATCTTCCATTCGAAGGTGGTCTCCGGCTTGTTCATGGTCTTCGGCAGGTTGATCACCACGCTGTGCCCGGTGGCCTTGATGTAACCGCAGTCCACCAGCCCGCCCAGCGCCGTCGCCCACAGTCGAGCGATCGGACCGCCGCCGGTGTCGCAGGCGAGGTGATCCTTGCCGTCGAACCAACGCGGCGACATGACCCAGCTGTACTTGTCATCGAAGTCGCGCTTCTGCGGCCGCGGAATCGTGGACTGGTTCCACGGGTGGTTGCGGTCGACCGGGTTGCCCAACGGGTCCCGCTCGACGAACATCGGCTCGTTCTCCCAGCTCTGGTAGTACGAGCTGCCGAGCAGGATGCGGATGCCGAGGTTGATCTCGACCAGGTCGTTGGTGACCAGCTTGCCGTCCACCACCACGCCGGGCGAGACGAACGCCTTGCGGCCCCAGTTGGTCATGTTCTCGTACTTGAAGTCGCAGTGGTTGGGGTCGTTGAGCGAACCCCAACAGACCAACTGCGTGCGGCGGAAACCGACCTGCTCGTAGCCGGGCAACGCCTCGTAGAAGAAGTCGAACAGGTCGTCGTGCAGCGGCACCACACGCTTCATGAACTCGACGTAGCGCATCAACCGAGTCAGGTAATCGGTCATCAGCTGGATGGTCGGGGTGGTGCCGACGCCACCCGGGTACAACGTGGACGGGTGGACGTGACGACCCTCCATCAGGCAGAACATCTCGCGGGTGTACCGGGAGACCTGGAGGGCCTCGCGGTAGAAGTCACCCTCGAGCGGGTTGAGCGCCCGCATGATGTCGCCGATGTACTTGTAGCCGTGGTCGGCTGCGTGCGGGGACTCGGTCCGGTTCGCCAGCTCCAGCACGCTGGGGTTGGTCTCGCGGACCATCTTCTCGCAGTAGTCCACCCCGACCAGGTTCTCCTGGAAGATGTTGTGGTCGAACATGTACTCGGCGGCCTCGCCGAGGTTGATGATCCATTCACCGAGCTTCGGCGGATGCACCCCATAGGCCATGTTCTGGTTGTAGACCGAACAGGTGGCGTGGTTGTCCCCGCAGATGCCGCAGATGCGGCTGGTGATGAAGTGCGCGTCGCGTGGGTCCTTGCCCTTCATGAAGATGCTGTAGCCACGGAAGATCGACGAGGTGCTGTAGCACTCCGCGACCTTCTTCTGCTTGAAGTCGATCTTCGTGTAAATGCCCAGGCTGCCGACGATGCGGGTGATCGGATCCCACGCCATCTCGGTCAAGCCGTCGGGTCCGGGCTGGTTGCCCGCCGCGCGGTGCTTGGTTGCGGTCGACGTCATGACAGGGTCACCGTCCCTTGTAGCCGGTCTTGAGCACGGGGCCTGGGGTCCGCCAGGACGGTTCCTTGTTCAGCGTGTCCATCGTGAACTTGCGCAACGTGCGGATCACTGCGCCATAGGCCATCGAGGCTGTGGTGGAGACCTTGCCGCCGGGGGGCTCGTCCATGAAGGGCATGAACTTGTCCGGGAAGCCCGGCATCGTGCAGCCGATGCAGATACCACCCACGTTCGGACAGCCGCCGATGCCGTTGATCCAGCCGCGCTTCGGCACGTTGCAGTTGACCACCGGGCCCCAGCAGCCGAGTTTCACGATGCACTTCGGTGAGCCGTACTCGGTGGCGAAGTCGCCCTGTTCGTAATAGCCGGCCCGGTCGCACCCTTCGTGCACGGTGGCCTCAAACAGCCAACGCGGACGCAGTTCGGAGTCCAGCGGGATCATCGGGGCCTGACCGGCCACCTGGTAAAGCAGATAGAGAATCGTCTCGGACAGGTTGTCCGGGTGAATCGGGCAACCCGGCACGCACACGATCGGCAGACCGGCCTTGGACTTCCAGTCCCAGCCGAGGTAATCGGGCACCCCCATCGCGCCGGTGGGGTTGCCCGCCATGGCATGGATGCCGCCATAGGTGGCGCAGGTGCCCACCGCAATGATCGCGGTGGCCTTGGACGCCAAGCGGTCCAGCCATTCGTTGGTGGTGCGCACTTCCCCGGTCTCCGGGTCGTTGCCGAACCCGCAGAAGTAGCCGCCGTTGTCCTTGTTCAGCGCCTCGTTGGGGATTGACCCCTCAACCACGAGCACAAAGGGCTCGAGCTCGCCGCGGTCGGCCTTGTGCCACCACTCAATGAACGTGTCCGCCCCGGTCTCCGGCCCGCACTCGAAGTCGATCAGCGGCCAGTGCACCGCAATCTTCGGCAGGCCGGGCAGGGCGCCCAGCACGATCTCCTCGATGCTCGGCTGGGTGGCAGCTGTGAGTGCAACCGAATCGCCGTCACAACCCAGACCCCCGTTCATCCAGAGGATGTGTACGACACCTTCGTCCGTCGCCGTCGCCATTCCTGCAACCTCCTCGACGCGCGATCGCACCCCATCACCGATCGCGGAATGCGCCGCACTCTACGCCCGAATGTGATTCGCGCAATAGGCCATTTTTCCATCTCTGTAAGCGAATCGCGGCAATAAACACCGCGGTCGGAGTCGGCGAAACGGGCCTTCGCGGAGTCCGGAAATCCCGGATTCCTGGACCCGGTTCCCCACTTGCGGGCAGGGTCTACCGTGCCTGCATGACAACTTCCGCGGGCAGTGTGACGCTAGGCCCGAAAGACGGTCGGATCTGTATTCGGACCACCCGGGAGGGCATGGCCGCCAAGGTCGGGCACGACCTGGAGATCGAGTTCGGAGCGTGGTCAGGTGAGGTGGTGATGCCCAACGGGGATTCCGCCGCAGCAAAGGTTTCGGTCCGCATCGAGGTCGGCTCGCTCACCGTGATCTCCGGTACCGGCGGGGTCTCCAAACTCAGCGACGACGACCGCCAGGAGATCACTCGCAACGCCCTGAAGGTGCTCGGCGCCGATCGCCATCCGATAGCCGAATTTCGCTCGGAACAGGTGCAGGCGATGGGCGACAACGGCGAACTGCAGGGCACCCTGCAGGTGGCCGGGAACTCGGCACCGGCGAGCTTGCACATCACCAGCACCGGACCACGGGCCTGGCGGGCCACCGGGGTCATTGCGCAGACCGCGCTGGGCATCAAGCCCTACAAGGCGTTTCTCGGCGCATTGCGATTGGCCGACGCGGTGGGCATCGAGGCCGAGATCAACCTCCCGGCCGAATAAAGACCGGTCGGTAACGCCGGAAGCGTTGACCGCGACCGGTCCACGGGGAAACATAAGTATCCCGACAGGCCCGGACCCTGCCTGGCTTCGCTGTCTCGGTTTGTGGGCACAGTGGGGTGGAGTCCAACTTCCGCGCTGCGAAGGGTCGCGTCATGGCGCCGACGTCGAATGAGATCAATCGGCAGCGCCACTGGGTGTGCGCCCTGCAATTGGCCGAGCGGCGTCGCCATCTCGAGTTGACCCAGCAGGACGTGGTCGATCGGCTGACCCAACTCGGGGTCAGCGCGACGAATCGCACCCTGTCCGCGATGGAACACGGCCAGGGCATCGACATCGGCCGCTTGCCCGAACTGGCGATCGCGCTGGAGTGCACGGTCACTTTCCTGCTCGGGTTAACCACGGACCCGCAGCGCTGGACACCGGATGACGGCACGGTGCCCGCGGAACTGACCGAGGACACGGTGCGCACCACGCCGGGTGATCTCGGGTGTTGGCTGCACTACCCGAACGGTGAGGACAGCCATGCGGATGGCAGTTGGCATCACGGGGTGTGGCACCACGCCGCCGGCCACCACCACCTACCGGGACCATCGCTCACCGTCGGACAGGTGACACCGAACGGCCGCCCGAGCCTGAAACGCTTTGCCGACAACGGAGAACCCGAGCTCGATCGCGTGCCGGCACATCCGCGGACCGAGCATGCATGAGCTCTCGCTGTGCGGCGCGATCGCCGAGATCGTGACCCGACGAGCCGGTGACCGTCGGGTCCAGGTGGTGCACCTGCAGATCGGACAACTGCGCCAGGTGGTGCCCGACGCCCTGACCTTCTGCTGGACGATGCTCACCGAGGACACCGACTTGGACGGGTCGACACTCGACGTCGACCGGGTGGCCGCGGTGCTGACCTGTCGCACCTGCGGGACTCGCAGCGACCTGCCCGACCCGCCGGCGTTCGCCTGCGTCGGGTGCGGCGGTCTGGACGTCGCGATCGAAGCCGGTGAGGAGTTCGCGGTGACCGCACTGGATCTGATCCCGGTCTGACCAACGCACCGGAGGTGGTAACGATGGGACGGTTCCACCGGCACGACGGACCGGAGGGTCACGGCCACTCTCACGATCACGACCACGACCATCACCATGGCGTCGGCGACCTGTCCGGGTACGCGACGGCCGACGACCGGGTCGAGGTACTGGAGCGGATCTTCGGCGAGAACGAGCGGGTCGGGGCACTCAACCGGGCCGATCTCGATCTGGCCGGCGCAATCGCGGTCAACATGATGTCCTCGCCGGGCGCGGGCAAAACGAGCCTGCTGGCGGCGTCCCTGCGGTGGTTGACCGAGCGCCATCGCGTCGGGGTGATCGAGGGTGACATCGAGACCGCGTTGGACGCCGAACGCCTGGCCGGACTGGGCGCGGTCGTCGAACTGATCAACACCGGCCAGGGGTTCGGCGGCGAATGCCACCTGGACGCCCCGATGGTGCGCCGCGCGTTGACCCGCCTCCCGCTGGCCGAGCTGGATCTGGTGATCGTGGAGAACGTGGGCAACCTGGTGTGCCCGGCCGAGTTCGATGTCGGCGCGCACGCCCGGGTGATGGTGTACTCCGTCACCGAGGGCGAGGAGAAGCCCTTGAAGTACCCGGTGATGTTCCGCTGTGCGGATCTGGTGCTGGTCAACAAGGTCGATCTGCTGCCGCACCTGGACGTGGATCTCGCGGAGTTCTACAAGAACCTCGCGCGGGTCAATCCGGGCGTCGACACCATCGAGACCAGCGCGCGCACCGGGCAGGGCGTGGCAGCGTTCTGCGCATGGGTGAGCGCCCGGGTGCCGGCCGGCGCAATCAGGCGGTGAGCGCGCGGATCCGTCCGCCGATCTCCGCGGCCAACGGATCGATGTCCGCCAGCGTCGAGGACCCGGTCACCCCCAGGCCGGACAGCAACTGCGGGATCGCGGCCGGGTCAAAGCCGGTGGTCGCGACCAACCGCTCCAGGTCCCCGGTCAGGCGGATGCGCCCGGTGAGGAAGGCGCCCAGCGCGGCGTTCGGCTTCTGGGTGACCAACAGGTCGTAGGCGGTCTGGTAATCCAGCGTCACGGTGAGGTCCGGGTCGGCCAATGGGCCGACGTTGAGCACCAGGCCGGCACCGCCGGTATCGGCGTGCGCGAGCACCACACCGTCTGCCGCCACGTCCTCGGGCACCCCGGTGACCTGCAGGTTCACCCGCAGCGAGGGCACCTCGACCTCCGGGATCCGGGTCGCGTACTCGTCCCGCACGGCCATCACCGAGGTGATCCACTCCGTGGAAAGGAACTGGTGCCCCATGTCTCCTCCGAGCCTGCGAGACGACCGCGGTTGCACTTTACCTACCGCGAGTCGGGTTAGCTCGCCGGTCACCGCGGACGCGACCGTGAGCATCAGCCCAGGTAGGTAGCACTGAATCCGAAGAATCTGCTTCGGGAGGGCTACAAACCTACTCAACATCGGGTTATTGTGCATCTGGGACGTACTATCCGTCCAGTAACCGAATGCGACAAATCTACGACGGCAACCGGGAGGTCGGGATGGGAACCAACAACCCGACCTCCACCGCCACCCCCACCGCCGGCGCCGGCACTCCCCCGCGGCGCCGGCCGGGGCGCCCCGTTGGCTCCACTGCCGGCCGCTCGGTACGCCGCGAGGAGTACCTCGAGGCGATCATCGAGGCCATCCGGCGGATCGGACCCGAGGCGACGCTGGCCGAGCTGGCCGCGGGCGCGGGGATGAGCAAGCCGGTGCTCTACGACCACTTCACCGACCGCCTCGGGCTGACCGCCGCCGTGGTCGGGGAACTCAGCGAAACCGTCGCGGCGGATGCGCTGCTCGCGGTGCTCTCCGGCGGCCCTCCGGTCGAGCTGCTGGCCAAGGCCTTCGACGTGTTCGTGGCGTTCGTGGAGTCCGAGCCGCAGATCTACGGGTGGGTGCTGCGCGGGGTCCGCGAGCTGCCCGCCGCCGGCCTGAGCGAACTGCCGATGGCGATGGCCGCGGGCGGGCACCTGGCCACGGTGATCGGTTCGGTCATGCGCGGCGCCGGGGTGGACTCCGGGGCTGCCGAACCGTGGGCGTTCGGCATCGTCGGCTTCGTGCTCTCGGCCACCGAGTGGTGGCTGGTGCGACGCACCATGAGTCGCGCGGACTTCGTCGATTACCTGGCCCGGTTCGTCTGGGGCGGGCTGTCGTCCAGCGGGATGGAGCGCATCGATGTGGTCGGCGTGCTCTCCGCGGTGCCGGCCATGATCGAGGCCGCCCAGGCCGTCGCGAACAGCCCCGAATTGCACCCGACCCGGCAGAGCGGGGATCACGAATGAACATCGCACCACCGCCGCTGCCGGACCTCGACGAACTGGCCGTCACCTCTGCCTGGATGGCCGAGCAGGACGGCCTGGCCGAGGAACTGGACCAACTGCGGGCGCACGCCGAGCGGACGCTGCCGCGCATCCGTCGCCAGGCCGAGTCCCTGGCCAAGCCGCACTGGTCGATAACCACCGCCGTCGCGGTGCTGCGCACGCTCCTGCGGTTCTGCTGGTTCTCCCTGCTGGGGTTGTTCGACGCCGGCCGGCAGCGGCGCGGCTCGGCCGGGGTGCGTCGCGCCCAACAGTTGGTGCACGCGGGCGGCCCGGCCTATGTGAAGGTCGGTCAATCCATCGCCACCGCACAGGGCCTGCTGCCCGACGAATGGGTCGCCGCGTTCGCCTGGTGCCGCGACGAGGTGCCGCCGATGCCCGACGGGCAGGCGAAACTCGCGGTGGAGGCCTCGCTCGGTCGGCCGATTCACGAGGTGTTCCGCAGCTTCGATGACGTTCCGCGGGCTGCGGCGAGCATTGCGCAGGTGCACGAGGCCGTGCTGCTGGATGGCACCGAGGTTGTGGTCAAGGTGCAGCGGCCGGGGCTGCGCCGACGGTTCGGCGCGGACTTCCGGGTGATGTCGGTGCTGACCGCGGCGATCAACAAGGTCAGTGCCTCGGCCCGGATGAGCAACGCCACCGAGATCCTGCCGTTGGCTGCCGAATTGGTGCTGGCCGAACTGGACTTCCGGCTCGAGGCACTGAACATGGTGCACATCGCGGTGGCCAGCGAGCACGCGGGCACCGGGTTCGTCCGGGTGCCGCGGCCGATCCCCGGCTTGGTCACCACCGACGTGCTGGTGATGGAACGAGTACCCGGCGTGCCCTACACCTCGGCCGTGGCGCGCTATGGCGATGCGGTGGACGGCGGGGAACTGCTTCGGATGGCCGCCTCGGGCGTGCTCGAGCATGCGCTGATCTACGGGGTGTTCCACGGCGACCTGCACTCAGGCAACGTGCTGATCACCGAGACCGGCACGATCTCGCTGGTCGACTACGGCGTGTGCGGACGCATCGACGCCCGTGAGCGTGCCCTGCTGGTGCGGCTGCTGGTGGCAGCGATGCAACAGGACTCCCGCGGACAGATCATGGCCGCGGCCGAGATGGGTGCGCTGCCCGACGGCATCGACCTGGAGGCCGCGGTGGCCGAGTTGGACAAGTACCAACCCCTGGTCACCGAGTTCACCGACGCCACGTTCGACTCGTTGGACCTCACGCTGATTACCCGTCAGATGCGTGCACTGATTGCGTCTTTGCTCAAGTTCGGGTTCAAGGCACCCAAGGAACTGGTGCTGTTCTCCCGCAACCTGCTCTACCTCAACGGTTTCGCGGCGGCATTGGCGCCGGAGACGAACATGCTGCGCGAGCTGGAGGCCCTGCTCGCGCACATGACCGGCAAGTACCCGCGGGAGCTGACCACGATCATGTTGGGCGCCATCGTCAAACCGGCTGGGGAGGCCACGGCATGACCAGTCGTCGATTCACCACCCCGGTGTACGCCGCCATCACCGGCACCGCGTTGGCCGGCGCGTTGGGTCTGTCCGCTGTGGCGGCCGCGCCGGTGTCCGCGCAGACCGCGTTCGTACCCGGCACCGGCACGTCCTCGGCCGGCGTGGCCCGCATCCAGCTGCGTTCCTCGGGCGCGGCGATCGGCTTCGGGCTCGGCGTCGCGCGCACCCGTTTTGCCGGTGCACAGGGCAATGCAGAGGCGGCCAACGTCGACCTCGGTCTGTTCGACACCGTGTCCAAGGCCCCGCTGGCGTGCGGCTACTCGCCCGGCGCGATCTTCCCTGCCGGCTCGATGCCGAGTGCGGTCGTGGTCTCCTCGGGCGAGGGCGCCACCTCCCAGCAGACGGCGTCCGCCGGCGCGGGCAGTCCGGTGCAGTTGGGCAGTCAGTACGGCGCCGCCGCCCCGAACTCCTCTGCCGAGGCCACGGTGGATGGCATGAGCATGGAACTGCCCGGCCTGCTGCAGGTGATCGGTGGCACCGCGTCCTCCGCGGCCAAGCTGACGCCGGGCAAGCAACGGGATTCCTCGGCCACCAGCGCGGTCTCGTCGCTGTCGCTGGCCGGTGGCGCAGTACAGCTGCACGGCATCCAGTGGACGGCGAGCCACCGCAGCGGCGCGGCCACGGGTGCGGATGGCGGGTTCTCGGTGGCCTCGATCATCGTGGGCGGCCAGGCTCTGCCCACCGGCGACATGAACCAACTGCGAACCACCTTCACCGCGGTGAACACCGCGTTGGCAGCCACCGGGTTGTCGCTGAACCTGCCCACCGTCACGAAGACAGCGAACGGCGTGGTGGTCAGCCCGCTGCGACTGTCCGTGGCGGCGACCCCACAGGTGCGCGAGGCGCTGAGTCAGGCACTGATCGGCATTCAGCCGATCCGGACGCAGCTGCTCACCTTCGTCACCCCGCTGCAGATGAGCCCCGATTGCGGCATGGCCAAGGCGCTGGGCTTCGGGTACCTGGTGGTGGACCTGGCCACGCTGGTACTCGGTGACGGCGGCGCGGTGGACCTGGACCTGGGTGGGTCCCGGGCCGGCACCGACGGCACCGCGTACGCCAACCCGTTCGACTCCGGCTTCGGGCTGATCCATCCGCCGGCGTTGGTCCCGCCCGCGTTGCCCGGCGTGCCGGTGAACCCGCCCACCGTCGGCGCACCGTCGCTCGCTGCGCCGCAGAGCCCGGCCACCGTCACCGCACCGACCCTGGCCCTGCACCCGGTCTCGTTGACCCCGACCGCGATGTCGTGTCGGTCCACCCACGGCGGTGGCTGTACCACCGGCCACGGCCGACTGGCCGCATGGATCGCGCTGTGTCTGATTGCCGCTCTGGCCGCCGCCGATCGGCTGCGCGCCCATCTCGCCTGAGACTCCATCACTTAGCCCGCCTGTCGCTGAACCGGAGGTCCCTGCCATGAAGCGACCGCTCCGACCCGACCGTTCCCTGGGTGGCGCGCCGCGCCGCCTGCTCGGTGGCTACGGCCCGCTGCTCGCCCTCGCCGTCGCGTTCCTGTTGGTGGTCACGCTGGTGCCCACCATCGCCCGGGAAACCAGCGTGTTCGCCGTGCAGAGCAACGACGTCGGCACCGCCGCCGCTGCGACCGGCAGTACCGTCGCCGGCCGCGCGCCCACCGCACCGGGTGCCGCCGCCACGGCCCCGGTCGCGGCGGGCAAGCAGGCCTCGGTGCCCGGCCCGGCCGGCGCAGTGGCCGCCGCCGGACCATGCGCGGACCGCACCGTGCAGGTGGTCGGCGACCCCTACTCCCCGCCGTGCATCGCCTGGCCGAAGGGCAAGGACAACGGCGGCGCGACCAGTTCCGGCGTCACCAAGGACACCATCAAGATCTCGTTCCGCATGCCGATCGAGAACATCAGCGACTACGAGAGCGTGATCCGCCAACTCACCGGCGACAAGGGCGACGCGATCCCCGCGCCCACCGAGGCCGACGTCAAGCGCACCATCCAGGACTACATCACCTACTTCTCCCAGCGCTTCCAGCTCTACGGCCGCAAGATCGAGATGGTCGAATGGAAGGGCAAGGGCTCGGTACTCAACGAGATCGTCGGTGCCGGGCAGGAAGCCGCGCAGGCCGACGCGATCCGCGCGGCCAAGGAACTCAAGGTCTTCGCCGATGTCAGCGCGTTCACCCAGCCGTACAACGACGCCCTGGCCCGCCAAGGCGTGGTGGCCATCGGCGCGCCGTACATGTCCCGGCAGTGGTTCGCCGCGCACCAGCCCTACTCGTGGAGCCCGTTCCCGGACTGCACCTCGTTGTCGGAGACCATCGCGGAGTACATGAACAAGCGGGTGTTCGGCTACCCGGCCGAGCACGCGGGCCCCGGTGTGGTCGGCAAGCCCCGCAAGGTCGCCCTGGTCGTCCCGGACAACCCCGAGTACCAGCAGTGCGCCAACGCCGGCGACAAGATCATCGAAGCGGCGGGCAACAAGGCGGCGCGTTACAACTACACGCTCGACCTGGCCACCCTGTCCGACCAGGCGAACAACCTGGCCGCGAAGCTCAAGGCCGACGGCATCACCACCGTGGTGCTGGCCACCGACCCGTTGCTGCCGCTGCTGCTGACCTCCCGGATGAGCCAGCAGAACTACTACCCCGAGTGGGTGGTCACCGGTACCGCGTTGACCGACCTCGACGTGGTCGGGCAGTTCTACGACCAGTCGCAGTGGAAGCACGCGTTCGGCATGAGCATGCTCGGTGAGCAGCAGGCGCAGGGCGCCAGTTATGCCTACGCCGCAGCGAAATCCGTCGACCCGAACCACGAACCGATCTTCGGCGCGGAGCTCATCTACTACTTCTGCTACATGGTCGCCACCGGCATTCAGATGGCCGGACCGGACCTGACCCCGCAGAGCTTCGCCGCGGGCATGCGGGCCTACCCCGGTGGCACCGGGCCGGCCGGCACCTGGGGTTACCCGAAGGGTGAGTACAGCCCGTACCGGGACGCCCGGGAGATCTGGTGGGACCCGAACGGCACCTCGGTGTTCAACAACGCACCCGGCCGCTACGCCTCCACCAACAAGCGCTTCAAGCAGGGAGCGTGGCCGGCCGGTCCGGCCGCCCCGCAGCAACTCGCGCCGGCGCCGAAGGACGTCGCCACCAAGCCCGAGGACCAGCGATGACCGACCATTTTCCGCTGGGCGTCATCCTGCTCGGTGCGCTGATCGGCACCGGCAATGGTCTGCTGGCCGTGGGCCTGGTGCTCACCTACCGCAGCCACCGGGTGGTCAACTTCGGGCTGGCCGCCATCGGTGGGTTGGGCGCCGCGTTGGCCATCGGTCTACACCTGGGTAAGGGCGTGCCGTGGTTGGTGGCCATCTGGCCAGGCATCGCGCTCGGCCTGCTCGGCGGCGCGTTGGTGGAACGCGTGGTCATGCGCCGGTTGGAACACTCACCACGCCTGGTGGTCACCGTGGCCACCATCGGCATCGCGCAGTTGTTCGCCGCCGGGGAGGCGGCCACCCCGCACCTGTTGGGCGGGCCGGTGTTGGCGGGGGCGTTCCGCACTCCACTGTCGCACCTGAGCTGGCACGTGGATCCGTTGCTGATCTCCGGCAACGACCTGCTGCTGGCCGCCGTGGTGCCGTTCGTGCTGGCCGCGTTGACCTGGTTCCTGTTGCGTACCGACGCCGGCATCGCGATCCGCGGCATCGCGGAGAACGGTGACCGGGCCCGGCTGTTGGGCATCCCGGCGCACCGCTTGTCGTTGCTGGTCTGGACGGTGGCCGGGGGCCTGGCCGCGTTGACCGTCACGCTGCGCTCGCCGTCCGAAGGCCTGAACCTGTCGGTGGCCTCCTCCGGCCCGCAGGTCATGCTGCCCGCGTTGGCGGCCGCGGTCGTCGCCGGTTTCCGTTCCCTGCCCCGCGCGTTCGGCGCCGGGGTGGCGCTGGGCATCCTCGATCAACTGGTGCGGTGGAACACCGACAAGCAGTCGGTGACCTCGGTGGTCTTGCTCGCCGTGCTCGCGGTGGCTCTGCTGGTCCGTCGCCCGGACCGAGGTCGCGCCGAGGCTGCGGCCGCGGAAGGCACCTGGATGACCACCGGCTCGGTGCGGGCGCTGCCCGCGGCGGTGCGGGCGCTGCCGGAGATCCGGGCGGCGGGTGTGGGCCTGTGGTTGGCCTGCGGCGGTGCGTTGCTCGCGTTGGCCCTGGCCGGCTCTCCGAGCCAATTGAACATCGCCACGGTGGCGGCCTGCTACGCGGTCGTCGCGGTTTCCCTGGTGGTGCTGACCGGCTGGGCCGGCACGGTGAGCCTGGGTCAGATCGCCATCCTGGGCGCCGGGGCCACCGTGGCCGGCGACCTGATGGGCAAGTGGAACGTCGACTTCTTCGTCGCCATGTTGGCCGGCGGCGCGGCCGGCGCGGTGATCGCGTTGCTGTTGGCCATTCCCGCTTTGCGGGTCGACGGGCAATTGCTCGCGGTGGTCACGTTGACCTTCGCGGTCGCGGTGGACACGTTCTTTCTCAACCCGACCAACTTCTCGTGGCTGGTGCCCGGCGCCTTCGACCGGCCCGTGCTGTTCCAGCGGTGGGACATGCGCACCGACCGGGTGCTGTACCTGGTGGCGCTGGCGTTGGTGGCTTTCGCGGTGGTGGTGGCCCGCAATCTGTCCCGCGGCCGCACCCGGCGCACCCTGATCGCGGTACGGGACAACCCGCGGGCCGCGGCCGCGGCGGGCGTGGACGGCATCCGATCGAAACTGACCGCGTTCGTGATCTGCGGGGTGCTGGCCGGCATGGCCGGCGCGGTGCATGCCACCGCACTGGGTGCGGTCGGCCTGCACACCTACAACACGTCGCTGTCGCTGTTCGCCTTCACCACCGTGGTCATCGGTGGGGTCACCTCGGTCAGCGGGGCGCTGGCCGCGACCACCGCGCTGTACCTGGTCATCTACTGGGTGCCGCAGTTGCAGTTGGTGGCCACCGGCGCCGGGGTGCTGATCGTGCTGCTGTTGCTGCCCGGCGGCATGGCCCGGGCCGGTACTACCCTGCGCGACCGTTACGCCCAGCTGATCGCCCGCCGGCACGGTGTCGAGTGGGATCATGACGCTGCGTCAGCTTCTGTGCTGCCCGAGCAACCCACGGCCCGCCGGGGCCGCGCCCCCGCACCGGCCGAAGGTATGGCATTGAGCTGCCGCGCCATCGAGGCGTCCTACGGACCCAACCAGGTGCTGTTCGGGGTGGACCTGGATATCGCACCCGGTGAGGTGGTGGCCCTGCTCGGCACCAACGGTGCGGGCAAGTCCTCGCTGTTGCGCGCGTTGTGCGGCTTGCTGCCGCCCTCGTACGGCCGGGCCACGCTGGCCGACACCAGGCTGGACGACCTGGCACCCGAGCGCATCGCCGCCGCGGGTCTGGCCATGATGCCCGGCGGCCGGGGCATCTTCCCGACCCTGACGGTCACCGAGAATCTGCGGCTGGCCACCTGGATGGTGCGGCGCGACGCCAACGCGGTCGAGGCGGCCCGACGCGGCGCGCTGGAGATGTTCCCCCCCTTGGCCAAGCGGTTGGACACCCGCGCCGGTGATCTGTCCGGCGGCGAGCAGCAGATGCTCTCCCTCGCGATGGCCATGGCGGTGCGACCCAAGGTGCTGTGCATCGACGAGTTGTCGTTGGGGCTGTCCCCGGCCGTGGTCGGCCAACTGGTCGACGTGGTGCGCGACATCAATGCCGACGGGGTGACCGTCGTAGTGGTCGAGCAGTCGATCAACGTGGCCCTGTTGCTCGCCGAACGCGCGGTGTTCATGGAGAAGGGCCGGGTCCGCTTCTCCGGGCCCACCCATGAGCTGTTGGAGCGTCCGGACATCCTGCGGGCGGTCTTCCTCGGTGCCGCGGCGGGGACCGCACCGGTGCAAGCCCCCCGCGCATTGGCAGCGGACGCTCCGATCGTTCTGGAGGCCCGTGGACTGACCAAGCGCTTCGGTGGCATCACCGTGGTCGACGGCGTCGACCTGGTGGTACCCGCCGGGCAGATCATCGGCCTGATCGGGCACAACGGCGCCGGCAAGACCACGGTGTTCGACCTGCTGTCCGGGTTCCTGGCCGCCGATGCCGGCTCCATTGCGGTGCACGGTCAGGACCTGACCACCTCGCCGGCCCACCACCGGGCGCTGGCCGGCCTCGGGCGCTCGTTCCAGGACGCCCGGCTCTACCCGGCCCTGACCGTGGCCGAGACGCTGGCGGTGGCGTTGGATCGCCATCTCGCCAGCCGGGACCCGTTGGCGGTCGCCCTATGGTTGCCCGCGGCCTTCGATGTGCACGACGCGGTCGCGGCGCGGGTGGAGGAGTTGCTGAGCACGCTCGGCCTGACCCGTTATCGGGACCACCGCACCGCGGAACTGTCCACCGGCACGCGGCGCATCGTAGAGCTGGGTTGCGTGTTGGCCCAGTCCCCGGACGTGGTGCTGCTCGACGAACCGTCGGCCGGGGTGGCACAACGCGAGGCCGAGGCGCTGGTCCCGGTGCTGCGCCGGGTGCAGGCCGAGTTGGGCTGTGCGCTGGTCGTGGTCGAACACGACATGGCGTTCATCGCGGCACTGTGCGACTCGTTGATTGCCATGCAGGCCGGTCGGGTGATCGCCACCGGCACCCCCGCCGAGGTGTTGAACCACCCGGACGTGATCAGCTCCTACCTGGGCAGCGATTCGACGGTGGTCGCCCGCTCCGGACCACGGGTCGCCGCTCAGAAGTAGCGTCAGTCCGTAGGGTCGACCAATGCGACGCGCAGCGCGTCCAACGATTCCGGTCGGGCCCCGTTGGCCAGCAAGTAGCTGCGCGCGCCGCCGTGCAGCTCCCGAATAACGTCCAGGCTGGCCTGCATCACATGCGGCGGGCTGCCCATCAGCATCTCGGCACGTTCCTTGGTCAGACCCAGGCTCAGGCCCTTGGTGATCATGCGCGCCCGGTCCTCGGGGCTGATCACCTCCGCGGTGCGCGCGTAATCCTCGACGACGACCTCGTCCGGCACGCCGAGCGCGGAGAGCAGGATGCCGATCACCAACCCGGTGCGGTCCTTACCCGCGGAGCAGTGCACCAGGCCGGGCAACGCACCCGGCGCGGCGAGCATCTCGGCGGCGGTGGCAATCTCCGTCGCGCAGACCGTGAGAATCTGCCGGTAGAGCGCCTCCAGCGTCTCTGCCTCGTAGACCCCGACCCGGGCGATGTAGATCGGGTTGCGGTGTGCGGTCAGCGCCGCGCTCTCGTCGAGTTGGGGGGCAACCAGCTCGTCCTCGTCGCGCAGATCCACCACGGTGCGCAGGCCGAGTGCGGTCATCTCCGCCTCGGTGTCCGGGCTCAACCCACCCAGCACGCCGCCGCGGAACAGCACCCCCCACCGCGTGTGGCCACCGCCGGCCACCGGGTATCCGCCCAGGTCGCGCAGGTTGTGTAGCCCCGCCACCCGGCGCAGCCGACGACCCGGGTCGTCCTTCGCGCCGCGGGCCCCGGGGATCGAACTTCGGTTCACGTCCAGTTCCGTCACTCCCTCAGCATGCGTTGCCGATGTGAACACCGTGCGAACGGGTCCTGAAAGCGCACCGAGCGACCATAGGACCCTCGCCACGGATCAAGCAGCCGGTCGAACGCGAACGCGCCCCGCGGCTGGCCCGGCTCGGGGTCGCGTACCGTTCCGGTACCGCCCGACAGACCTCCCGACCACCCGAGGTTCTCGATGACCCCGTCCATCCCCGAGTTGTTGGCCGAGTACGACCGGGCCCGCGCCTACACCGACGAGTTGTGGCGGGACCTGCGCCCGGACGAGGTCGTCTGGCGGCCGCACGAGGAGTCCAGCGCGATTGGCTGGCACCTCGGGCACCAGGCCACGGTTGCGCACTTCATGGTGCGCAACCTGACCGCGGCCGAGCCGAGCCCGGACGCGGCGCTGGAGCCGCTGATGGACTCGGCCACCCCGCAGCGCACCCGCGGTGCGCTGCCCGACCTACGCCGGCTGGCCGACTACCGCACCGCGGTCGCCGAGCGGGTGCACGCGCGGACCCGGGAGATCGCCGACCGCGCAGTGAGTGCGCCGCAGCAGATGCAGATCATCGCCGCCACGTTGCTGATCGCGGTGATCAATCACGAGTACCAACACGACCAGTGGATCTCCGAGGTCCGCGCCAAGGACCTGGGCCACGACCTGCCGGCCCGGCCCGTCTCGGACGCGTTGTGCGAGTTGGACGGCTACCTGGTGGTCGGGGCCACCCAGTGACCGGGTTCGCGCCCGGCGACCTCGCGGTGCTGACCAGCCAGCTGGCCCGGGACCTACTCACCTCCCCCATCCCTGCCCGGGTGGCCTACGTGACCACCTCGGGTGAACCCCGGGTGGTGCCGCTCTGGTTCCACTGGGACAGCACGGACTTGGTGATCGCCACCTTCAACGGCAGCGCAAAGCTGCGCCACATCCGCACCGGCGACCGGCTCGCCGTCACCATCGACACGGAGGCTTTCCCTTACGCCGCACTGCAAATGCGCGGCGCGGTCACGGTGACCGTGCACGAGGGCGTCGTGTTGGAGTACCGCTTCGCGGCTCGGCGCTACCTCGGCGACGGCGGCGAGGCCTTCGTTGCCGGGATCCAACCTCCGCCGGCGATGACCCGTATCGCACTTCGCCCCGACTGGGCCCGAACCATGGACATGCGCAGCTGAGTCCAAGCGAAGATCAACCGAACGGCCGATCAAGTCTGCCGATAAGTCCCCTGCCCAGCCGCACCGCTGCGGCCGATCCTCGAGATGACCGATGGATCGAATGAGCGGGGATCGAAGTGCGGGGACGGAAGGCGCTGGTCGCCGTGGCGATGCTGGCCACGTTGTGCGCGGCGCAGAGCGAATCGGCGATCGCCGCGACCACCGACGACCCGGGGTCGACCACCCCCGCGGATCCGGGGACCCCCACCACGCCACCGGCCACTACGCCACCGGTTACCCCGCCGCCGGTTACGAAACCGCCGGCCAAGCCGAAACCGCTCAAGCTGACCAAGCCGGTTCTCAAGACCGTCGAGAAGAAACTGGACAGCCTGGGCTTTCCCGTCGGCACAGTCGACGGGACGATCTCCACCCGCACCGACCAAGCGCTGTGCGCCTGGCGGGACATCAATGGCCTCAAGATCACCCGCAAGGGCCTCGACGTCTCCCTGGCCACCTCGATCCTGACCGCGACCAAGATGCCCAAGGCGAATCGCCCGGACGGTATCTACGTCGACAAGACGTGCCAGGTGCTGTTGCAGGTCGTGAAGGGCAAGTACAAGCGGATCGTCTGGGTCTCCACCGCCGGACACGGCTACGACACCCCGAGCGGCACCGGCCACGTGTGGCGCAAGGTCGCCGGCTGGCACGAGAGCAGCCTGTACCCGGACGCCTACATGTACGACGCCCTGTACTTCCGCACCGACCGCCCGGCCATCGCCCTGCACGGCTCGATGACCAACGACCTGGTGCACACGTACCCGGACAGCCACGGCTGCGTGCGGGTATGGCGCCCGACCATCGCCGGCATCTTCGCCGAATCCCCGATCGGCACCCTGGTGAAGGTCTACGGCAAGTACTGAGGCAACGCCGCTCAGTCCCGGAACGGCACGTCGATGGTCGAGCCATGCAGGTCCGCGTAGAGAATCATCGTGTCGTTGGAATCCCCGAAGGGTTCGATCATCTGCACGTCCCCGCTGCTCACCGTGATGCGCAGGAAGTGGCCGGCCCTGATGTTCCAGTCGGTGGGCCAGAGCGGAACGGTGAAGTCGTAGGGCTGATTCGGCGTCAATAGCAGCGGATGCTCATGGCCCAGACGATGGCTGGCGCGCAGCCACCCCGTGGTGATCACATAGGAGGTGCGGTCGGGACCGACGTCCTCCAACCGCACCACGATGTTGCCGTCCGGAGCGGACAGCGTGGCGCGCAGATGTGCGACCGGGGTGCCGACGATGACGGTGTCGTGGTCCACCGGGGCCTCGTCGAACATGACGCGCTGGGAGTCCGGGAGGCGCTGGTCATTCATGGGCAGGTCGGCCGAGTTGTAGGCGCCGTGCTCCATGCAGAAGCAACCGTTGTCGAACGGGTTCACCGGGTGGATGAACGCCGATGTTGCGTCCGGCCCCCAGACTCCCTTCAGAATGAGCCGCGTCGTGCGGGTCGGCCAATCGGGAAACTCCGTCCACCGCCCGGAATAGTGCGGCAGCTCCCAACTGGTGATTCTGGCGCGGGGCTGCGGAACGTTGGGCAACTTCATCAGATACCGGTCGAACCAGCCGAGCATGGCGTGCGCGACGACGGACCAGTCCGGGTCGCCGGGCACGAAGTTCAGATGCGCACCGGGCAGCATCAACAGGTGACTGTGCTGCTTGGCAGCCAGGTAGTTGCGCACCATGCCGTCGGGGAACAGATCGCCCCAGCCCCCGACGCCGAGGATCGGGACCTTGCTGCTGCCGACCGCCTTGCCGTCGACGTTCCACGGCTTCCAGTAGTCGTCCTCGGTGGGATGGTCCTTCCACTGACCGTTCATGGCGGCGTAGTCCGGGAGCGTCGTGGCCGCGGCCCCGGGTTGGTCGGCCTGGGCGGTGACGCCGGTGACCGCCGGCCACCAGCGCAGCACCGTCCCCGGTGCTCCACCGGGATAGACGATCTCCCGATAAGCGTTGGAAAAGGCCACGATCGGCACCGCGGCGGCGAGGTGCGGGGCGTGCGTGGAGACCGCCTTGTAGGTCGAGATTCCGCCGTAGGAAATGCCGACCTGGCCGACCTTTCCGGTGCTCCACGGCTGCGCCGCGGCCCACTCGATGAGGTCGTAGTTGTCCTGCGACTCCTGCTTCGCGAACGGCTGCCAGGCGCCGGGCGTGCCACCGGACCCGCGCGGCGAGCAGCTCAGCGTGACATAGCCGCGTTCGGCCAGCGGTTCGGGCAGATCGGTCATGGCGTACTGGAGCATCCGGTAGGCGAAGAAGTCCGTGACGACGACCGGGTGTCGGCCGTCGAGCGGTTGCCCACCGGGACCGGCCGGGCCCAGCTTCGTGCACCGCATCTGGACGCCGTCGCGCATCGGCACCCGGATCTCCGCAGACGTGACCGGGTACTGCGCTGGACGGTCGTAGCTCAGCCAGGTCGGGAGTGGCCCGAGTTCGACCAACGACGGCGCGTTCGGCTTGGCACCGGCAGGTCCGGGGGTGGCGAGGACCGTGCCGGTCAGCAGCGCCAAGGCCGCTGCTGCGCTGCCCAGACGCCGGATCGGGGCCATGAGTCCTCCGAACAACCGCAGTAGTCCTGACGCTGCGTCAGAACAAAGTCTACCTGAGCCGCGGCTGCCGAATTTCCCGGGGATTACCCAGCGCCTTTTCATAAGGCGCACAGAGCGTGGCTATTGTACCCATTTCCCGCGCCGACTACACACGTATGCCTTCCAAATTCGAGCGTAATACCGCAGACTCCGTTCGGAACACGGGGGAGGACGGATTGGCCGGGAAATTCGCGCCGCGGTGGACGCCGGTCGCCGCGCTGGGGGCGGCTGGGCTCGCCGTGACCCTGGCCATGGCGCCGCTGTGGGGGGCGTCACCGGGTGACCAGCCCGACGCCGGCGTGTCCGAGACCTCCGGATCGGTCAGTGCGCAACGCCCGGCTCTGCTGCCGGCGGGACGCGGGATGGCCGTGTCGGGGGTCGTCGGCACCGCGTCGAACGCGGACACCTCCGCCGCCAGAGCCGGCTCAGTCACCGCGCCGACCTACCTGGCCCTGGGCGACTCGATCGCCTTCGGCTACGACCCGCTGGCCGGGCATGCCGTCGCGGACAACTCCGTTGGATATCCAGCCGAGGTCGCGACCACCCTGCTCCGCTCGTCGGTCAATGCGAGTTGCCCGGGCGAGACCGCCGCAAGCTTCCGCTCCGCAACGGCGGAGGACAACGGGTGCCGGACCTTCCGGGCCGCGTATCCGCTGCACGTCGGCTATGCCGGTACCCAACTCGACTTCGCCACCGCGTACCTGCGATCGCACCCGACCACGAACCTGGTCACCCTGGGCATCGGCATCAACGATCTCTACCACTGCAATCGGGTGACCGCGGACAAGTGCGTCCGGGAACTCGACGCGACGCTGGAGAACTACCGGCTCGAGCTCAACACCATCGTGCGCGGCCTGCGTGCGGTCTACGCCGGGCCACTGGACCTGGTCGATTACTACTCCCCGGATTACCAGGACCTCCGGATGACTGACGCGGTCACTCGACTCAACGCGATCATGGCGCAGACGGCACGGGCGCATCAGGCCGGCGTCGCGCGCACCTTCGGCGTGTTCGCCGGGCCCGACCGGGCGAACGCGCGCAACATTTGCACCGCGGGCCTACTGATCAAGCTGCCGCACCGATGCGACATCCACCCCTCTCCGAGTGGCCGCGAGCTCCTGGCCGCGGCGGTTACCCGCGCCGCGCAGTCCACCGGCCCGGCCCGACCGGCGATCGACGAGACCAACTACGGCGGCGCCTGACCCGTTTCGTTTTGAGTCGGTTGACCGAAATCCTCTTCCTGCGGTAATAATGCAACTGACTCATAACGAACGACGCGCGAGGTGGACTGGATGTACGAGTTCGGGACGGACGCGGACTATCAGGCCCAGCTGGACTGGGCGGAGGACTTCGTCCGGACCGAGGTCGAACCGCTGGACCTGGTCTTCCCCAATCCGTACGACCGGCGCGATGCGCGGGCGATGGCGGCGGCGCGTCCGTTGATGGATGCCGTGCGGGCCAACGGACTATGGGCCTGCCACCTCCCGCCCGGGCTGGGCGGTGGCGGGTACGGCCAGCTGAAACTCGCGCTGCTGAACGAGATCTTGGGCCGTTCGGTGTGGGCCCCGACGATTTTCGGCTGCCAGGCCCCGGACTCCGGCAACGCCGAGATCCTCGCCCACTTCGGCACCGACGATCAGCGCAAGCGCTACCTGCAGCCACTGCTCGACGGTGACATCGTCTCCTCCTTCGCCATGACCGAGCCGCAGGGTGGGTCGGACCCGCGGCTGTTCACCACCACCGCGACCCGCCACGGCGATGACTGGGTCCTCAACGGCGAGAAGTGGTTCGCCACCAGTGCGCGCGACGCCGACTTCTTCATCGTGCTGGCCGTCACCGACCCCACCGTGGCGATCCACGAGGGCGCCTCGATGTTCATCGTGGCGGCGGACACCCCCGGTTTTGAGATCGTCCGCGAGCTGCACGTGGGCGCGGAACCGGCGACCGCCAACGTCCACGGCTACCTGCGTTTCACCGACGCCAGATTGCCCGGCGACGCCATCCTCGGCGAGCCGGGAACCGCGTTCACCATCGCCCAGACCCGGCTCGGCGGCGGCCGGGTGCACCACGCCATGCGCACCATCGGCCAGGCCCGCAAGGCCTTGGACGCGATGTGCGAACGCGCGGTGTCCCGCCGCACTCGCAACGGCACCCTGGCCGACTACGGCCAGACCCAGCAAGCCATCGCGCGCAGCTGGATCGAGATCGAGCAGTTCCGCCTGCTGGTGTTGCGCACCGCCTGGCTGATCGACAAGCACCAGGACTACAAACGGGTCCGCATCGACATCGCGGCGATCAAGGCCGCGGCGCCGGACTTGCTGCACAACATCGTCCGGCGGGCCATCCACCTGCACGGCGCCCTGGGGGTCTCCACCGAGATGCCCTTCGTCCGGATGCTGGTCGAGTCCGAGTGGCTGGCGTTGGTCGATGGCCCGACCGAGGTGCACGAGGCAACGATCGCCAAGCAGTTGCTGCGCGAGGTCACCCCCGCTCCCGATGATTTCCCCAGCACGCACCTGCCACGTCTCACCGCCGCCGCATTGGCGAAGCTAGCCTGACCGGGTGCCACCGTCCCCCGACCTCACGCGCCATCGACTGGTGCGGGCCGGCGAGCGGCTGTTCGCCCAACACGGCATCGACGGCGTCAGCCTGCGGGAGATCAGCCGGGAGAGCGGCGCCCGCAACTCGGTCGCGCTGCAACACCACTTCGGTGACCGCTACGGCCTGCTGCAGGCGATCATCGACCACCAGGGACCGCCGATCGAGGCGCATCGCCACCAGTTGCTCGACTCCGCCGAGCCGCAGCGTCGGGGCGGCGCGCGGCGGCTGGCGGCGGCGCTCGTGTTGCCCCTGGCCGCGTGTCTGGACGGTCGGCCGGGCGGTGCGGAGTTCCTGCAGATCTACGCGGACCTGTGGAACCGCCCCCGGCCGATCCGCCTGTTCCCTACCACGACGGCACGCGAGGACAGCCTGGAGCGGTGGCGGCAGGCGGTCGAGTTCCTGCTGCCGCCCGGCGCGGCCCGGCTGCACCGGCGGTACTCGACCATCCTCTATGCGAACACCGAGCTCAGCCGCTGCGCAC
>Ga0137412_10000846_pt1 | contig 22865 bp, 20 predicted proteins | sample CZODoug2_1_16fun_FD_122160 | JGI IMG/M metagenome (GOLD analysis project Ga0137412, IMG submission 122160) | Vadose zone soil fungal communities from Angelo Coast Range Reserve, California, USA - CZODoug2_1_16fungal (Hybrid Assembly) | ecosystem: Environmental > Terrestrial > Soil > Vadose zone... | reverse complement strand
CCGGCCGCGCGGCCACCGTCGTCCTGCACCTCAAGCCGTACCCGTACTTCGTCTCCGACGCGACGACCGCCGACGCCATGGACTGCCTGCGCCGGATCATCTCGGCGCCGGGCCGCGCGGGCGAGACGGGCGTACGGCTCTGGCAGGCGATCGGCTCCGGCCGCCTCCAACTGCGCGCGCACCCCTTCTCCTGCGCGCCCCTGCCGTACGCGGACCTGCCCCCCGACCTCCGTGCCGACCTGTCCCGCGCCACCCTCACCCTCTTCAAGGGAGACCTCAACTACCGCCGCCTGGTGGGCGACCGGCACTGGCCCGCCGCCACCCCGTTCGCCGAGGTGACCTCGTATCTCCCCGCTGGTCCGGTGGCCGCGCTGCGCACCCTGAAGTCCGAGGTGATGGTCGGTCTTGACCCGCGCACCCTCGCCGGCCTCGACGCGGCCGGCGGCGCCTGGCGTACGAGCGGCACGTACGCGGTGGTCCAGCTGAGCCGGTGAGTCGGCCGTGCCGGGTGCCGGGACCCGGGGCGCTCAGCCCCGCGGGACCGGCTGGTCGGCCGGGCGCGGCCGGGACCAGGTCGGCGAGCGGCCGGTGAGTGGCGCGGGCTTTCCGCGGGCTCGACGGGCTCGACGGAATCAACGGAATCAACGGAATCGACAGGCGGGACAGGCACGACAGTCACGACAGGTTCGACGCAACGTTTCGGCCTGGTCGACCGTCATACCGTGCGTGTGGTGGGGGCACCGGCAGGTGACTGGTAGGTACTACGAGGGGGGACGAAAGTGGTCGAGAACGCGATCGCGGAGTTGTTCGGTCTTGAAGCGGTGAACCTCGTCGAGCCAAGACGTCCGATCGTGGGCAGATACCGCGGACCGAAGATGGATCTTTCGGCCAAGGACGGCGCGGTGCTGGGCCACCTCGTCGAACGCGGCAAGCACGCCTACGCGTACACCCTGCAGGATCTGGCGGCCCAGCCGCTGCTGCGTATCGACCGGATCTCCAAGGCGTCGGCCGCCCGGCTCGTCTTCCGCCTGGCTGACGGCCAGGATCGCCCCCTCGGCGAGGTCCGGACGCGAGGTTCCGTGGTCCGCACCCGGCAACTGGAGGTACGCGCCGAGGCCGGGACGCTGCGCCTGACCCGTAACGCCCCGATGCGCGGGACTTGGCTCGTGCGGGACGACGCTGACGACCAACTCGGCCTCATCCGGGCCTCGGCGGCCCGGTCGCTCGCCGACATCCAGCGGTACGCGGTGGAACTGGACCAGCGGACCGGGCCCGAGCAGCGGCGGTTGATCCTCGCGGCGGTGGTGTGCCTACAGGTGGTCCGCCGCTGGTCCGGCAACGGCGACCAGTAGCCGGTGCCGGCAGTAGCCGGTGCCGGCAGGGCGGGACTACCTGGCCGGTGCCGGGAGGCAACTGCCGGGCGCCGTCCTAGATCGGTGCCAGAGCGCGGTCAAGTGCCGCTCGGCCCGCGGGTCCCCAGGTCGGCTTGCCGCCGGGGGCGCCCCGGTCGCCGGCCCAGCCTATGAGGATGAGGATGAGGCTCTTCACGGCGGCCAACCCGCGTGCGCGCCGGATCATCGCCTCGTCCGCGAGCGGGTACGCGTCGAGGAACCGTGCGACCGCCCCGGCGGGAAGGAGCACCCACACCGCCGCGAGATCGACCGCCGGATCGCCCGCGCACATGTCGCCGAAGTCGATCACCCCGGCGAGCATTCCGTCCCGTACGATCACGTTGGCTGGATGCAAGTCGCCGTGCAGCCAGACTGGCGCGCTCGGCCAGGCGGGCGCCGCGACGGCCTCCTCCCACACTTCCCGCGCGGGGTCAGCGTCCGCGTGGTCGGCAATGACGTCGAACCAGTCGTCGACCCGCAATCCGGCCAGGGGGATGCCGCGCGACGGGTTGGTCGGGGCGTCAGCCGGCGCTTGGTGATGCAGCGCCCGCAGGAATCCTGCGAGGATCTCGGCCGCCTCGATGCGCGTGATCGGTGCATGATCGGCCGGCTCACCCTCGACCCAGCGCGCGATCGTCCAGGTGTGCTCGAACCGGCTCGAAGGCTTGCCGATGCGCACCGGGGTGGGCGTTGGCAGCGGCAGGCGCTCGGCCAACATCGGCAGCCACGTCTGCTCGATGTGCAGCAGAGCAGGCGCTCGCTCGGTGCGCGGCATGCGCACGGCCAAATCGTGCCCGAGGCGCCACTGCTGGTTGTCCCAGCCTCCACTGACGTCGCGCAGCTCGAGGTCGGCGAGATCCGGATGCTGATCGCGCAGCAGTGCGCGCACCAGGTCCTGCTCGAACTTCACCTCGTCCATTGATGATCCGCTGTCCTTTGACAACCAGTCGGGTCAGGGCGGCCCCCTCACAAGATGCGGGAGGGCCGCTGTGACCCGCGTTCACCTGCCGAGCTTGACGCCCCGGCCGGTCGTTCGTCCGGCTACAGCTTGGCGCACTGCCCCGACTTCGGGCCGGACACGGTGTTGGGTTGGCCGGCGTTACTCGGCGGAGGAGAGTTCCCCGCGCACGACAGCGGCCCGCCGATGTGGTTAGCGGCGACGATCGTCCCGGCCGTGTTGTTCAGCAGGGCGACCGGGCCGTTGACGGTGGCGCCGTCGATCGTCACCTGACCCGTCGAGCCGGTGATGCTCACCGGGCCCTTGATCGTCGCCGGCGCGCAGTCCCCGTTGCGATTGCCGAGCCAGACCCGGGACCCACCGGACACGCTGACCGGCCCGGACACCGTGGTGCCGCACAGCACGACGTTGCTGGCGCCGGACGCCGCCAGCGGGCCGCGCACCTCGGATCCGGACAGGTACAGCCCGGCCCCTGGACGCACGGTCATCGGTCCGTTGATCGTCGCGTCGTACAGGCACGTCAGACCTGACGAGACGGTCAGTGGGCCGTTGTGCGTCCCGGTGATCGTGTTCGTACAGGCCGGGATGCCGGTCGCGGTGAACGGCACGACCCAGGTTTGCTCAGCCCGGCTGTAGGTGACGGTGCCGTGGAACACCTGGTCGGCCGGATAGGTGTGACTGCCACTGACCGACATCAGGCTCCGACCTTGCCGTTGGCTCGCCACATAGTCACGGCCCACAACCGCCGCCGACTCGGTCGGGGATCCGTCACCCCAATCGATCGCCGCCGTGAACTCGCCGGGCGAAAGCGAGCCCGCGGCCAGCCCCGCCAGAGGCGCATTCGTCAGGGTCCGGTCCGCGCCGAAGCGGGCGAGCGCCCCCATCGTGGCCGTGCTCCAGCTGACTTGGGAGATGGAGCCGTAGTTCACGTTCGCGAACGCCCACCGGGTACCGGCGACGCTGAGCCGCTGCCGATACGAGTCGTAGTCCTGGGTGAGCACCTTGGGGGACCAGGCCTTTTCCAGAATTCCGGCCAGCCGCGGGAAGACCATGTACTCGTTCGTGGCCAGCCCGCGCATCTGCTCGCCCCAGATGGGCGCCTCGATGCCGATGATGTCCTCGGCCTTCGGCCCACCGTAGGCCGGTTGCGCCCAGACCGAGCGGTACTTCTCGTACACCCATTCCGGGTCCCACGAGTAGGCCTTGTCGAGCTCGGTCCGCGGAGTGCGGCCGGGGGAGCCGTCATACCCGAAGTCGAGGTAGGCGTTCCACTCCGGAGTCGTGATGACCTGGCGGTGCTGGTTGAACCACTCCGGCTTGATGAGCGGCGGGCCGCCGCCGGTGTAGTCGGACCAGTAGTGGTTGATGGAGGTGGAGCCCGGTGCGTAGCCCTCCAGCGCCGGGTTCCAACCCATCAGCCGCTTGCCGTTGTCGTCGACGATGATCTCCATCTGCCGGATGTACCACTTGTAATCCTCGTGGGGCATCCCGATGGCCTCGTCGCCGCCGATGTGGATGATCGGCGCGGGCGAGATCGCGGCGAGCTGCGCGATCGCGTCGCGCCAGAACGCGAGGGCCCGCGCGCTGGCCGGGTCGTTCGGGTTGGTGCAGAACCGGTCGGTCTGGGTCTGGCCCTGGCAACCCATGACCGCGACGCCGCCGAGCGACCGCACGGCCGCCGTGGCGTGGGCCGGGCCCTCCAGTTCGGGGACGATCTCGATGAACCGATCGGCGGCGTACTTGACCAGGCCCTTGAAGTCGTCCTGCGTGTAGAAGCCCGCGATGCAGTTCGCGCCGTTGCACCCGGTGCCGTCCAGGGTCGGGTAGCCCTTGATCTCCAGGCGCCAGGACTGGGTGTCGCTCAGGTGCAGGTGCAGCCGGTCGCCCTTCAACGCGGCGAGTTGGTCGATCATGGACCTGATCTCGGTCACCGACAGGAAGTTGCGGGCCGGGTCGAGCTGCAGACCCCGATGCGCGTAGCGCGGGTAGTCGAAGACCGTTATGGGCGACACCGTCCACGGCCCGACGCCGGTAATGGGCGAGAAGCTCGCCGCCGGCAAGAGCTGCCGCAGGCTCTCGAAGCCGTTGAACAGGCCGTGCGCCTTCGGGGCCATGACCGTCACGCCCGCACTCGACACCGTGAGCGAATAGCCTTCGTCAGCCGCGACCTGGTTGCCCGATGGGAGGCCGGACACCGGCGCGAGGACGAGCGAGATGTCGGCGGCGGTGGCCGCCCCCGTCACCACGGGAAGGTTGTAGCCGGTGGCCGGCCGCAGGTAGCCGGCCAGAACCTCACCCGTGGCGGCGAGGCTGCTGTCGGAGACCACGATCCGGGACTTGGCCGTGAGCTCCCACGGCTGACCGGTGCCGGGCGTCTGCCGCACCGGCACGGGAATGATCTGACCCACGACGGGCGCCGGCTTGGGGCCGGACCACACCTCGAACTCGTTGATCGTGTATCCGGTCGTGGACGTCGTGGCCAGGGCCTGCATCCGGACACACGAGATCGGGTCCGTGCGGTCGATCACCTGGGAATCCTTGTCGGCCGGATTCACCACGTGGGCGACCGTCGACCAGGTCTGACAGTTGGCGTCCGTCGCGACCTGCAGGTCGTACTCCGTCGGCTTGGACGGCGAGGTCCACTGGGTGAACACCTGGTAGACCGAGGCGGGCTGGGCCAGCTTGACCTGGAACCAGTCCTGAGTCGGGTCATAGCCACCGCCGACCGACGCGTAGTTCGAGGTCCAACCGTTGTGGACGAAGACGTCGATGGCGTTGGCGGGCGCGTACGTCAAAGCCGGATCGGTCATGCGCTGAGACTTCGCGGAGGCGACCGCCCCCGGCTGCAGGGCGAGGTTGACGCTCTCGGCCGCCGCGGGATCGGCCGACGGGGCGGGCGGGTTGGCGGACGCGTGTCCCACCGTCAGTGCGACGAGACAGGCGGCTACAAGCGCACCGATCGTCAAGGCGGGGACTGCGCGGGGCTGGCGGCGTCCGCCGTCGCTCTGGCCTCGTTTCGGCAATAAGAACCTCACGTCGCTCCTCTCATCGGAGGTGCCGCGTACTGCTGGGTGTTCACGCGGCCTGGGGCGACCGTCCCGGCCTACTCGTCGTGGTCTTGGGGTGACTGGCCTGTCGATTGATCGGTGATCAGGACGCCGGATAGATCGTCTACATCAGGATCTTGGGTCGCTCACAGGTAGCTTATGCATACAGCACAGATTGGTCTATACCACGAGATGGTGGCGGACCCCCCACATTGCTCAGCAATCTTGCTCCGCCCGGACGACGCCCACTGGCAGGATCCGGACTTTCGCTTAGAACGGCCCGACGTCGGTCACGGTGACGACCGGCTCGCCGGCCTCGTCGCTCGCGGCCAGGTCGATGTCGGCACTGATGCCCCAGTCGTGATCGCCGTCGGGGTCCTCGAAGACCTGCCGCACGTGCCACGTCCCGTCGGCGGGGTCGATGTGCAGCAGGGCTGAGCCTCGGGCGTCGCTGCCGGTCCCGATCCGGTCGTATTCGGCGAAGTACTGCTCGATCGCGTCTTGCCAGCGGGCCGCGTCCCAGCCAGCGGCTCCGTCGAGCGAGCCCAGCTCGGGGTAGTAGCGCAGCGCTGCCAGCTCGACGCGGCGGAACAGCGCGTTGCGGACCAGGATCGTGAACGCCCGCACGTTGCCGGTCAGCGTCTCCGGCGCGGATGGGCGCACCTCGCCCGGACCCTCGACGACGGTGCCTGAGGTGAGCTGCTCCCACTCGTCGAGCAGGCTGGAGTCGACCTGCCGCACGAGCGCACCGAGCCATTCGGTGATGTCGACCAGCGCCTCGGTGCGCGCCGCGGCGGGGACGCTGGCGCGCAGCGTGCGGTACGCATCGCTCAGGTAGCGCAGCACCAGCCCTTCGCTGCGCGGCAGGCCGTAGAACGACACGTACTCGCTGAACGTCATCGCGCGTTCCCACATGTCACGCAGGACGGACTTCGGCGACAGGTCCTCCTCGCTCAGCCACGGATGCGTCTGCCGGTAGATGCCGAATGACGCGCTGAGCAGCTCGGCCAGCGGCTTCGGGTACGTGACGTCGGCCAGCAGCTCCATCCGCTCGTCGTACTCGATCCCCTCGGCCTTCATCGCGGCGACGGCCTCGCCGCGGGCCTTGTGCTGCTGCGCGGCCAGCACCTGGCGCGGGTCGTCCAGGGTCGCTTCGAACACCGACAGCACGTCCAGCGCGTAGTCGTCGGCGGCCGGGTCGAGCAGTTCCAGGGCGGCGAGCGCGAACGTGGACAGCGGCTGATTGAGCGCGAAGTTCAGCGGCAGGTCAGCGGTGAGGCGCACGAGCCGGCCGAACTCGTCCGGCTCGTCGAGCCGCTCGATGACGCCGGCGGCCAGCAGCGCCCGGTAGGCGCGGATCGCGTCGCGGACGAGCTTGCGGCGCTGCGCCGGAGTGCTGTGCGAGGAGAGGATGAGGTTGCGCATCGCGGTGAACGCATCACCGCGCCGCGCCATGACGTTCAGGACCATCGCCGGCGTAACCGCGAATTGGGAGGTGAGCGGTTCGGGCTGCCCGCCGACCAGCCGGTCGTGCGACGACTTGCCCCACGACACGAACCCGTCCGGGGCCTTCTTCCGCACGACCTTGCGTCGCCGGCTCGGGTCGTCGCCGGCCTTGGCGAGCGCCTTCGCGTTCTCCACGTCGTGCTCGGGGGCCTGGACGACGACGGTTCCGGCCGTGTCGAACCCGGCCCGGCCGGCCCGCCCAGCGATCTGATGGAACTCGCGCACCTGCAGCTGGCGGCTTCGCTGACCGTCGTACTTGCTGAGCGCGGCGAACACGACGGTGCGGATCGGGACGTTGATGCCGACGCCGAGGGTGTCCGTGCCGCAGATGACTTTCAGCCGCCCGGCCTGCGCGAGCTGCTCGACGAGTCGGCGGTAGCGCGGCAGCATCCCGGCGTGGTGCACCCCGATCCCGTGGCGGATGAGGCGGGACAGCACCTTCCCGAACCCGGCGTGGAAGCGGAACTGCCCGATCGCCTCGGCGATGGCATCGCGTTCGGCGCGGCTGGCGACGTTGATGCTCGACAGCGCCTGCGCCTGCTCGAGGGCGGCCGCCTGCGTGAAGTGCACGATGTAGATGGGCGCGTTGCCGCCGGCGAGCAGGTCGGTGATCGTCTCGTGCAGCGGCGTGAGCGCGTAGTAGTGGTGCAGCGGCACCGGCCGGTCGAGCGAGGTGACCACGGCCGTGTCGCGGCCGGTGCGGCGGGTGAGGTCGTCGGCCAGCTCGGTCATGTCGCCGAGCGTGGCGGACATGAGCAGGAACTGGGCGCCGGTCAGCTCGAGCAGCGGGACCTGCCACGCCCAGCCGCGTTCCGCGTCGGCGTAGTAGTGGAACTCGTCCATGATGACGACGCCGAGGTCGCTGTCGGCGCCCGTGCGCAGCGCGATGTTCGCGAGGACCTCGGCGGTGCAACACAGGATGGGGGCGTCCGGGTTGACCGCGGCGTCGCCGGTGAGCATGCCGACGTTGTGCGAGCCGAACACCGCGCACAGCGCGAAGAACTTCTCGCTGACGAGCGCCTTGATGGGCGCGGTGTACACCGATCGGGTGCCCGCGGCGAGGGCGAAGTAGTGGGCGGCGACCGCGACGAGTGACTTCCCGGAGCCGGTGGGGGTGGCCAGGATCACGTGGTTGCCGGTGACGAGCTCCAGCATCGCTTCGTCCTGGGCCGGGTACGGCTCGATTCCCTGTGCCTCGACCCACCCGGTGAAGGCCTCGTACGCCTCGTCCGGTCCCGGCGGCGGGTTCGGCACGCCTAGCGTCCCCGACGATGGGGCGCCCGAGAAAGCCACGGCGACGTCCATGTCGCGTCCCACTGTGCCTGACTGGCCGCCCGGTGCCGTCCTCGGGTGCTCCCGCAGGTCCGGACGCGGCGTCAGCGGATCAGTGGTCAGGCGCAGTCCTGGCAAATGAGTTGGTTGCCCTTCGCGCGGGCCAGGCGACTGCGATGGTGAACGAGGAAACAGTTGGTGCAGGTGAACTCGTCCGCCTGCTTGGGCACGACGCGCACCGTCAGCTCGTCCTCGGACAGGTTCGACAGATCAGCGCCGGGTAGCTCGAGGGCTTCGTTCAGATCGGTCTCGTCAACGTCGATGGCGCCGGACTGGGTGTCGGGACGGCGGGATTTCAACGCTTCCAGGGACTCGTCCTCGGTGTCCTCGGTCTGGTTGCGGCGCGGAGCATCGTAATCGGTCGTTGCGGCCATAAGGGGCTTCTCTCGGATCGGTGGGTCATCGTATCGGCCACTGAACGCGTAACACCCCTCTGTCGTTACCGCACCGAAGATGAGAATTTGCTGTGCGCTGCCCAGCAGTGGACGGACGGCTAGATCAGGCGTCGCCCGGATCCAGGTAGTTCTACGGGTTACGCAGGTTCCGGCCGGCCGTAGCGTCCGAGCAAAGCAATAGGTATTCGACGCAGACCAATGGGTGCTGTGGCCGCGAAGGGAAGCAGATGCAATTCCGCAGGGCGAGCCAGGGGCTAATCGGGGGTGCCGTGCTTGTGCTCGGCCTGGGTCTGGGCGCCACAGCGCTGGCCGCGAGTCCGCCGCCGGCGATCGGCAATGGGACAGTCGCGCCGTTGTCGACGTCGATCCACGGCACCGGGGGCGGTGGAGCGCTGACCCAGGTGCCGTCCGGGCCGGCGGCGGGGCTCGCGCCGATGGGCAAGGTGACGCGCCCCGAGGTGCGTCCAGCTGGTAGTCCGAACGCCACCTACCGGCAGGTCCTGGACACGTGGGGACCGCTAGCGGTGGGCGCCGGCGGAGGTGCGTGGCTGGAGGCTTACTGCCCCTCGGGGATGCTGGCCACGGGCGGCGGAGAGGTGAACGGAAGCGTGGCCGGCGGAGTCACGCTGCGCAACACCTATGCGCTGGGCGGTGGCTCGGGCTGGCACGTGGACATCACGAACGACTCGGCGTCGTCGACGAGTGTGACGGTCTATGCCGTGTGCTTCAGCGGCCTGACCACCTACCAGCAGATCACCGCATCAGCATCGCCGAGCAACGGCTCGGCCTACGTCAGCATTCCGTGTTCCGGTGGCCAGATCGTCGGTGGCGGCGGCTGGTCGGGTTCGAACAGTGCCTACCCCACCGAGGCGATCGCCAGCCTGTACTACCACGACTGGCTCTGGAACGTCCACAGCACCTCGTCCTCCGCGGTGGTGACCGCGCAGGCGATCTGTGCCGATGGGATCGGCAACCTTCAGAGTCCCGACGGTACGCACGTCAGCGTCGCTCCGGGACAGTCAGTCGGCGCACATACCGCGTGCCCGTCCGGAACGTTGGTGGTCAGCGGCGGCGGCGAGGCCTACCTCAGGGTCACCGATTCCCTCTTCAGCGGTCAGGCCTGGTACTGGTACGTCCACAACGACTTCTCGACCACTGTGGACACCGACGCCCAGGCGATCTGTGGCACGTAGCCCAACCGGGGCCACCTTGGACATCAGCGACTGCCCACCGGGCATCCGTACTCGCTCGGGCGGCGTAACGCGAAGGGATACAACGCATAGCGCGTCTCATACAATGAGCGCATGACGGCGGCAGAGCACTTGATGACCATCTCCCAGAACGGGCAGGTCAGCATCCCGGCCGAGACCCGAGCGCGCTGGCAGACCCGGAAAGTGATCGTGGTCGATCTCGGCGACCGAGTCGTCATGCGCCCTGCCCCCGATCAGGACGGCATCGCCGCCCTCAAAGGCAAGTACGCCGACCGCGGACCGGATACCTCCACCGCCCGGAAGGCGGCGCGCCGCGCGGACGCGGCATTGGCCCGGCGCCGCGAATGACCATTCTCGACGCCTACGCCGTCATCGCCTACCTACGCGACGAACCGGCCGCCGATCCCGTCCGCCCGCTCCTCGAACACGGCCCTCGCGACCTCACCGCCGTCGGTCTGGCCGAGGTAGTCGACCACCTCGTCCGGCTCTCTGGCGCTAACGAGGAAGACGTCGTGCTCGACCTCGCACAACTCGGCCTGCTCGACGCCCTCCCGGTCAACGCAGCGGCCGGGAGCGCCGCCGGGCGACTACGAGCCCGCCACTACCACCGCACCCGATGCCCGATCAGCATGGCCGACGCCATCGCCGCCGAAACCGCCCGCAGCAGCGGCCGCGCGCTCGCCACCGCAGACCCCGACCTACTCAACGTCTGCCACGCCGAAGGCATCCGACTCCTCGCCCTGCCGGGCTCCAACGGATCGACCTGGAAAGCCCCGACCGACCCCACGTAACCGCTGGTCAATGACTGGCACCTGATGCGGCCGTGCAGACCACGCCGCTCACCGCGCACCCCAGCGCTCGCCAGCGACTAGCGATCGTCACTGCTGAGCGGACGACACGCGGGTCAGACGTCTGTGACCGCGCGGTGAGCAGGTCACATCGCGCTCGCAGCGGCCGAGCGCTTGACTGTCGGTCGACAGGTCGGGGGAGCCAGGTCGTAGTTGGGAGGCAGCGATGAACGACGAGGTTTCCACGAATGACGGGGCGCTCTATCTCCACGTAATGCCGCGGCACGAGGACGGCCGCGGCCTGCACCCCTGGCACGTGTTTCGGCTGAATGCGGACTCGCCGCGAATCACGCTGGCCGGAAGCGTCACCACGTGCGAGGAGGCGCGCCTGCTCGCCGCGCGCGACGAACGACCGCTACGTGTCGCTTCCGAGGCCTGGCGGCAGATGCTCAGCGCCGGTGTCGCGCCGACCGACGTTCCCGACGACGTGACGCTCGCCTAGCTGGGCGTTCTGGCGTCGGCTCGATCCGCCGGTGATGTCCGGGTATGACCGCCGGGTGGAAGAGCGATCCGACACACGCTTGGTTGACGGCGCGACCGCTAGCTTTGCTACGCAGCGTCACCCCCTTGGACGCTCCCGGCTCGCGCGTTCCCCCGAGCGTGCGGGTCGGGGGCCCTGAGCAGGTCGGGTTTAACGCGTGCGCGAGTACTCCGCGACGGCGTCGCCGATGGGTGTGGAACCGCCGACGACCTCGAGCTGCCGGGTGGCGGTCGAGGGGGTATCGAGGACGTGCAGCAGGACGGCAGCGACGTCCTCCCGGGGGATGGATCCGCGGCCGACCGACTCGCCGAGGGTCACCGTGCCGGACGCGGGGGAGTTGGTGAGGCCGCCGGGGCGCACGATCGTCCAACCGAGGTCGCGGCCGCGCACGTCGGCGTCGGCCTCGGCCTTCGCCCGGAGGTAGACCTGGAACACGTCGGTGGAGTTCGGGTCGTAGGTGTCCGCGCCGTAGGACGACACCATCACGTACCGGGGGACGCCGGCGGCCTCGGCAGCATCGGCGAGCAGGATCGCGCCATCGCGATCGACCGTCTCCTTGCGGGCCGCGCTGCTGCCCGGTCCGGCGCCGGCCGCGAACACCACCGCGTCGGCGCCGCGCAGCGCGTCGGCGACCTGGTCGACGGTGCTGTTCTCCAGGTCGAGGACCACCGATGCCGCGCCGACCTTCTGCAGGTCCGAGGCGTGCTCAGGGTTGCGGATTATGCCTACCGCCTCGTCGCCGCGGGCCGCCAGCATCCGCTCCAGGTGCAGCGCGATCTGCCCGTGCCCGCCCGCGATCACCACACGCATGCCCACTCCTCGGTCGGGGTTTCCTCAAGTCATACCAGGCCCTCGCCGACTCACGACTGCCGCACGGGTAAGTCATAGGTGCGTATCTCCATGGGCATACCCGGACGGGTCGAAGTGTGGCCGTGCGGCTGATGCCGGGGGATGCCAGGTCTCCATACGTTCGTAAGAGACATCAAGCGAACGGAGCAAGCGATGATCGAAGTTAGTGGATTGACGAAGCGTTACGGCGAGAAGACCGCGGTGAACGACCTGTCGTTCACGGTCCACCCCGGGATCGTTACCGGCTTCCTGGGCCCCAACGGCGCGGGCAAGTCGACGACGATGCGCGTGATCGCCGGGCTGGACGAGCCGACGTCCGGCTCGGTGCGGGTGAACGCGGCTCACTATCGGGACGCGCAGGTACCTATGGCCGAGCTGGGGATCCTGCTCGAGGCGAAGGCGGTGCACACCAGCCGCTCGGCGTACAACCACCTGCTGGCGCTGGCCCAAACCAACGGAGTGCCGCGGTCGAGGGTGGCCGATGTCATCGACCTGGTGGGGCTGAGCGAAGTCGCCCGCAAACGGGCCGGCGGGTTCTCCCTGGGGATGGGACAGCGGCTGGGCATTGCCTCGGCCCTGCTGGGCGATCCGCAGACGATCGTGCTCGACGAGCCGATCAACGGCCTCGACCCGGAAGGCATCCTCTGGGTGCGCAACCTGCTCAAAGAGCTCGCCGCCGAGGGGCGCACCGTGTTCGTCTCCTCGCACCTGATGAGCGAGATGGCATTGACCGCGGAGCACCTGATCGTCGTGGGACGTGGCGAGCTGATCGCCGACCTCGACGTCGAGGAGTTCGTGGCGCTGGCGTCCACCAATGTGGTTCTGGTGCGGTCACCGCAGGCCAGCCAGCTGCGCGATCTGCTGCTGGGACCGGATGTGACGATCACCAGCCGGGAAGCCGGTCTACTGGAAGTCCGCGGGGTCAGCGCCGAAGCGATCGGCGATCTGGCCTTCGACCATCACGTACGGCTGCACGGCCTGGCCGTGCAGCAGGCTTCGCTCGAGGACGCGTTCATGGAGATGACCCGCGACTCGGTCGAATTCCACGCCCACACCACCAATGGCCACGCCGACGCGCCCGAGCGGCTCGTCGAGACCGCGGGAGCCCCACGATGACCAGCGCCGTCCTCCCCACTCGAGCCGAACTGAACGTGACGCCTCGCTACGCCGGAATGAAGGTCACCCAGGCTCGCGTCGTCAAATCCGAGTGGACGAAGTTCCGGTCGCTCCGCTCGACCAACATCACCCTGCTCGTCAGCGTCGCCCTCACGGTCGGGCTCGGGGCACTGATCAGCGCGCTCACCGCCTCGCGCTGGGCGACCGCATCCGCAAGCGACCGAGCCGACTTCAACGCGGTGGCCACCAGCCTGGGCGGGGTGAACATTTCCCAGCTGGCGGTGGGAGTCCTGGGTGTTCTGCTGATCAGCGGCGAGTACGCGACCGGCATGATCCGGGCGTCGTTGACGGCGGTGCCGAAACGGCTGCCGGTGTTGTGGGCGAAACTCGGGGTGTTCGCCGGCGTCGTCGGCATCGTCTCGGTCGTCTCGGCCTTCGCGGCGTTCTTCCTCGGACAATCCCTGCTCTCGAGCAAGGGTCTTGACCTGTCGATCGACAGTCCGAACGCGCTGCGGATGGTGCTCGGAGCGGGCGCCTACCTCGTCCTGGTCGGGATCATCGGGATGGCGCTGGGCGGCCTGCTACGCAACACCGCCGCCGGCATCTCCAGCCTCGTCGCATTGTTCTTCGTCATCCCGCCGTTGCTGGATCTGCTGCCGAGCAGCTTCTCCGACAACATCGGGCCCTACCTGCCGTCCAACGCCGGCGAGGCCTTCTGGGGTCACCCGACCGGATCGCATCTTTCCGCTCTGGGCGGGCTGCTGGTCCTGTGTGCCTGGGCCGCCGCCGCGGTTGTGGCCGCAGCGATCCGGTTGAGGAAGCAAGACGCGTAAGCCTTCTGTCACTGGCACACGACAGCGCGAGGTGCTCGGTTCAACGGGCATCTCGCGCCGTCGAATGCTCAGCGTCCGGGGGTGATGAGCCCGGACTCGTAGGCGAGCACGACCGCCTGGACGCGATCACGCAGGTCCAGCTTGGCGAGTATCCGGCGGACGTGAATCTTCACGGTGCCCTCGGCCACGTGCAGTTCGGTGGCGATTTCGCGGTTCGATCGTCCGGCGGCCAGTAGGGCGAAGACCGACCGCTCCCGGTCGGTGAGCTCCTTGAGTACCGTCTCGCGGGGCGTTCGCCCGCCCGCGTCGGGCATCAGCGGCATGAACTGATCGATGAGCCGACGGGTCGCGGTCGGCGCCAGGACGGCCTCGCCGCCGGCCACCGTCCGGATCGCGGCGAGCAACTCGGCCGGCGGAGCGTCCTTGAGCAGGAAGCCGCTCGCTCCGGCCTGCAGACCGGCGAACACGTACTGGTCCAGGTCGAACGTGGTCAGGATGAGCACCTTGGCGGCCGCGCCGGACGTGACGATGGCGCCGGTGGCCTGAATGCCGTCCATCCCGGGCATCCGGACATCCATCAGCACGACGTCGGGATCCAGGGCGGCGACCATGTCGACCCCGGCGACGCCGTCCCCGGCCTCACCGACCACCTCCAGGTCGGGCTCGGCGTCCAGGATCAGCCGAAACCCCATCCGCAGCAGGGATTGGTCATCGACGAGCAGCACCCGGATCACGTGATCTCTCCCTCGTCCAGGCGCAACTGCGCTGACACGTGCCAGCCCCCGGAGCGACCGGGCCCGGACTGCACGTCTCCGCCGTAGGCGTGGACGCGTTCCTGCATACCGCGCAGGCCCCCGCCGACCCCGACCGGAGTGGACGCCGACACGCCGGAACCGTCGTCGTCGATGTCCACCCGCAGTTCTCCGGGCAGGTAGCGCAGCCGGACCGACGCCCGCGCGTCCGGACCTCCGTGTTTGAGGGTGTTCGTCAGGGCCTCCTGCACGAGCCGGTACACCGTCAGCTGGACGCCGGCGGGTACGTCCGTCGGGGGAGATCCGTGCACTTCGAACGTGGTCGGCAGCCCGGCTGTACGTACCCGTTCGAGCAGCACGTCGAGCTCGGCGAGGTCGGGCACCGGCTGCAGCGTGTCTTGCGGGTCGTCGTCCGAATCGCTATGCCTCAGCACACCGAGCAGGCGGCGGGTGTCGACCAGCGCCCGGCGCCCGGTAGCTGACACCGTGCGCATCACCTCGATCCCGCGCTCGGGCGCCGCGGCGGTCGCGGCGATCGCACCATCGCTCAAGGCGACCATCACGGTCAGATGGTGCGCGACGATGTCGTGCATCTCGCGAGCGATCCGGGCCCGTTCCGCCGCCGCCGCCAGCGCTCCTTGCTGATCGCGCTCGTACTCCAGGCGCAGCGCGCGTTCCTGCAACTCAGCGAGGTAAGCCCGCCGGGTCGCTACGTAGAGCCCCAACCCGAGCGCCGCGCCCACCAGGCCGGACACGAAGATCGAGTCGGACCACCAGTTGCGTCCGGATTCCTTGATCGTCGCTACGACGATCACGATCTCGAGCACGGCCGCCGCCGCGAGGGCGTCCCGGCGTGGCCGAGCGACAGCCACGCTGTACAGGGCGATCAACACGGCGAGCCCGGCGACGACATGGTTGTTCCACAGGCCGGCCGCGCCCGTAACAATCAGAACCCAAGCGAAGACAGCTACCGGAAAGAACCGCCGCACGATCAACGGCGCCGCTATGGCGATCAGCACCGGGACGCCAAGGCGCGGCGGGTTGGGGTCGTCCCGGAGCAGGTTGGGTAGCGCGGTCACAACGGCGAGCGCCACCACGGCAGCGTCGAGCACCCAGCGCCGCGCCGGCTGGCTGATCGACCTGAGGTGCCGCATGAGGACCATTGTCCCTGGGCCGACCACGCTACGAGCGCAGGTTAGGTCTTGAGCTCCACACAATGCCGGGACTTGCATTCTCCGCGTGACATGAGACCTAAATGAAAGCGATAAGGCTATAGACTTGCATTGTGCGCACGGAAATGTTCGTCGACAGTCCCACCGGCACGCTCGTGCAAATCAGCGGCACCGACCCGCGTTACGGCGAGTGGTCGCATGTGGCCTACGTCCCGAACGAGTTGCCCAAACGAACACCGAACTTGGGCGCGGAGACCTTCAACGCAGTAGCTGACGCGCGGGCCGCCCTCGCTGCGCTTGATGCGCTCGCTCGCCAGCTGCCCAACCCGGCGTTGCTGCGGCGTCCCACGCTTCGACAGGAGGCGCAGAGCACTTCGGCTTTGGAAGGCACGTACGCGCCGCTCGAGGAGGTCCTCGGCGCGGACGCTGACGCGGAGCAGCCCAGCTCCGCCATGCGCGAGGTCATCAACTACGTTATCGCGGCCGAGCATGCGTTCGCGTCGTTGAAGGAGGGACGCCCGATCACGCTGGGCCTGGTCGAAGAGTTGCAGGGGCTGCTCGTCCGGGGGACGGCCGCCGACACAGACCAAGCCGGGCGGATACGGACGACCCAGGTGCTCATCGGAGCGCACCGAGGTACGCGCGTTTCCGACGCCCGGTTCGTACCGCGGCCACCCGGCATCGAACTCGAGGCGCAGGCGCGTGACTGTGTTGCGTGGTTCGCCAGTCCCCGTGCCGGCATCGATCCGGTCGTGGCGTCAGCTATGGCGCACTACCTGTTCGAGACACTGCACCCGTTCAACGATGGCAACGGTCGGATCGGCCGCCTCCTGATCGTGCTCCAGCTACATGCGTATGGGGTACTCGTCGAACCGACGCTGACCGTCTCACCGTGGTTCGAAGCACGGCGGTCCGAGTACTACGACCGGCTGCTCTCGGTCAGCACCGTCGGCGATTGGGATGGCTGGATCGGCTTTTTCGCAGCAGGGGTCGCTGCATCGGCCTCTGCCACCAACCAGCAACTGACCGACCTTCTAGCGGTCCAAGCCAGCCTGAAGGACAGGGTCCGCCGAGCGCGGATGCGTGCCGAGAGCGCGATGCGACTGGTCGACTTCGCCTTCGATCAACCGATCTTCACCGTGCGGCAGGTCGAACGTCACCTGGGCGTGACCTACCCGCGCGCGAACGCACTCGTCAGCCAGATGGTCGAAGCCGGTGTCCTGCGACAGCACGACGAGTCGAGCTACGACCGCCGCTTCGCCGCCCCAGACGTCCTGGCCATTCTGCTCCGTTGAGCCCTGGCCGTTGATGCCCAGTCTGTCCGGCGCAGGCAGGCCAGTACCAATTGCGCGGGGTCTAGCTGGGGATCATGGTGTGGTCGCGTGAGCCGATATCGGGTCGTTGGCCGCGGTAATCGCTGTCGAACAGCGAGGAGGAGATGATCAGGTCGGCCGTCGCGAGGTTGGTGGCGACGGGGACATTCCATACCGTGGCGAGGCGGAGCAGCGCCTTGACGTCCGGGTCGTGCGGTTGGGGCTCCAGCGGATCCCAGAAGAAGATCAGCATGTCGATCGCGCCTTCGGCGATCTTGGCGCCGATCTGCTGGTCACCGCCTACGGGTCCGCTGAGGAAACGGGTGACGCTCAGTCCCAGCTCGTATTCGAGCATCGCGCCGGTTGTGCCGGTGGCGTAGAGGTGGTGCGTGCTCAGGGTCAGGCGGTTGTAGTCGGCCCACGCGAGCAGTTCGACCTTCTTGTTGTCGTGGGCGATCATGGCGATGTGGCGGTTCGGTGTCATCAGGCTCCGTCGTCGGTCGGTGGTTCTCGACTCCTCCAGTGTGCGGGTCCGGATGTGACGACGGTGTGGCGCCGCAGCGGCGGCTCAGCAACGGTGTGGCCGCCAACACGTACCGCTCAGGTCTCCAACGCGCTGGGTCCGGCCGGCTCGGCAGCCGCTGGCGGGATCTCGTCAATGTCCCGGTAGACCGGGATGCCGCGGCTTCGCGCGATCGCAACGTCCTGGTCGGCACCGCGCGACTCTCCGGACAAGCGCAGTACGGCATCGCAGTGCTGGAGCAACCTTTCCGCGGTGGGATACATGACGTCGGCCGCCAGCGGGTCGGTCGGCCCGCTGGCCCCCGCGCTTTCGAGTACGGGCAGGGCGACCCACTCGCCGATCATCGGCACATGCCCGGCTTTGAAGATCGGCCAGGCCGCCTGCTCCAAGCGCTTCAGGTTCTGCGCCATCAGCGCCGGGTCGCCGTTCGTGCCGGATGCGTAGGGGCCGGCGATCAGAATCAACATCGGTTTGCTCACGCACACAGAATACCGCAGAATCGTGTAACAACAGGAAGGATTCGGCATGCTGGCTGCGGCCCGGAAGGACCTGCTGGTGGAACGGCTTCGGCGTGACGGGCGCATTGTCGCGAAGGAGATCGCCGCCGAGCTGGGGCTGTCAGAGGACACCGTGCGCCGGGATCTGCGCGAGCTCGACGCCGCGGGCCTGGCCGTGCGGGTCTACGGAGGCGCCCTTCCGGCGTCACCGGCGGTCGTGAACTATGCCGCGCGCAATGACGTGGCCCCTGGGAGCAAGCGCCGCGTCGCCGCGGTGGCGGCCGCTCTTATCGGACCGGGCAGCACGGTGATCTTGGATGGCGGCACGACGACTCGTGCGGTTGTCGATGCGCTCCCGAAGTCGCTGGATTGCACGATCATCACCCACAGTCCCACGATCGCCGCGGCTCTCCTCGACCACGCCGCCGTCGTATTCATCGTCGGCGGTCAGCTCTTCAAGCACTCAGCCGTCGCCTGCGGGGCGGCCGCGGCCGAGGCCGCTGCGCAGATCAGCGCCGACCTCTTCTTCCTCGGCGTCACCGGCGTCCATCCGGACGCAGGACTCACCACCGGCGATCCGGATGAGGCGGCGATGAAACGCGCCCTTGCCGCGCGTGCGGCCGACACCATCGTGCTGGCCAGCCGCGAGAAGATCGGCGCCGCGTCCCGCTACGGGGTCCTTCCGTTCGAGGCGGTCACCTCGATCATCACCGATGCCGACAAGGACGATCCGACCGTGCTGAAACTCGCCAACCAGGGCGTTACATTCACCCGAGCCCGCTGACTCGCGTCCGACCTCTCCGACAGCAAGAACCGCCCGGGCAGCAACAGCTAGTGTCCCGCACCAGAGGTTCGTGACGTCATTTCAGCGTCCAGACGCGTGGCCGGGCAGACGGCGCAGGAAGATCTCCTGCCGACCTGGATCTTCCTGCCCGGGCTGCCTCATAGGCCCTTATAGGCAGGAAGATCTCGTTGGCGGGGCGATCTTCCTGCACGGGCTGCTCGTGCCCAGGCACAGTGCTCATGCTCCCGGCCGAGCCGGCCAGAAATCGGTACCCAGACCTGGTCGACCCGGCCGGGAAGCAACACCGGACATTCACCACGAATTTCTGGCGCAGGACGCTAGGGCGTGAGCTGCTGGGCTTGGGCCCATAGTTGTTCGTAGCGTTCGCAGGCTGGGCTGCGGGGCGCGAAGGTAGCCAGTGGTGCTCGGCGCACGGCCATCTGCTCGACGACGGACAGGGCCGGGATGGCGGTCGTGGCGATGTCCGGTCGCTGCGTCGGCAGGCGCTCGACGATTTCGCGGTGCAGGCGCTTGCGCCCGTCGACCATCGAGAAGAAGCCCAAAAGTGCGGGACGGCGACCGTCGAGCGAGGCGACGAACTCGGTGAGCTGATCGAAGGTGCGCAGCGAGAGCGTCGTCGGGATCAGCGGTACCAACAGCGTGTTCGTAGCCTCGAGGACGTTCTCCGAGACGAGGGACATGCTCGGCGGGCAATCGAGAAAGACGACGTCGTAGTCGGCGGCCAGCGGAGCCAGGAGCCGGGCGATGCGCCGGGTGGGCTTCTTGGCGGCGTCGAGGGCCAGGTCCATGTTGCGATAGGTGAAGTCGGCCGGCAGCAGGTCGAGACCGTCGTAGTCGGTGCCCTTGATCGCGTCCTCGAGCGGCCGACGTCCCTGGACGAGTGCCTTCCCGCCGCCCTTGACGCGGGGTCGGATGCGGAACAGGAAGGTGGCCGCGCCCTGCGGGTCGAGATCCCACAGTAGGGTGCGCTGTCCGTCGCGCGCGGCGAGGTAGGCGAGGTTGACGGCCGTCGACGTCTTGCCCACACCGCCCTTGATGTTGTACGTGGCGAAGACCTTCATGAGGCGGCCCGCACCGGGAGGGCGGTGATCATGCGGGCCGTCTTGGCGCTGGCGAATCGGTTGAATCGGCCGGCGAATTCACCGCGGGCGTCGCGTTGTCGCGATTCGAGCCCGGCACTCAGCTTTCCCATCGCGAGCAGTGTCGGCGCCGGCACCGCCTGCTCGACCGCCATCTGGTCGGCGAGGGCGGTGATCGCCTCGCGTTGGATCTGACTGTCCTGGAAACGCCCGAGGCAGTCCTGCAGCGACTTCAGTTCCTTGATCACCTTGTGGTGTGACCCCGGGTCGTGCAGCGAGGCGAAGTATTCCATCAGGTACCGCAGCTGCTTGCAGCGCTTACGCAGGGCGTGCAGGTCTTCGGCCGGTGACGCCGAGGTGATCGCCGAGCCGCGCTTGACGATTCTGCGGTAGCCACGGGTGATCCGGGCGGCGGCGAGGTCCGCGGCTGTCGGTTCGTCCGTGACGGAGTGATCCGATACATCGAGCAGCGCCGCGCGCCAATCGCCGGTCAGCGTGGCGAAGCGCCGTGACCGTAGGCCGGCCAGCAGTCGCCGGCGCTCGGCCCGGCGACGCCGAGCGAGGTAGCGACGAAACGGTTGCAGTGCCTCGCCTTCGCCGGACTCGCCGATCGTGGCGTCCAGGCCGGAGAGGTAAACGTCCAGATCGCGCACCGGCGTGGTCAGGTCGCCGAGCCACTTGAACTCGACGGCGAATCGCGCGGCCAGCCCGACCGGCAGCGAGTCACCGGCCAGGGTCAACCCGGACCGGGTCCGGCGCACCGAGATCCGTAGATCGTGCAGGAACTCGGTGTCCAGATCGCGGACCACGCCGTCCACGTTGGCTTCGAGCATGTCGAGGATGCGCAGCAGCACGGCCGCCAGCGCGACGCTCGCCGGTGCCGATCCGTCCAGGCTGATGTCGACCTTGCCGGTGTAGTCGCCGGCGTGCCGGCCCCCAGCGGCCAGCGCGGCGTCGAGTCGCGACTCGCTGGTCGGCTCGAATCCCGGTACCGAGGCCAGCAGCCGACGCGCGCGCTTAGCCTCGCGTCCGTAGCCCCGGACCGGCGTCAGCGTCACCCGCGGCGCGAGAGCCGTAGCCGTGAACCCGTCCTCGACGCTGATCCGCACCACGGTCTTTCCGTCCTGGTTGGTCAGCCGGGCATCGCGCAACGTTCCTTCGCTCTCGGCGACGGCGAGCAGTGCGCGAGCTCCGACGATCGGTGCGAGGCGGTCGCTGATGGGGCCGGCGCCGAGCCGGTCCGCCCGACCCGGTTCGGTCGAGCCTCCGGACTCACCCGAGATCCGCAGCCCGGACGGGCTCGACAACAACAGTTCGGTCCGGCCGGCATCCGTCAGGTGTTCCAGCGTCAGCCCGGCCCGGTGCACCCGCCAGTCGAAGGTGTCCAGCCACGTGCGCCGCACGGTGCGGGGAGCTCCTTCCTCGATGGTGAACCGGGAGCGCAGGGCGCTGACCACGGCCGCGAACGGCGATGGCACCTCGCCCTGCGCAACGAACTCGTGACGATCAAGCACGCCGCATCCGTTCCTGAATTTGACGCCGGCCGACCCAGACCGGTGCGACGCACTATAGACATCGATTGTTAACGCGACGGCCACCTTCTGTTCAGGGTCGATCAATGCGTTCGGGCGGCCGCCGTTATGGCGACGACGTGGACGAAACGCAGCTTGTCCAGCACCCTAGGTGGCAGCACGAACGGGTAGAGGTCGTCGTGGCCCATGCTGCGGTTGACCGCGTTGAGCGCGTACGTCAGCGGCAACCAGGTACGGACGATCTCGCCGAACTCGTCGAGATCCTCGGACGGCAGCGCCGACAGTTGGGCGTCCCACGCCACGGACAGGTCGAGGTCGGGACCGCCGACTTCGATGCCCCACGCCGCGGCCGTCTGCAGCGTGTCGCGGATGTGCAGGTAGTGCGCGAACGTCTCCGCCCAGTCCTCCCACGGGTGCGCCGACGCGTAGTGGCTGACGTAGCCGATCGTCCACTCGTCGGTGACCGGCTTGGCGTAGTAGGTCTCGAGCGCGGTGGAGTAGTCGAGGTTCGGGTCGCCGAACAGGTCCCGGAACCGCTCGGCGAACGGCGACGCGTCGATCAGGATCTCCCAGTACCAATGGCCGATCTCATGGCGCAGGTGGCCGAGCAGGGTGCGGTACGGCTCGGCCAGCCGGACGCGGATCGCCTCCCGGTGCTGGTCCTCGCCCTCGGCCAGGTCAATGGTGATCACGCCGTGGTCGTGGCCGGTCGTCACCGGGCCGTCGGTGCTCGACAGCAGGTCGAAGGCCAGGCCGTGGTCGGGGTCCTCGGTGCGCGGAGTCGTGCGCAGGCCGAGCGTGTCGAGCTGGAACAGCAACCGTCGTTTGGCCGCCTCGGTCCGGGCGAAGGCCGCCAGCCCGGGCTCGTCGTGATCGGCCGGCCGGACGCGGGTCAGGGCGCAGCAGCTGCACAGGCCGCCCGGCGCGAACTCCTCGGCCAGCCAGTTGCAGCCGGCCAGCTGCAGGTTCGCGCACGGGCGCAGCGGGCCGTAGCGAAGGCCGTCCCCGTCCTCGCGCAGCACGACCAGCTCAGCGGTGCCGCGGTCGTAACCGAGCGCGCGGCCGCAGGTGATGCAGATGCTGTTCTCGAAGAAGACCAACCCGCGGCAGTTACCGCACGCGAAGGCACGCATCAGGCGGCCTAGCTGACCCGGGTGACGTCGACGCTTACCTTCATCGTCGAGTGGTCGGCGTCGGTGCGGATCACGCCGGTGAGCGGCGGCAC
>Ga0137412_10000845_pt1 | contig 22874 bp, 19 predicted proteins | sample CZODoug2_1_16fun_FD_122160 | JGI IMG/M metagenome (GOLD analysis project Ga0137412, IMG submission 122160) | Vadose zone soil fungal communities from Angelo Coast Range Reserve, California, USA - CZODoug2_1_16fungal (Hybrid Assembly) | ecosystem: Environmental > Terrestrial > Soil > Vadose zone... | reverse complement strand
CAGTGATGCGATGCGGGCGTACTGTTCCCTGTTTGTCGACGCTGGGTACCTGATGGCTGCCGCGTCCACCCGGGTCACCGGGACCTCGCTGCGCAGCGCCACGCCCATGGACGTGGCCGGCCTGTTGGACGACCTCCAGGCCCGGGTGCAGGCGGACAGTGGGCTGCCGTTGCTGCGCATCAACTGGTACGACGCGGGTACCAAGGCAGGCACCCCGGACCAGCGTCAGCGAGAAATCGCCGAACTGCCCCGGGTGAAGTTGCGCCTGGGTCGGCTCGGCCACAACGGTGAGCAGAAGGGCGTCGACCTCAAGCTCGCTCTCGACCTCATCGCGCAGTCCCGCAACCGGGTTGCCGAGGTCATCTACTTGATCTCCGGCGACGACGATCTGTCCGAGGCCGTGGAGGCCGCGCAGGAACTCGGCGTGCAGGTGGTCGCCCTGGTGGTGCCGGACGAGGCGGGCGAGGCAATCGCGGTATCCCGCCACCTGCGCCAGACGGTGGACCGCATGGTGACCATCGACGGCGCGGTGATCGATGACCGCGTGAAACGGCCCGCGATGCCGGCCGCCGGGCTAACGGCGCTACCGCAGGCACCCAGCGCCATTCCCAACCAGCAGGTGTCCACCACGCGGCCCACGCCGCTGGTGATGCCGCTGCGCCCACTGGGCGGCTCGGTGCTCCGCCTACCGGTGCCGCCGCGCTCGGTCCCCGCCTATGCGACCAGCACCGGGACCGGTGGCCACTGGCCCGGCTCGGTGGTCGACGAGGCGGAGGTGGACGACGCGATCCGGTTCGTGGTCGAGAAGGTGGTGCAGAACCTGTGGCGCACGGCCGGCCCCGGCCTGCGCGCGGAACTGGACCGTGACCGCCCGAACATCCCGGCCGAGATCGACCGCACGCTGCTCAACGACCTGAGCAACAAGGTCGGCCACTACGACCTGCCGCAACCGGCCCGGTTCGCGTTGCGGGACGCGTTCTGGGAGTCCGTCGACAAGCAGTAACTCACCACCCCCGTTGCGTCCGACCAGGTGTGGCCCATAGGACACTATTCGTCGGACGTTGCGCGGGGTGATGGTACGTCAGATGTAGCGCTTGGCCGCTGTTTGGAGTGCCTCGCGGGCTTCGGCGTCCAAGCGGGCGACGACGTCTGCCGCAGGCTCCGCGACGGCCAGCGGATACCCCTGCCCGGCCCATAGGTGCAGGTACTCCGGGTGGCCGGTTTCCCGCGCGTTCGCGCGCAGCGGCGCGGTCACGTGGTGGATCTGGGGGTAGGCGCTGATGGCCTCCCCTTCATACCGGCTGATGAAGTCGTTCCGGATGCCCCGGGCCCGCCGCCCGGTGAACGCCCGGGTCAGCATGGTGAGCCCGGCCGGGCGCTGCAGCGCAGCCCGGTGCACCGCGGCGGTGCCCGCCTCCGGGCAGAGCATGAACGCGGTGCCCACCGCGGCGGCCGAGGCACCCGCCGCGAGTACGGCGGCGATGGCCTTGCCGGTGGCGATCCCGCCGGCCGCCACCATGGGTAGATCCACCCGAGCCGCCACCAACTGAAGCAGCGTCAGAAGTCCCAGGTCCGCGGGGTGGGCGTCATCGAAACTGCCCCGGTGCCCACCGGCCTCGAACCCCTGCACCGCCAGCCCGTCCGCGCCCACCGCCGCCGCCGCTTCGGCGTCTTCCGGGCTGATCACTGTCACCCACACCACGCCGCCGGCCGCGTGCACCCGTTCGACCACGTCGGCCGTCGGGCAGCCGAAGGTGAACGAGACGATGGGCACCCGCCGGGCACACACCACGTCGAGCTTGTCGGCGTAGCGGTCGTCGTCCCAGCGCGGCGTGCCCAACTCGACCCCGGCGGCGCTCGCCGTCGGCTCGATCCGTGCGGTGTAGTCCGCCACCCGGTCCTCGTCCGCGCCGTGTCCCGGCGGGGCGAACAGATTCACCCCGAACGGCGCGTCCCCGATCAGGCTCGCCACGGTGTCCAGATCGGCGCCCAGGGCTTCGGGGGTCTTGTAGCCGCCCGCGATGAATCCCAGTCCACCTGCTTTGGTCACCGCGGCGGCCAGCGCCGGGGTGGACGGACCGCCCGCCAGCGGTGCCTGCACGATCGGGACGCGCAACTCCTCGAGTCCGAACATGCTCGCCACTGTACGAGCGGTGCTGCGGTGCGGAACCGATTGGTTAGCGTGATCACATGGTTGCCATCCCCGCGCCGCTGCGCGCACTCATCGAGACCGGCCCGCTCGCCCACCTGGTCACCGTCGATGCGGACGGTGCGCCGCAGGTCACCGTCATCTGGATCGGTCTGGACGGTGACGACATCGTCAGCGGCCACATGAACCTGTCCAAGAAGTTGCGCAATGTGCGCCGGGACCCGCGGGTGGTGATCTCGCTGGAGGCCCCGCACACACCGGGGGTGTTCCTCGCCGAGCATGCCGTGCTGCGGGGGACCGCGGTGGTCGAGGAGGGCGGCGCGCACGCCCTGCTCACGCGCCTTGGGCACCTCTACGTGTCCCCGGAGTTCACCTTCCCGAGTGCCGATCAGATCCCCGGGGTGCCGGCGGACAGCCAGGGCTTCATCCTGCGCACCACGGTGGACCGGATCACCGGCGTCGGCCCGTGGGTATGACCCAGGCATTTCCCGAACTGGGCTGCTACGTGCTGCCCGGCGGCGCGGCGGACCCGCGGGTGGCACTGGACGAGGTGCGCACCGCTGAAGAGTTGGGCTTGGGCACCGCGTTCATCTCCGAACGGTGGAACGTCAAGGAGACCGCGTCGCTGACCGGTGCGATGGGTGCGGTGACCTCCCGGATCGCCATCTCCACCGGGGCGACGAACTGGAACCTGCGCCACCCGGTGGTGACCGCGGCCTGGGCCAGCACCCAGCACCTGATGACCGAGGGCCGCTTCGTGCTCGGGCTGGGCCGGGGGATCAAGCCGTTGTTCGACGCGTTCGGGTTGCGCACCGCGACCACCGCGGAGCTCGAGGACTTCGCCGGGGTGATGCGCCGGCTGTGGAACGGCGAGGTGATCGCGAACCACGACGGCCCGATCGGGCGCTACCCGGCGCTGGTGCTGGAACGGTCCTTCCGATTGCAGATCCCGATGTCGCTGATGGCATTCGGGAAGCAGTCGCTGGAGCTCGGCGGACGCGCGTTCGACGAGGTGGTGCTGCACACGTTCTTCGCCGACGAGACCCTGCAACGCTGTGTGCGCACGGTGAAGCAGGCCGCCGAGCGCGCCGGGCGCGACCCGAACTCGGTGCGGGTGTGGTCGGTGTTCGCCACGTTGAGCGATGACCTGGCGCCCGAGGAACTGCTGCGTCGCTCGGTCGGGCGGCTGGCCACGTATCTGCAGGTGTACGGCGACCTGCTGGTCGCCACGAACGAGTGGGATCCCGCAGCGTTGGCCCGGTTTCGGGAGCACCCGATCGTGGTTGCCTACGGGACCACCATGCTCGACGCGAAGGCCACGACCGCCGAGCTCGAGGCGATCGCCGAGGTGATCCCGGCCGAGTGGCTCGCGCCCGCGGCCTACGGCACCCCGACGCAGTGTGCCGCCGCGGTGGCCCGGCAACGCGAACTCGGCGCGGATGCGGTGATCCTGCACGGCGTCGCCGCACAGGACCTCACCGACATCGTGGCCGCCTACCGCGCCCTGAAATAGCTAACGTCAGCGAAACCGAGCGCTATAGCGCTCGGTTTCGCTGACGTAAGGGATGAAGCCGTGGCCGACGACCCCGGCCGAATGGGGTCGTCGGCCACGGAGCCTGAATCAGCCGCCGCGGTTGATGCGGACCCCGCCGCCGGTACCGCCTGCGCCGCCACCGAAGCCGCCGGTGCCGCCAGTGAAGGTGCCGCCTCCGCCACCGAACCCACCGCGGGTGTTTGCGGTCGTGGACGAGGCCGGGACATCGGCCGACGGGTCGGCCAGCACGACGGTCTGACCCGCCGTCACTCCGGTCACGATCTGCGTGACGGTCGCGCCCACTGCACCGGTGGTCACCGTCTGCCGGACGGCCTTGCCGTTCTGCAGCAGCATCACGTAGCCAGTGCCGCCGGTGCCGGTGGCGGTCACCGCCGAGTTCGGCACGGTCACCGCGTCGCCGACCGCCTTCAGCGTGATGGCCACGGTGGCCGCCGCGCCCTCGGCCAGCCCCTCGGCCGGGTTCGGCACGACGATCACCACCGGGTAGGTGCTCGAGCCGTTGGAGGTGGTGGGCAGGATGCCGACGGAATCCACGGTGCCGTCGGACGGCGCGCTCGCGCCGTCCGCGGTGACCTTCGTGGCCATGCCCTTCTTCAGCTTCGCCGCGGTCGCCGAGGGCACGTCCAGCGACACCTTGACCGCGCCGGTGCCCAGGATGGTGATCACGTTCGAGGTGGACGCGGTCGCGCCCTTGGTGATGCCCACCGTGCCGACCACACCGTCGATCGGGGCGGTCAGCACCGCGTTGTCCAGGTCCTCCTGCGCGGAGTCCAACTGCGCCTGCGCGGCGAGGATCGCGGCGTTGTCCACGGCCACCCGGGCCGCCTGGTCCACGGGGTCGAGTGTCTGCTGGCCCCGGCTGCTGCCGGAGGTGCCGGTGTTGCCGCTGTCGGTGGTGGACTTCGAGCCGCCGGTGGCGCCGGTGGTGCCCGTCTTGGTGCCCGTACCGGTGGTGCCCGTGCCGGTGGTGCCCGTGCCGGTGGTGCCGGTGCCGGTGGTGGACGCGGCCTGCGCCTTCAGCGCGGCGACCGCCTGGTCCATCGCGGCGGACAGCGCCTGTTCCTTGGTCTGCACCGCGGTCTGGTCGGTGGCGACCTGGTCCTGCAGGTCGCTGACGTTCTTCATGGCGTCGATGCAGGACTGCAGATCGCCGGTACTCGGCGTGGTCTCTTCGATCGACGTTTCGGTCGCCGGCGTCGGCTGGTCGCTCGGCGCCTCGGTCGGTTGGTTGGTCGGTTGGTCGGTCGGTTGGTCGCTCGGCGTGGGGTCCGGGTTCGGCGTGCTGTCGCCGCCGCCCGAGGTGGTGTCGAAGACCGGCTTGCAGACGGCGTCCCGGGCAGTGATCGCGTCGGTGACCTTCGCCAGATCGGTGCTGGCCTTCGCCAGCGCGTCGACCACCGCCTTGGTCGGGGCGGCCAGGTCGACGCCGCCGATGGTGGTGCCGGTGCCGGTGCCGCCAGTGCCGGTGCCCGTCCCGCCCGTCCCGGTGCCCTTGCCACCGGTCGAGGAGCCCTTGCCCGAGGACGAGGTCGTCGGCGAGGGGGAAGGGGAGGGCGACGGGGTCGATGTGGAGCCGCTGCTCGAGGACGAGGTGTCCGCGGCGGCCTCGTCGGTCTCCAGGCTGGCTTTGGCCCGGGCCAGCGTGGCCTGGGCCGCGGTCACCGCGGCGTCCAGGTCGCTGGGGTCCAGCTCGGCCAGCACATCACCCTTGGTGACCTTGTCTCCGCTGGCCACCTCGACCTTCTTAACCGTCCCGGACACGCCGAACGACGCGTCCTCCTGGGTCAGCTTGGCGACCGTGCCGGTCAGGGTGACCAGTTGGTCCACCGACCCGACCGAGGCCAACGCGGTCCGGTAGTCCGGGGCGTTGTCGCCGTGGCCGGCCCAGGCCATACCCGTGCCGGTGATCAGCACGCCGCCGAGGGCGATCGGCACACCACGGCGCAGCAGGACCGTCTTACGGTCGCGCAGAGCGGAGGGCAGCATCGGTGGGCCTTTCGGTAAGTCGGGTCGATGGACTGACGGTGTGTCAGGAGTTGGTGGTTGCGGCCGGGGCGCCGGCTTGGTTGCCCGCGTTCTGCCCGCGGCCACCGAACCCGGTGGTGCACGAGCCGTTGGTGGCCGGGCGCAGCGCGATTGAGGTCGCGGCCAGGGTGCCGTTGCTGTCGGTCGAGCCGAGCGCGGTGACGCACTTGCCGACCTTCAGGTCCGAGCTCGAGGCGGACGCCGTCTTGGTGTAGGTGGTGGCGGAGGACAGGGTGACCGTGCGGGTCACCGTGGTGACGGTTGGCGTGGCCGAGGCGGCCGAACCGGCGGCGGCGGCGCCCTGGTTGAACGGGCGCTGCTGCATCTCGATGGTGACGGTGTCACCGTCGATCTTGGTGATCTTGCCGTCGGCGCCGCGACCACCCGCGCCGCCGCGGAAGCCTTGCGTGCCACCGGGGGCACCGGTCGGCGCCTGGTCGCTCGGGGCGCCGGTTGCCGTGCCGCCGGCCGCGCCCTGGCCGCGTCCACGGAAGCCCTGGCCACCGTTGCCGCCGCCGAGCCCGCCGCCGAAGCCGCCGGTGCAACTGCCGTTCACCGCGTCACTGATGCTCACCGAGCCGGCCGCTACGGGGGTGCTGTCGTCGGCCGTGGTCGGAGCGGCACCGCTGTTGTCGGTGGCGGACTGCACCGGACGCACCGAGATGCACTTGCCGACCGCCAGGTCTGCCTTCGCGGCGTCCACAGTCTGGCTGAGCTTGGTGGACGCGGTGTAGGTGACCGCGGTCTGCGTGGTGGTGTTCTGCACCTGCAGCGTCTTGCCGTCCACCGCGGCGATCTGGCCGTTGGCGCCGGGGAAGGCGCGGCCGGCGCTGTTGTTCCCGGTGCCGTTGTCCGCGTTGGTGGACTGGCCGTTGGCACCGTTGTTGGTGGACGAGGCCGCGGCCGAGGCGCCGCCGCCGCAACCGGCGAGCAGCAGGACCAGGCCTGCGGCGGGCGCCGCGGCGAGCGCGGCCCGGTTGGTGCGCAGAGTGGACAGAGACATGGTGGGCTCCCCCGAGAAGTGATGAGTGGTCAGAAGTGAGTGGGTGTGGGCAGTGCGGTGCTCAGGGCGTGCGCAGCGCGTCGATCGGCGTGAGTTGGGCGGCCCGGGCCGCCGGGTAGACACCGGCCACCGCGCCGATCGCGAGAGAGACCGCGAGGCTGCCCATGGCCACGGTCGGACTGACCGTGACCGGCTGATTGATCATCCGGGGCAGTGCTGCGGCCAGGCCGAGGCCCAGACCGAGCCCCAGGGCACCACCGGTCAGGCCGAGCGTGCCGGCCTCGGTGAGGAACTGGCTGCGGATGACCCGCGGGGTGGCGCCCAGCGACTTGCGCAGACCGATCTCCTTGGTCCGCTCGGTCACCGAGACCAACATGATGTTCATGACGCCGATCCCGCCGACCAGCAGGGAGATCGCCGCGATACCGGCCAACATGACAGTCAAGGTCTTGTTGGTGGCGTTGGCCGCGGTCACCAGCGACTGCTGGCTGGTGATGGTGAAGTCGGCGTTCGCCGCAGTGACCCCGTGGTTGGTGGCCAGTGCCGCGTTGACCTCCTGGTAGGCCGCGGACAGCGCGGCGCGGGAGGCGGCCTGCACGTAGATGGTGGAGACCGCACCCCGGCCGGCACCTGCCGAGACCCTGGTGGCGTAGGTGGACGAGGGCATGATGACCTCGTCGTCCTCACTGGTCGCCGAGGTGGACCCCATCGAGTCCAGCACCCCGATCACGGTGAACGAGGAGCCGGCAATCGACACGGACTGCCCGACCGGGTCGCGCCCGGAGAACAGCTCCGAGGCCGTGTCCGGTCCCAGCACGATCACCGATTGGGAGTTGGCGACGTCGGCGTCGGTGATGAACCGACCCTCGGTCAGCGTGCGGCTGCGCACCGGCAACCAGGACGGGCTGGTGCCGTACACCGGCGAGGTCCAGGTGTTGCTGCCCGCGGTCAGGTTCTGCGAGCCGCCCGCGACGGCGGCCACCGCGCCCACGTCCGGCGCCACGTCCTTGGACGCGAGCGTCGTGGCGTCGTTGGTGGTCAGCGTGGTCGCCGACCCACGGCCACCCCGGAAACCGGTGGAGGTGGTCGTCGAACCCGGCGCCACGATCAGCAGGTTGGAGCCGAGCGCGTCGATCTGCGATCGCACCTGGGCCTGCGCGCCCTGACCGAGCCCGACGGTCACGGTGACCGCCGCGATGCCGATCAGGATGCCGATCATCGTCAGGCAGGACCGCATCCGGTGCGAACGAATCGCCTCCAGCGCGGTGCGGGCGTTGTCCCGACCCTTCATCCGGCTCATGCCGCACCGCCCGCAATGACATATGTGGGAGGGCGGAAGTTCCAGTTGGTCTCGTCCAGGGTGATGAGCCCGTCGGAGATGCGCACCGTGCGCTGTGCGGCGGCGGCCACCTCGGCGTCGTGCGTGATCAGCACGATGGTGCGACCCGAGGCGTGCAGGTCGGCCAGCAGGCCGAGCACGTCGGTGGTGGACTTGGAGTCCAGGTTTCCGGTCGGCTCGTCGGCCAGGATCAGGGCCGGCTCGGTCACCAGAGCCCGCGCCACCGCGACGCGCTGCTGCTGACCGCCGGAGAGCTCACCGGGCCGGTGGTCGTCCCGGTCGGCCAGGCCGACGCGCTCCAGTGCCTTCAGTGCGCGGGCCTTGCGCTCGGATCGGGAGACACCGCTGTACATCAGCGGCAGCTCCACATTGCGCCACGCGGGCAGCGTGGGCAGCAGGTGGAACTGCTGGAACACGAAGCCGATCCGCTCGTTGCGCACGGTGGCCAGCGCGGTTTCGTTCATCGCCGAGACGTCGATCCCGGCCAGTTGGTAGGTGCCCGCGGTGGGCGTGTCCAGGCAACCCAGGATGTGCATCAGCGTGGACTTGCCCGAACCCGACGGTCCGATGATCGCCACGTACTCCCCGGACCGCACGGTCAGGTCGACGCCACGAATGGCCTCCACCGAGACGGGCCCGGAGTTGTACATCTTGCGGATGCCGTCCAGTTGCAGGATCGGCACACCCGCGGTGCCCCAGCCGGCTCGGGTCGGCTCCGTCATCGCCGTGGTCATGTCAGTTACCCCCACGGGTGCCGGTGCCGCCGCCGGTGACGGTGCCACCTCCGGTGAAGGTGCCGCCGCCGAAGCCACCGGTGCCGCCGAACTGACGGGTGCCGCCGGTACCGCCGTTGCGGGTGCCGCCGGTCGCGGGCCCGGCGCGGTTGATGGTGACGCGCACCTGGTCGCCGTCGGACAGCCCCGAGGTCACCTGGGTGCTGGCGCCGTAGGCGGTGCCCACGACCACCGGCACGGTGGTGTCCTTGCCGTTGACCACCTTGGTCACCACGGTCTGCCCGTTCTCCTGACGCAGCGCCGCGGTCGGCACGGCCAGCACGTCCGGGATGGACTTGGTGACGATGACGACGGTCGCCGATTCACCGGGGTGCAGATCGGTCGGCGTGCCGGTGACCTTGATGGTCACCGGGAAGGTGGACGAGCCACCGGAGGCGGTGGAGGCCACCACACCCACGGAGTCGACCAGACCGAAGATCGGCTGGTTCGCCCCGCTCGGGGTGATCCGGGCCTGCTGCCCCTTCTTGATGCTGGCCAGGTCGGTGCCGCTGACCGAGGCCTCGACCTCCCAGGTCTTGGTGCCCACGATCTCGACCTGGGCCGAGGAGGAACCCGAACCGGAGGAGGACTTGGCCGCCCCCGAACCGCCGCCGGAACCGGAGACCCGGTCACCCTTGGCGATGTTCACCGCGGCGACCGTGCCGGCGATGGTGGACTTCAGCGTCGCGCTGTTGCGGTCGTCCTTGGCCTGCGCCAACTTGTCGTCGGCGGTGGCCAACTGGGCCTTCGCCGAGGCGATCTGGGTGTCCGAGGCTGCGGCGTCCTCCGCGGCAGTCACCTGCGCGGCCGCCGAGTCCCGGTTGGCCTGCGCGATGTCCACCGCGCGGGACAGGTCGGTGTCGTCGACCCGGGCCAACACCTGACCCTTGGTCACGGTCTCACCGACGGTGACCTTCACCGAGGTGATCTGACCGGACACCGGGAAAGAAAGGTCGGCGATGCTCGCCGGCTGGATGGTCCCGGAGGCGTCCACGGTCTGCTCGATGGCCTGGGCGGACACCGTGGACAGGATCGACCGGGCGCCGGCTGCGGCTGCGGTCCCGCTGCCCCGGTTCAGCGCCCACGCACCGGTCCCACCGGCGGCCAGCAGCACCACCAGCGCCCCGATCAGCGCCTTGCGCCGTCGACGCCAGAAACCCCGACGCGGGCGGCCTACCGCCGTCGCGACCGGCGTCGCCTGCTCACGCTTTTCTGCGCGCAGCATGTGCACTCGCCACCCCCCGGTGGAACCAAACGGGACGGAATTCCCGGCCCCTACGACAGCTAGGATCACCGCGCTCGCTTGGCGGTTCCGGTGTCGCTGCCTTGAATTGGCTGTGGGCCCCGATTCACAGCCGGCCCATAGTCCACTGCCGGCTAACCCCTTTTGACCTGGGCCTTTCGGGGGAGAGCGGGCCCGGCCGAACGGTGGAATAGGCTCGGTTGGCCACCGATGAAGGCCCTGTCCCGGGAGGAGCCCTGCCCATGTCCAATGAACCGGCCCTGGATGCACTGCTGCACGAATCACGGCGCTTCACCCCACCCGCCGACCTGGCCGCTGCAGCCAACGCACAGCCCGGCATGTACGCCGAGGCCGACCAGGACCGGTTGGCGTTCTGGGAGCGCGCGGCAGGCGCGTTGACCTGGGACACCCCCTGGCACACGGTGCTGGAGTGGGACGCGCCGTTCGCCAAGTGGTTCGTCGGCGGCAAGCTGAACGCTGCGGTGAACTGTCTGGACCGGCATGTGGCCGCGGGCAACGGCGACAAGGTGGCCTACCACTGGATCGCCGACGGGGACACCGCGCGGCGCGACGTGACCTACGCGGACCTGACCAAGCTGGTCTGCCAGGCGGCCAACGGTCTCACCGAACTGGGCGTCAAGGCGGGCGACCGCATCGCCATCTACATGCCGATGATCCCGGAGACCATCGCCACCATGCTGGCCTGCGTGCGGCTGGGCGCGGCGCACACCGTGGTCTTCTGCGGGTTCTCCGCCGAGGCGCTGCGCAGCCGCATCCAGGACTGTGACTGCACCGTGGTGGTCACCACCGACGGGCAGATGCGTCGTGGGACGCCGGCGCCGGTGAAGCCCGCGGTGGACGAGGCCGTGGCCGACTGCCCGAACGTGCGCAGCGTGCTCGTGGTGCGGCGCACCGGGGGAGAGGTCAACTGGACCGAGGGCCGCGACGTGTGGTGGCACGAGCTGGTGGAACGTCAGCCGGACACGCACACGGCGCAGGCGTTCGACGCCGAGAACCCGCTCTACATCATGTACACCTCGGGGACGACGGCGTCGCCCAAGGGCATCCTGCACACCACCGGCGGATACCTGACGCAGGTTGCCTTCACCCACAAGATGGTCTTCGACCTCAAGCCGGACACCGACATCTACTGGTGTGCCGCGGACATCGGCTGGGTCACCGGGCACAGCTACATCGTCTACGGGCCGCTGGCCAACGGGGCCACCTCGATCATGTACGAGGGCACGCCGCACCCGGCGGATCAGGACCGCTGGTGGAAGATCATCGAGGAGTTCAAGGTCTCGATCCTTTACACCGCGCCCACCACCATCCGCACGCTGATGAAGTGGGGCCACCACCTACTCGAGCCGTACGACCTGACCAGCTTGCGGGTGCTCGGCTCGGTCGGCGAACCGATCAACCCCGAGGCCTGGATTTGGTATCGCACCTACGTCGGCAACAACAGCGCCCCGGTGGTGGACACCTGGTGGCAGACGGAGACCGGCGCGATCATGATCAGCCCGTTGCCCGGTGTTACCGCCGCCAAGCCCGGCGCCGCGATGCGCCCACTGCCCGGCATCAACGCCGAGGTGGTGGACAACGACGGCAAGACGGTGGGCAACGGCGGCGGTGGTTTGTTGGTGGTGACCGAGCCGTGGCCGTCCATGCTGCGCGGAATCTGGGGCGACCCGGAGCGCTACCAGGACACCTACTGGTCGCGGTTCGCGGAGCAGGGCTACTACTTCGCCGGTGACGGCGCGAAGCTGGACGACGACGGCGATCTCTGGCTGCTCGGTCGGGTGGACGACGTCATGAACGTCTCCGGGCACCGCATCTCCACCACCGAGGTGGAGCACGCGCTGGTCGGGCACCCGAAGGTGGCCGAGGCCGCCGTGGTCGGCGCCGCCGATGCGACCACCGGGCAGGCGATCGTGGCGTTCGTGACGCCCAAGGGCAGCGTGGCCGCCGACGAGGCGTCCGGCGATGCCTTCGTGCAGGAATTGCGTGCGCACGTGGCCAAGGAGATCGGCCCGATCGCGAAGCCGCGGCAGATCCTGGTCACCCCGGAACTGCCCAAAACGCGAAGTGGGAAGATTATGCGTCGACTGCTGCAAGACATCGCGGAGAACCGAGACCTGGGCGATGTCACCACGTTGCTCGATCCGAGTGTCACCGAGGCGATCCGGGGCCGCATGTCCTCCGGCACCGCGGGTGACGAAGGCTAGGTAAGTAAGCAGCCACAAACGATTAGTTATCAGTGGTAAACCTGCGACCTCAGGATGGCGCCCATGACCTCCCTTGCCGATCGGCCTACCGGCACCGTGGCCGAGCTCAGCGCACAGGAGGCGACCGATCTGGTCGCCCGGCTGCGCGCCACGCACGCCACCGGCCGCACGTTGTCCTACGAATGGCGTCGCCGCCAGCTCGAGGGCATCGTCAAGCTGGTCACCGAGCGCGAGTCCGAGATGGCCGAGGCGTTGGCCTCCGACCTCGGGCGCACCCCGCACGAGACCTGGTTCGGCGACATCGCCTCCACCGTGGGTGAGGCCGAATACGCGATCAAGCACCTGCGCAAGTGGATGCGGCCCAAGCGCGTGAGCGTGCCGTTGTCGTTGATGCCGGGCAAGGCGGCCTACCGCTACGAGCCGCTGGGCACCGTGCTGATCATCGGTCCGTGGAACTACCCCTTCTATCTGACGCTGGGCCCGATGATCGGGGCGATTGCGGCCGGTAACTGCATGGTGATCAAGCCCTCGGAGCACGCGCCGATGGCCTCGGCCGCGCTGGCCCGACTGATCCCGGAGTACCTGGACTCCTCCGCGATTGCCGTGGTGGAGGGTGAGGCCGCGGCCACCAACCGCCTCATCGAGGCGAAGATGGACCACGTCTTCTTCACCGGTGGCACCGAGATCGGCCGCAAGATCGCGCAGGCCTGCGCGCCCCTGCTCACCCCGTTCACGTTGGAGCTGGGCGGCAAGAGCCCGGTGATTGTCACCAAGAACGCTGACCTGGAGGTGGCCGCCCGACGGGTCGCGTTCGGCAAGCTGCTCAACTCCGGGCAGACCTGCGTGGCGCCGGACTATCTGCTGGTCGAGCGGTCGGTGCGGGAGAAGTTCGCGGAGTTGCTGCAGGCCACGATCACCGAGATGCGGGCCGGCGAGCCCGCCACGCAGCGGATCGTGAACGGCCGGCAGTTCTCCCGGCTCAAGGGCCTGCTGGACGGCCAGCAGGTGATCGCCGGCGGTACCGAGAGCGCCGACCACACCGCACTCGAGCCGACCGTCGTGCTCAACCCTGACCGGTCGTCAGATCTCATGAAGAACGAGATCTTCGGCCCGATCCTGCCGATCATCGACATCGACTCCCTGGACGAGGCGATCAAGCTGATCAACGAGGGCGACAAGCCGCTGGCCGCCTACATCTTCAGCAACGACAAGCGCGAGATCCAGCGGGTCTTCACCGAGGTGCCCTCCGGTGGCGCGGTGGCCAACCACATCGCGGTGCACGTGCTCGCCCCGCAGTTGCCCTTCGGCGGCGTGGGCGCCAGCGGCACCGGTGCCTATCACGGCAAGTGGGGCTACGAGGCGTTCAGCCACCGCAAGGCCACGCTGATCATGCGCACCCGGCCGGACCTGAAGATGGTCTACCCGCCGTACTCGGAGCGGGACAAGAAGTTGCTGCGCAAGCTCGCCTGAACCCCCGCCCCATCCCCGTTGCGTCCGACCAACTGTGGCCTATAACCCACAGTTGGTCGGACGTTCGGGTTAAGGGGTTGCGCCGACCGCCGCCGCCACCGGCGCACCGATGAGCACGTGCAGGGCCATCGAGGCCAACGTCGCGCCGAGGGTGTCGGAGTTCAGCCGGGTCTGGAATTCCGTCGCCGACTGGATCAGCGAGATCGCGCCCTGGCACATGGTGCGGGCTTCCTCGACGCTCAGCTCCGGTCGGAGCTCGCGCAGGGTGCGCACCCACTCCTCGGTGTAGAGCCGTTGCAGGTACCGCAAGCGGTGGCGATCGCTGGGCGGCAGGCTGCGGAACTCGGTGCGCCAGGTCTGGATGTTCGCGGTGTGGGTGAGCACGAAATGCACGTGGTTGTCGACCACGGCGTGCAGCGCCTCCGTCGGGTCCTGGATGGAGCGCACCAGGTCGACCGCGTCCTCCAGATGCGTGGTGATCGCCTCGTCGAGCACGGCGATCAGCAGCGCTTCCTTGCTCGGGTAGTGGCGGTAGAAGGCCGGGCCGGTCAGGCCCAGTTCACCGCTGATGTCGTTGATGCCGACGGCGTGATAGCCGTGCCGGGCGAACAGTCGCGCGGCTGCGGTCATCAGCTCCCGTTGCCGGGGGGTTCGAGTGCCGTCCCCAGGTCGATCTGCCAAGGCACACACTCCGGTACGCGACGCATGTGGTGATTGATAACTAACAAGCTAACACAGGCCGGCAAGCCCCGGCGGTGAGCAAATCCGGCCGAACTCCGATGAGCGGCCACGGACACGCGTCTGACCTGCGGTTATGCCGATCCATCGGGCAGCGGTCCGGACGGACGTTTGGGACATCCCTCACCATTTTGGTTGACACCAATGTTTATGGCCATTAGCGTCTCCTCATCCCCAGGCCTGTTGAGAGGGCAGAACCTATGTCGAGTAGAGCGAAACCCCGTCGGCTGATCACAGCCGTCGCGGCGACCATCACCGGACTGGCGCTGATCGCCGGTTGTGGTGGGTCCCGGGTCGCCTCCAGCGCATCCGAAACCGCAGCGCAGTCCGATGCCGGCGGCTCATCGACCGGCACCACCGCAGCAGCCGGCGACACCGCGGCCGTCCCGGCGGCCGGCGACACCGCGGCGGCTCCGGCGACCGCCGGTAACGCTGCGGCTGCTCCGGCGGCGGGCCTTAACGCCGCGGGTGCTCCGGCGGCGGTGGCCAACACTGCGGCTGCTCCGGTGGTCGGCAGCAAGACGGGCAGTGGCGTCAAGGCCGTCGCCAAGCCGGCCAAGGGTGGTACCGCTGCCGTGGCGAGCGACTCCTCCTCCAGCAAGGTTGCAGCCAGTGGCGCGGCAGCCGAGCTGGCCAAGCAGCCAATCTTCGGCGGCAGCACGGCGGCCTGCAAGCCGGCCACCGGCACGCCGATCAACCTGGGCAACGTGAGCACACTCTCCGGCGTGCTCGGCGAACTGTTCTCCCCGGTCGTGCCTGCGTTGCAGATCTTTGTGGCCTCGCAGAACGCCTGCGGCGGCCTCAACGGGCACCCGATCAAGCTCTTCGTCGCGGACGACCAGGGCGACCCGGCGACCGCGGTCACCGTGGGCCGCAAGATGATCTCGCAGAACAAGATTCTGGCGTTCGTGGGCAACATCCAGGTGCTCACCATCGACGGCATGGCGTCTGTCATCAAGGACACCGGCATCCCGATCATCGGCGGCGACCTGACCAACAACACCTGGTTCACCAACCCGCTGTTGTTCCCGCAGGGCTCCCCGCCGCAGGCGATCTCCTACGGCTACCACCAGGCCGCCGCCGACATCTTCCACAAGAAGAAGCTCGGCAACGTCTACTGCCTCGAGGTTCCGCAGGCCTGCACCCAGATCAACAAGGCCTTCCAGGAACTGGCACAGGGCTTCGGCGACCAGGTCGTCTATACCCAGCAGATCTCGATCACGTCCCCGGACTACACGCCGCAGTGCATCCAGGCGAAGAACGCCGGCGTCGAGGTCATGATGATCACCAACGACGCACCCACGCAGAGTCGGTGGGGCAACAGCTGCGCGAAGGTCGGCTACCACCCGGACTACGTCATGTACCCGCTGGGTGTCGGCAACGAGCACCAGTTCCTGGGTAACGCCACCCTCGGCAACTCCTACGTGCCGATGAACCACTTCCCGTGGATGGCCGGTACCAAGCAGTTCCCCGGCTCCCCGGCGATGGACTACTACCAGCGCTCGGTCGCCAAGTACAACCCCGGCTACAACGCCGGTGGCGCGGCCAGCCTCGGTTGGGCAGCAGGCGCTCTGTTGGTCGCGGCCAGCAGCCAGATCGACGCCAACCCGACCACGTCGGAGTTCCTGAACGCCCTGTACGAGTTCAAGGGCCAGAAGTACACCACCCTCGGTGGGCTGGCTCCGGCGCTGACCTTCAACAAGGGCGGCACGCCGCAGGTGCCTTACTGCCTCTTCGGTGCGCAGTCCAACGCGCAGAACACCGGGTGGGCCCGGGTGGATTCCACCATGAAGTGCACGGACACGTTGGCACCCAGCGACCCGCAGGTGAAGAACAAGGGTCACTGACCCCTCGCTCGCGCCCGGCGCAGGGCTGACCTGCGCCGGGTGTCGAGTCCCTGACATTGCACATCAGCCGCAAGAAACCTCGACCCGGAAGTTGCCCTGACATGGATATCGCCAAGGTCCTGAAGAAGCAGTGGGATCGCGTCATCGCTCTCGCGCTGACTGTTGTCGGCGCTGTGTTCCTGATCTCCGGCTGGGTCGGGGTCAGCGGCACCATCGTGCTCGCCGAGCAAGCCCCCTACATGGTGTCGGGCGGCCTCGGGGGCATCTTCCTGCTCGGGGTCGGAGCCACCCTGTGGATCTCCGCCGACCTGCGCGACGAGTGGCGCAAGCTCGACCGCATCGAACAGGCCCTCGCCGACGGCGTGCTGCGCTACGACACCCCCGCCGAGCGGGCCTCCACCGCCATTGCCAATAACGGTGCCGCCCATCGGCCGCAGACCAGTGTGCGCACGGCGCGGGTACCCATTGAGGTCTCGGCCGACCATGCCTGAGCAGAAGTTGGGCGTGCGACCCGGCGGATCGTCCGTTGCCCGTCACGCGCCGACGGAGTCGGTCCCGTGGCTTCCCGCGATGATGCTGTTCTGGCAGGCGCTGACCGCCGTCACCGGGATCGCGCTGATCATCAGTTGGTACTCGGTCAGCGGGAAGTCCGTCTTCAATGACCAGAAGCCCGGCATGGACATCGCCATTGCCGTGCTGATCATCTCCTGCGCGGTGGACGCGCTGTTCATCCTGGCCGGCCGTCGGGCTGTCGGGATGCGCCGCGAACACCTGATGCATTCGATTCCGGTGCCCCGCAAGCGCACCACCGCGTTGGCGCCGGAGGTTGCCGGGCTCATTGCCGGGAATGGTTTGACCCGATTCCACCGGACCTCCTGTCAGTTCATCGAAGGCCGCGACTGGCCGACCGCCTCGCTCGCCGAGCACCAGGCAGCGGGCCGTACCGCGTGTGGAGTGTGTGCGCCGTGAGCGAGTTCCTCACCTTCCTGCCATCCGGCATCAGCGCCGGATCGATCTATACCCTGATCGCCCTCGGCCTCGTGCTGACCTACAAGACCTCGGGTGTCTTCAACTTCTCCCACGGCGCGCTGGCCGCGACGTCGGCGTACATGTTCTACGAGTTCTGGGTGAAGCAGGGCTGGAGCTGGCCGATGGCCTTCCTGGCCTCGGTGCTGATCGTCGGGGTCGGCGGCGGGCTGATCATGGAGCGACTGGCGGCGCTGTTGTCCTCCGCGCCAACGGTCATGGTCGTGGTCGCCACGGTCGGCGTGCTGGTGTTCCTGCAGTCGCTGATGACCGCGATCTACGGGCCCGCCAACATCTTCATGCAGCCCTACCTGTCCCGCGAACCGCTGTTCAACCTCGGAGTGTTCGGGGTGACCCGCGAGGACCTGACCATCGTGCTGTTCTCGCTGGGCTCCGCGGTCGCGCTGTACTTCTTCTTCGAGCGCACCCGGCTGGGCAAGGCCACCACGGCGGTCGTCGATGACCCGAACCTGTTGAGCCTGCAGAAGACGAACCCCTCGGCCGTGCGTCGACTCTCCTGGGTCGTGGGTTCCTGCTTCGCGGCGATCTCCGGCGTCTTCCTCGCCCCGACCCTCGGTGTCTCGGTCAACACCCTGATCCTGCTGGTGATTGCGGCCTACGGGGCCGCGGCCGTCGGACGGTTCGAGAGCCTGCCGTTGACGGTGGCCGGTGCCATGGGTATCGGCATCATGGTCTCCTACCTGCCCTCGCAGGTCACCAAGCTCTCCTCCAGCGTGCTGGTGCAGAACCTGCCGGGCAACACACCGTTCATGGTGCTGTTCGTCGTCTTCCTGGTGGTGCCCGCGCGGTATCTGACGGAGCGTGGGGTGCGTAACGCCCGTCGCCTCACCCCGATCCGGACCTACAGCCCGAACGTCACGCGGATCGGCTTCGCCGCCCTGTTGGTGGTGCTGGCGTTCATCCCGATGCTGACCCCGGAAACCGATATCTCGCAGTACGCCTCCACCCTCGGTTACTTCATCGTGTTCGCGTCGCTGGGCATGTTGGTGTGGATGTCCGGCCAGATCTCGTTGTGCCAGATGTCGTTCGCCGCGATCGGCGCGGCGACCGCGGGGCACATGCTCCAACACCACGTACCGTTCCTGGTCGCGCTGCTGATCTCGGGCCTGGTGGCCATTCCGGCCGGCGCCCTGGTGTCCATCCCGGCGATTCGCCTGGCCGGCATCTACGTGGCGATCGCGACCTTCGGTTTCGCCATCGTGATGCAGCAGATCGGCTACCTGACGCCGATCATGTTCGGTCAGGACCAACGCATCGAGGTGCCGCGCCCGCACATCCTGGGCATGGACGCCACCACCGGCCGGGGCTACTACTACCTGTGCCTGTTCGTGGCTGTGTTGGCCGCCGTCGTGGTGCTCATCGTCCGGGGTAGCCGGCTGGGCAGCCTGTTGCGCGCCATGTCGGACTCCCCGGTAGCGCTGGACGCGCACGGGGCCAACACCAACGTCATGCGCATCGTGGTGTTCTGCATCGCCTCGTTCATGGCCGGCGTCGGCGGCGTGATGATCGCCGGAGTGCCCGGTAACGCCAGTGGCGCGCTCACCGGCCCGTTCAACATCACTGTCTCCCTGGTGATGGTGGCGGTGCTCGGCTTCGCCGGCCGCCGGCCCATCAGTTCCCCGCTGATCGCGGCGGTGCTGTTCCAGCTCGTCAAGATCTACCCGCCGTTCAACACCGAGTGGTTCATCAAGTACCAGGGCGTGCTCTTCGGCCTGGCCGCCGTGACCGTGGCCATCTGGCCCGCGCTGGAGATGAAGAGCCGGCTGGCTCGGTTGGGCCGCTTCGGCTCCGACCGCGACGCGGGCGGTCCGGTGATCGGCCGGATGGCGGAGCACCCGGTCGTCCCGGTGCGCGTGCGCGCCGCGGCGGTCAAGGAGCAGCCGGTGCTGGCCGGCGCGGGAGCGGGGGCTGACCGATGAGCGAGCTTGCGAGCTCATCAATAAACACAGTGCGACCGTGCCTCATCGGCGCACCGAGGAACGAGGTGGGTCGATGAGCGTGGATCTCGACGTTCGCCAGATCACGGTGCGCTTCGGCGGCATCGTCGCGGTCAACGACGCGACGGTGTTCGCCAAGGGCGGCACCATCACCGGACTGATCGGCCCCAACGGCGCCGGTAAGACGACCTTCTTCAACGCCTGCACCGGTCGCAACCGGCCGCAGGCGGGGACCGTCAAGTTGGGTGACCTGCAGTTGGAAGGGCGCCGTAGTTCGCACCGGGCACACCACGGACTGGGCCGGACGTTCCAACGGATGGAGTTGTTCGACAGCCTCTCGGTGGTGGAGAACGTCCGCACCGGCGTCGCGGCATTCCTGTCCAGTTCGCGTCCGCTGGGGCAGATGTACTCCAGCCGCAAGGAATCAGCGGTCATCAACCAGCGGTCGGCGGATGCGTTGGAGCGCTGCGGGATCGCGACCCTGGGCAACAAAACGGTGGGTGACCTGTCGACCGGGCAACGCCGATTGGTCGAACTGGCCCGCGCCATTGCCACGCCGTTCAAGTTCCTGCTGCTCGATGAGCCGTCGTCAGTTCTTGCCGTCTCGGAGACCAATGCGTTCGGCAAGGTCCTCACCGACCACGTGGAGCAGACCGGGATCGGCATCCTGATCGTCGAACACGACATGGTATTGGTGTCCGAGATCTGCCAACGAATCTATGTCCTGGACTTCGGCAAGATCATTTACGAGGGCACCACACGCGAGGCCCTGGGCAGCGACACCGTCAAGGCCGCATATCTGGGGGAGGCTTCCGTTGCTTGAGTTGCGCAACATCACAGCCGGCTACGACACCGGCACCGTGCTTCGCGATGTCACGCTCACCGTGCCGGACAAGGCGGTGGTCGCCCTCCTCGGGCCGAACGGCGCCGGCAAGACGACCCTGTTGCGGGTCGCCTCCGGGCTGCTGGCGCCGCGCTCCGGTCAGATCCTGATCGACGGCGAGGACGTGACCAATATGAAGCCCTATCAGTTGGCACGGCGCGGAATCATCCACGTTCCGGAGGGCCGCGGAATCTTCCCGTCCCTCACGGTGACCGACAACATTCGATTGCAGGCACCGTCGGGCCAGTTCCGGGCCGCGCTGAAGAAGTCCACCGCCATTTTCCCGCGTCTGGGCGAACGAGCGAATCAAACCGCTCGCACCATGAGTGGTGGCGAGCAGCAGATGTTGGCGTTGAGCCACGCGTATGTCGGCGACCCGAAGGTCGTGCTGCTGGACGAAGTGTCCATGGGTTTGGCGCCGAAGATCGTCGAAGAGATTTTCGTTTACCTGCAGGACCTGGCTCAGCAGGGCATCGCGCAGTTGTTGGTGGAGCAGTACGTCTCGCGCGCGCTTCAGCTCGCGGATTACGTGTACATCCTGGACCGAGGACGCATCAGCTTCGCAGGCGAGCCCGGTGAAATCTCAGAGGAGACTGTCATGAATTCCTACCTCGGATCGTTGGCGTCATGAGGGCGCCTCGTTGGGCTGTTGCCCTGACGTCCGTGGCGGCCGCCGGAACCGTTGCCTTCGTCGTGCTACCGGTGGGGACCGCGCGCGCGGATGTCCCCTCCCGGTTCGCGGTCACCGCCCAGGGCGACGCGATGTACTACGAGGTCGACTCGCCGAACATCCCCGCCTCGCCGAACAACACGGCCTCGTCGCTGATTGCCAGCGCCACGCTGTCGAACACCGACCAGACATCGTTCGCCAGCACGCCGTATTACGGCTCGACGGTGCAGAACCTGCCCGGCACCGCCAACGGCGTTCCGCCGGGCTTCGGGCTGCCGCCGAGCGTGTCGTTCCCGTTCACCCGGCTGCCCGGTTACGTCCAGTCGCGCTGCCCGACCACGCCGGACGTGGCGGACGACCAGGGCTACGGTCGCGTCGCGGCGAAGTGCAGTGACAAGACCGCGGAGGCGCACGGCACGCAGGGAGCGCCGTCCACGATTCCGGCGCCCAATCAGCAGGAGACCGCGGACGCGGTGACCCGGATCGCGGACAACGGCACGGCGATTGCCGAGGCCAGCGGTAGCGCCTCGGGCTTCGTCTCGGGCCCGCTCGAGGTCGGCAACTCCTTCGCCAAGGCCATCATCAGCGCCCCGGCCAACGGCGCGCCGAAGATCGACAGTTCCACCTTCGGTCGGTTCTCGATCAGTGGGCAGCAGTTCGGGTTCGACAAGAACGGCTTCACCTACCTCGGTCAGGAGACCAGCCAGAAGGACGCGCTGGCCAGCGCGAACACCGCCCTGGCCGCCGCCGGCATTCAGCTGGACATCGCGCCGGTGGAGACCACCAAGGACCCAGCGACCGGTCAGACCCGGTACACCATCGGTGGTCTGAGGGTCACTCAGGCGCAGAAGGGTGCCGGGGAATCACCGCTGACGGCCGTCTTCATCCTCGGCCGCGCGACCGTCAGTGGGGTGAACGTCGACTTCGGTTCGGCGCTCGCGTCGGGGACGGCAAGCTCCCTCGGTAAGGCCGCTGGGACAACCACGGCTGTGCAGGCACCGGATGCCACCGGCACCACTGCCTCGACAGGTAGCGCCGGTGCCCTCCCGACCGTGGTTGCCGGCTCGGCAACCGACGGCGCTACCGCGGTCGGGGCGCCCGACTCGACGACCGCTGCCGCGGATCCGACGGCGGGGGTATCCCCGGCGCTCCTTGTGCCGAACATCAAGACGACGGACGCGCCCTCGACCTTTACGCCTCACTGCCCCATATTGCCGTACGCGAAGTAATTCCGTCACACCAAGACAATGCCGAGACTCCCATAGGGTGTGCAAATTTGTTATGAATGAACAACGTGGTGAAAGACTCCCACAAGACAACAATAATGTTATCGTCGCTCAATGAAAGGACGTCTCGTATCAGTATCATACGCCTATGGTAAAACCAATTATCTTTTTCGGGTGCAGTGTTAGGGACATCAATTGCCATGATGTGGCCCTGGCCTGGCAACGGGTCAGTGCAACCTATTTCCGCCGATGACGTACAACGGGACGGGCAGCGGTCCGGCCTCGTCCAGGTGCCGGCGCAGCCGCTCGCAACCGGGGCAGTCCTTCATGACGAACGCCACCAGCGCCCCGCCGGACACCATGCCGGCGGCCGGACCCGGCCACTCGTCCAGCTCAAGGCGCACCCGGAACCCGCGAGGTGGATTCACCTTCGGCGCGAGCGGGGTCGCCGTGCCACGCAGCCGGCGAATGATTCCCACGGTGAGTGCCAGATCGACCAGCACCAGAACCAGGAGCAGGACACCGACCGCGACCAACACGGACATCTACGATTCCTCCGTTCGCATCTCCAGCGGGATTTCCCTTTTCAGGGCCAGAGCTTCGGCGATCGCCGGGCCGCTGACCACCAGCACGCCGGCCAACGCACCCAGCCCGACCGCGAGCACCCACCGGCCGTCCGACGGCCCCGGCCCGGTGCCGGGCACGGTCATGCCCACCACACCGACGGCGATCAGCACCGCGTTG